>JABUBO010000676.1_pt1 | contig 11225 bp, 11 predicted proteins | sample 7240361 | NCBI WGS metagenome assembly JABUBO01 (sample SAMN07256346, study PRJNA390944) | subsurface metagenome | isolation source: Methane hydrate marine sediment | place: Pacific Ocean: Eastern North Pacific, ODP site
AGATAATAAAGAGGTTTTAGGGCTTTCCTTGCCATGAAACAGGAGAGGGCGCTTAAGGCTATAGGCGTTAGTATGGAGATTAGCTCAGCTTGGCTATAGAGTAATCGCCTTGGAGCAAAAAAAAGGTGTGAGCGAAAACGTCTGCTGCACGGGCATCATCAGTGTCGAATGCTTTAGTACCTTTAACCTCGATGCTACCATTTTCCGAAAGGCAAACTCAGCCAAGTTCTTTGCCCCATGTGGTGGATTTATCAGGCTACATCGAGATGAACCCCAGGCTTATATAATCGACCGTGCCAGCCTGGATAAAAGCCTAAAACAGCGTGCTCAGAGACATGGCGCTAGCTACCTTTTTTCTGCCTCGGTGGTAGCTGTTACTCCTGAAACAGATTGCGTCTCAGCCACAGTTGATTATCAAGGTAAGCAGAGGACATTTACTGCTCAGGCAATCATCCTGGCCTGTGGCTCTGGCTCCAGGCTCTCTGGGAAGCTTGGATTTGGGAAAATCACTAACTTTGCTTTTGGCGCCCAGGCTGAGGTAGAAAGCAGAGGTTTGGATGAAGTTGAAGTCTATTTTGACCAGAATCTTTCTCCCGGTTTTTTTGGCTGGCTTGTGCCCACCACCCCTGATAAGGGACTGGCGGGATTACTCGTCCCTAATGACCCAGCTTTATATCTGAGAAATTTTCTCTATCACCTCCAGGTTCAAGGCAGGATAGCCTCAACCGAAGCCGCGATGAAGTTTGGCACCATCCCTTTAAGCACTCTACCTCGAACCTATGGTGACCGCATAATAGCAGTTGGCGACACTGCCGGCCAGGTCAAACCCACCACTGGTGGAGGGATATACTATGGACTCTTATGCGCTGATATAGCTGCTGAATGCCTGCACCAGGCCTTTCTGACTAATGACTTCTCCGCAGCCAGGCTTTCCTCATATGATAAACAATGGCGAGCCAAGCTCGACCGCGAGCTTCAAAGCGGCTACCGGGCACGATGGTTCTATAAAAGGCTTGGCAACCGTCACATTGACAAACTAATTTCAGTAGCCAAAGATAGCGGCATACCCCAGCTTGTAGCTGAGTGGCCAGACCTCTCCTTTGACTGGCATGGGCCACTTATCTCCGAAATAGTGAAACACCTGGCCATAGCCTCATCTCTCCAGCCAGTCAAAGCCTTGTTAAAGAATTCAGATAGGTGAATGACATCCTGGTTCGCAGCGACAGAGAGAAGGCGTGATTGTTGTGCCCGCGGCTCACAATGACAGAAAGCCAATCGTAGTGACGGAGTCCATCTCCGCCTGGGTCGGGGACAAGCCCCAGCCCTACCAGGCTCGCTTCTTCCACTTGTCATTGCGAGCCCTTCACCTCCTGTCATTCTGAGCGTGTGAGCCGAAGCCCTGAATGAAGTGAAGGGGAAGAATCTCACTCAGCGTAAACCCCGCGAAGCAATCTCATACTGCTCAAGACAAGTCCGCCAAGAATCTCTTTATCCCCCCTTCGCCATAGACCAATTTGCTATATAGCAAACGCTCCCTAGTTAAGATATAATACAGCTAGGCAATGGCAGCTACACTGGGTTGTCCTGGATGCTAGATTATGCATACCCAGATTAATAAAAGATGTTTCTCCCCACCGGTTATAACTTTAATAGCACTACTTGTCATAGCTGGAATTTCCCTGTATATACGCATAGCCCTGCCCTATGACCAAGTCTTTGTCAATGGCTCGGTCTGGTTCAGAGGAACTGATGCCTGGTATCACATGCGCCACATAGAGAACCTGCTTTATAACTTTCCCCATGGCATTTCCTTTGACCCCTATATGCTCTACCCTGATGGTGGCGGAGGACCTAGCCGTCCCTTCTTTCACTGGCTTGTAACTGGTATCATCTGGCTAGTCGGCCTGGGTTCACCCAGCCCGCACACCATAGATGCTGTTGGCGCCTATGTTCCTGCTATCCTGGGCACTCTGACAATCATCCCGGTATATTTCATTGGCAAGGAGCTATTTAACCGCTGGGTGGGTATATTAGCCGCTGCCCTGGTTGCTATCTTACCCGGTGAGTTCTTGAATCGCTCATTGCTTGGCTTCACCGACCATCATGTGGCCGAGAGTTTATTTAGCACGGTAACTATACTGTTTTTGATATTAGCCATTAAAGGAGCCAGGGAAAGACAAATATCATTCACTCAGTTATTACATCGAGATTGGACTACTATCACCAAGCCTCTTATTTATACCTTGCTTGCCGGCATTTTCCTGGGCCTCTATTTGCTCTTCTGGATAGGTGGGCTCCTCCTTGTCTTCATCATCTTTGCCTGGCTAGTAATTCAGTTCATCATAGACCACCTGAGAGGCAAATCAACCGATTATCTCTGCATCATCGGCACCCCAGCATTTCTCATTGCCGCTGTAATGTTTCTCCCTCTGTTAGGTAAAGGTGGGATAACTATCTACTCCGCATCGCTGCTAATCGCCATACTAACGCCTATAGCCTTAAGCGCCCTCTCCTGTTTCATGGCAAGGAAAGCCCTAAAACCTCTTTATTATCTCCCCACGCTACTTGGGCTTGCTGGGATTAGTTTTGCCGCTTTCCATGCCGCTAATCCCTCTTTGCTCCACTCCATGCTCAGCAGATTTGGCATCTTCACCCCTGCTGTTTCGACGACCATCCTGGAGATGCACCCCCTCCTTTTGCCCTATGGCAGTTTCTCATGGGACATAGCTTGGCTTAACTTCACTACCTCTTTCTTCATCTACTTCATTTCGCTTGGCCTGCTCATTTACGCCTCCATTAAAGAAGAGAGTGCCGATAAAACTTTGTTCCTGGTGTGGAGCGTGATAATGTTAATAGCTGTCTTGGGGCAGCGCCGCTTTAGTTACTATACCGCCATAAACGCTGCCTTGCTCACAGGCTACTTTTCCTGGAGAATCCTGAAATTTGCTGGCTTAAAAGAGTTGCTTGCCAGACCCAGGCAGGTAGTCGAGGCTTATACAAAGGCGAAGAAGGCAAAGAAGAAAGCTAAGGCGAGAGAAAAAGTATTCCAGCAACGCAGAAGAGCCGCCTGGATAAAGGTAATCGTAGCTGGGGTAGCTATTTTCTTCCTCGTCTTTTTCCCCTCCATTGGACTCCCTGGCATTGAGCCCGATACAAAGGTTTTTGGATGCCCCGTTAAATTGACACAGCCACTCGCCAGTGGGCCGTCTCTTATTGACCAGGGCTGGTATAGCTCACTTGAATGGCTCAAGGATAACAGCCCTGAGCCTTTCGGCGACCCCGATTTTTATTACCAGCTATACGAAACTCCATTTGAGTATCCTGAAACCGCCTATGGAGTGATGTCCTGGTGGGACTACGGCTACTGGATAATGCGCATTTCCCACCGCATGCCAAACTGCAGCCCTGGTGGAGGCTACCCTGGCGTAGCGGCTGGGTTCTTCATTGCCCAGGATGAAAATCGCGCCAACCAGCCGATGGATGAAATGGGCTCGCGGTATGTGATAATTGATCACCTAATGCTGACGACAAAATTCTATGCCATAGCAATATTAGGTGGCAGCAGCCAGGATAAGTTCCTCGAAACCTACTACCGGGAAACAGAGCGGGGTAAACTAGAGCCAATGACCCTCTTTTATCCCGCTTACTACCGCTCCATGGTTGTCAGACTCTACAATTTTGATGTCCAAGCCGTGGTTCCCGAGGAGACATTGGTGATTTCCTATGAGGAAAAGCTAAGCGGAGAAGGGGTGCGGTATAAGGAAATCACCGGCTCAAAATCCTTTTCCACCTATGAAGAGGCTGAAACTTACATCTCAAGCCAGGAATCGGGAAATTATCGCATAGTGAGCCCTAACCTCTTTGCTACTCCTGTGCCCCTCGAGGAATTGCAGCACTATAAGCTTGTCCATCAATCTGATGCCACAGCAACGGTGGCCGGCAAGAATGTTCCCAGCGTGAAAATCTTTGAATATGTTAAAACAGTCGATAGTCAATAGTCGGCAGTCAAATTAGTCCAGAGTCAATAGTCGTGAGGCAGATAGTCGGAGATGAAGATAGGGAGGTTTGAGGATATCCAGGCTTGGCAAAGAGCCAGGGCTAGTAAAGTAGTCGCTAGTCGATAGGCGGACAGGCACAAATGAAAATAGAAAAGTTTGAAGACATTCAAGCCTGGCAGAAGGCCAGAGAGTTGGTAAAGAGTGTTTACCGAATCACCAGTAGAGGAGGTTTTGCTAAAGATTACAGCCTAAAGGACCAAATCAGGAGAGCCTCGGTATCCATAATATCGAATATCGCCGAAGGCTTCGCCAGGCAAACCAATAAAGAATTTAGTCAATTCCTTCATATTGCTTTAGGCTCCGTGGCGGAGGTTCAGAGTCAACTTTATGTTGCTCAGGACTTAAACTACATTTCAAAGGAAGAGTTTGGTAGAATTTATGAGCTAAGCAGCGAGGTAGCACGACTTGTCACTGGTTTCATAAAATATCTGCAAGGAGCTCAAAGGTGACTAATGACTGACGACTATCGACTGCCAACTGCCAACTGCCAACTGCCAACTGCCAACTGCCAACTGCTGACTGCCAACTGCCAACTGCCAACTGGCAACTGCCAACTAAGGGTCTTGGCTGCGATTCCTTGCTTCAATGAGCAAAGCTTTATCGCCGATGTGGTTACTAGAGCCAGAAAATATGTTGCTCAGGTGATAGTCATAGATGATGGCTCAACTGATGATACTGCCAAAGTAGCCCAGACCGCCGGTGCTGAAGTGATAAGGCATGAAGCAAGAAAAGGGGCTGGGGCAGCCACGAAGTCAGGCTTTGAAGCTGCCAGAAGAAGTAATGCCGATATACTGGTGACCCTGGACGGCGATGGCCAGCATAATCCTGAAGACATCCCTCAATTGTTAGCCCCCATCCTGAACAACGAAGCCGACCTGGTCATCGGCTCCCGCTTCCTCCAACCCACTCAACAAACTCAACAAACTCTACGAACTCAAGGAACTCCACAAACTCCTATTCCTAGGTATCGCAAGTTTGGCATTAATGTCATTACCTGGCTTTACAACCTCAGCTCAAAAGTAAAGGTATCTGACTCTCAAAGCTGCTTCCGCGCCCATAGCCGCAGGTTAATTGATGCTATAAACATCACCGAGGATGGTTTTGGCTTCAGTGTCCAGGTGCTAATCCAGGCTCGAAAGAAAGGCTTTACCATCAAAGAAGTGCCCATTTCTTGCCTCTATCATCCCCAGGGCTCGAGTCTCAATCCCGTAGTTCATGGCCTTGGCGTTGCCTTTACCGTAATCAAACTCCGCCTCCTCCGCCACTAGAGGAACTCAAGATACCCAACCAACTCAATTGACTATTGACTATCGACTAATGACTAATTTGACTACTGACTATTGACTGTCAGTGACTATCAGGCTGTGCTAGAATAATGTTTGACAGAGAAAACAAGCTGGGGAATCATTTTGGCGATGCAAGGCAGGTAAAGAATCAGCTAAAGGTTTTAAGTGGACAAGCGAGAAATATATGAAAAGCTCAAGAAAAATCCAGCAAATGTCAGGTTTGAAGAGATATGCAAGACAGCAAAATTATTCGGCTTCAGGTTTAGGGGTGGCAAAGGTAGCCATAGAATATTTGTTAGAGCAGGAATAAGAGAGATGCTAAACTTCCAAGAAGTTAAAGGCAAGACAAAACCGTATCAAGTCAAGCAATTTATAAGGATTATTGAGAAATACAACTTACTGGGGGAATAGAGATGGCTAGCAGATACGCTATTGAAATATTTTACAGCGAGGAGGATGAAGGGTATATTGCCACAGTTCCGGAGCTTCCAGGGTGCTCTGCTTTCGGGGAGACTGAGGAAGAAGCTTTAAAGGAGGTTAAAGTAGCTATTGATTTGTGGCTAGAGACTGCTGAGAAGGAAGGCAGAGAAATTCCGCTGCCTCTCAGAAAAGAACTTCTAAAGACCCTTATCGAGCCTTGACTCTCGACTGTCGGCTTTAGACTAATTTTGACTGCCGACTATTGACTCTCGACTCTAGACTTTAGACTAATTTCGACTTTCGACTAACGACTAATTTGACTGCCGACTAATGACTATTTTGCTTTCGCTGCATTAAAGCTGTATATTAAAAAGCATCTGGCAGAAATCTTTAGCCATAATTCCTCTCCCTTGACGGGAGAGGCTAGGTGAGGGTGAATTTGTGCTACTCGACAATCGTCGACTATTGACTAGCGACTTTTAGAGTGAGTGATGCTGGAGATAAGGGTCTGTGAAATTGGGGGAAGACGCCGGGTATGCAAAGGTGAGGAGACCTTATTGGCATAATTATCATGGATACGCCTAAGAGATTAGCTTCTTACACTTAACGAACTGTGGATAAAGAAATAAGCGAACCCCAAATATCGGTTACAGTGATAACCAAGAATGAGGAGAAAAACATTTCTGCATGTCTGGAGTCTTTGATCGCCCAAGATTATCCAAAGGATAGATATGAAATAATTGTTGTTGATGGCAACTCAGTAGACAGGACTCGAGAAATATGCCAAAGATACCCTGTCAAATTAATCGTAACTAAAGAGGGCATTTCACACCAGCGAAATGCAGGGATTCAGGTAGCGAGAGGAAGTTATATTGCTTTCACAGATGCCGACTGCGTTGCAGAGAGAGCATGGCTGAGAAAGCTAATAGAGCAAATTGAGAGCAGTGACAAGAGCGTAGTTGCTGTTGGCGGACCAAATTTGGTCTTTGATGATGATCCTCTTCTTAGCAAAACCATCGGATATACGCAGGAAACACTTTTAGGTTCTGGCGGGTCCCCTCAATGCTGCCGGATTAGTAAGCCTAGCTTTGTATATTCTATTCCGAATTGTAATATTGTGTATAGGAAGCAAATCATAGCGAAAGAGAGATATGATGAAGCCTTTAGTGTTGGCGAGGATTGTGACCTTAACTTTAGATTGAGACAGAAGGGGTATAGATTCCTATATTTACCTGGTGTTATTGTCTGGCACCATAGGCCGGGCACCATTAAGGACTTTGCTAAGAAAATGTTTCATTACGGTGAAGCAATGGCAAGAATTACCAGAAAGCATAAGAAAATCATAAGATGGTATGCCTTTGTAGCAAGCCTTGCCGTATTAGCGGTGATATTCTCTTATCCTATAGTTTACTTCTTTCGCCCATTCATTTATATCTATGCCGTTGCAACCCTTATATACATAATTGCCTTGGCAATTTCAACAACTCAGGTATATCGGAAGTGCAAGAGCATAAGCTCTATTTTGACTATGATACTGTTGCCTATACAACATTTCGTGTATGGACTCGGATTTCTGAAAGGACTCTTAGAGCCACGGAAAGCTACATGAAAGTATACATGCTAAACCCTCCATTCTTACCTCACTTTGGCAGAGGAGCCAGGTGGCAAGACACGGGCAGGGGTGGTACTCTTTATTATCCTATCTGGCTATCTTATGCTACTGGGGTGGTAGCACAGGAATACGAAACGAGGCTTGTTGACGCCCCAGCATGGAACTGGAATAAAGATGATGTCATAGTTGACATTAGGAAGTTCAAGCCTGACTTAGTAGTCATAGACACCAGCTTCCCGAGCTTGAATAACGATATTAAGGTAGCAGAGGCAATAAAGCAATCCCACCATGCTAAAGTTGTTCTTGTTGGGCCGACTGCATCACAATTCTCAAAAGAAATACTTCAGAGTAAAGGCATCGACATTGTGGCAAGATTTGAATATGATTTTACCATTAGGGAAGTAGCACAGGCTATAGACAAGAATGAAGCTTTCGCCTACATCAGAGGTATCTCATACAAAGACAATGGGAAAATAGTACACAACCCAAATAGGGAGTTTGCCGACTCGCTAGAATTGGATAAGATACCTTTTGTATCACAGGTGTACAAAAGGTATCTTAATGTGAAAGATTACTTTTTAGGCAGTGCTCTGTGTCCAGAAGTTCAGATATTCACAGGGAGAGGGTGCCCTTATCATCTGTGCACCTTTTGTTCTTGGCCGCCAACATTAATGGGGGGGGGGATATAGAGTACGAAGCATCTCCAATGTTTTGGATGAGCTAGAATGGATTCAGGACAACCTCCCGGAGGTTAACGAAGTAGTTATGAAGATGACACATTTGCTTTTAACAAAAAGATGGTTATGGAATTTTGCCAGGAATATAAAACGAGAGGTTTGAATGTAACCTGGTCAGGCAATGCACGGGCGACTCTTGACTATGAGACCATGAAAAAAATGAAGGACTCTAACTGTAGGCTTCTCATTGTGGGATATGAATCTGGGAATGACGAGATATTAAAGAACGTAAAAAAGGGCATCACAGTCAAACAGATAAAGCAATTTGCCAGATATGCCAGAAAAGCTGGGCTACTCGTGCATGGTGATTTCATAATCGGCTTACCGGGAGAAACAAAAGAAACCATTCTGGAAACCAAAAGACTCATAAAAGAGGTCAAGCCAGATATTTTGCAAGTCTCCGTTGCCTCTCCATTCCCTGGAACAGAATTCTATGAATGGGCAAGAACAAATGGGTATTTGCTGACCGATGACCCTAATGAATATCTAGACGACCAGGGGCATCAGAAATCAATCATTTCCTACCCTTCATTGTCTGCTGAGGAGATAACAAAGACTGTTGATGAGATTCTCAAAAGTTACTATATCTCAATGGAATATGTTCCAATTGCGTTAAGGCAAGTAATTAGAAGACATGGGTTGCAGGAAATGAGACGGCTTTGGTACTCGGTAAGGATGTTTGCCGGATATGTTTCAAGGAGGTAAAGAATTAAAGTAGCGCTCTTAGTACCTAATTTTTCTGAAATTAGTGGCGATGCTTGGGTGGCTGAAACTCAGGCTGAGGAGCTAGCTAAAGATGGTAACCAGGTAGCAATATTTGCTCTCGGTGCAGACATAAAGCCAAAAAGAGCTGACTTGTTCATTATGGGCATGCCCAAAAATCTTTTCTGGCAAAGAATCTATCGCTTAATTTTCCCTCTGGATATAATCAAGCTGGCCAAATGGCTTCCCAGGCTCAAGAATTTTGATTTGATCATTGCCCATCTTTACCCCCTAACCTGGCTGGCATATCTGGCAAAGAAACTCTACAAGGCTAAATACATTTTCTGGTATCATGGAATTGTGGACCCTCAATTCTTCCCCCACCTCTACGAGCGAATCTATCTCAGATTGCAGATATTCTTTACCAGGCTTACAGTACAAAGTGCAGACCGTGCTGTGGCAGTGAGCAAATTCAGTCAACAGGAGCTGAAAAAATATACTGGCTTAGACAGCGAAGTAATATATAACAAGGTGGATTTAGATAAATTTCATCTAGAGCTCGATGGCTCAAGAATTAGGCAAAAGCATAATTTGGCAGATGACCCAGTTATCCTGTTTGTCGGAAGAATTTCACCACATAAGGGAGTTCACCAGTTAATCCAGGCATTCAACTTGGTCAAGGAGAAGATAACGAATGCTAAGCTTATCATTGTGGGGAAGCCTGAATATACCTACTATTTCAACGCCCTAAAGCGCATGAGCGACGATTCCGTAGTATTTACCGGTCCCGTTTCGCATGACTTCTTGCCTCTTTACTATGCTGCTTGTGATGTCTATGCTAGCTGCTCCAGGTGGGAAACCTATAATCTACCTCTGGTAGAGGCTCAAGCCTGTAGAAAGCCAGTGGTAGCGTTCAATGTAGGTCCCCATCCAGAGGTTGTGACAGATGGCAAAACTGGTTTCCTCGTCCCGTTCAAAGATGCCGATGCCTTAGCCGAAGCCATAATTAAGCTCCTCAAGAACGATAAGTTGAGACAGGAGATGGAAAAAAATGCTTATAAAGCAGCAGGGGAAAAAGTTATACTGGGAGAATATCGCTTGGAAAAACTTGCCGGTCTACAAGGAGGCAACTGAGGCTTGGCAAGCCTCAGCGATAGGAGCACTTCGGCCGGTAAAAGGAGTTCATCTGCTAATGCAAGCATTCAACCTGGTTAGAGATTTTTAGACTTCAAGCCAGTTAAAAAAGAGTAAAATGAAAGGTGGAATGAGTGGAATGAAAGGAAAAGTTTTCATAACAGGCATAGATGGATTTGTCGGGGCACACCTGGCAAGAAAGTTGCTCGACAAAGGGTATGAAGTAGTCGGGTTAATGCACGATTATAAGCCGGTGACTACTCTAACCTTGTTAGGGCTAGCAAACAGGGTAACACTGATACAAGGGGATATCTGTGATGGACAACTGATACGAAGGATTCTAACAGAATATTATATTCAGGATGTATATCACCTCGCCGCTCAAGCGATAGTAGCCGTGGCACTGAAGGAGCCTGTTACCACTTATAAAGTGAATTGTTTGGGGACAGTGACTGTTTTGGACGCTTGCAAAGATGTGGATGTGACAGGAGTGTTAGTGGCAAGCAGCGATAAAATATATGGGGAAGGGTTAGATAGAGCTGAAACAGATAAGTTAGAAGCAAAAGGGATTTATGAGACTTCAAAAATTTGCCTGGACTATATAGCAAGAACTTTCTATCATGTTTATCTTATACCGGTTGTCATAAGTAGAGCCTGCAATATTTACGGGGAGTACGACTTGAACAAAAGGATAATCCCGAACACAGTCCTGGCTTTAAAGAATAACCAAGCCCCGTTGATTTTCAAAAACGATAAATCGCTGAGAGAATATATCTATGTAGAGGATGTATGCGACGCTTATATTATGCTAATGGAGAACATAAACAAGAGTAGAGGTGAAGCATTCAATATAGGAACAGGTGATGTGGTAGGGCAAGAGGAGCTGGTCAAAAAAATAATCCACATAAGCGGGAAAAATATCGAGCCCTTGTATACGGATAAACCAAAAGGGTTGTTTGAGATTTACCGCCAATCCATCAATTGCCAGAAAATAAGAAAGCAGTTTAATTGGAGACCTTGCTTTACCCTATCAGAAGGGATCAAGAGAACCTGGGAAAGGTGGCTATGAGGGACTCAATTCACGAAGTTTTTGACTTCATTAGCTCCACACTATATCTCGATGGGATATGTTCCAATTGCGCTAAGGCAGGTGATTAGACGGCACGGGTTGCAGGAGATAAGACGACTCTGGTATTCGCTAAGGATGTTTGCCGGATACATTTCAAGGAGGTAAAGAATTAAGATAGCGATCTTGGTACCTAATTTTTCTGAAATT
>JABUBO010000677.1_pt1 | contig 11222 bp, 13 predicted proteins | sample 7240361 | NCBI WGS metagenome assembly JABUBO01 (sample SAMN07256346, study PRJNA390944) | subsurface metagenome | isolation source: Methane hydrate marine sediment | place: Pacific Ocean: Eastern North Pacific, ODP site
CAATTTTTCGACGTTTATCAGGATCATCAAAACTAACCTCTTTTACATCAAAATGTTCTGGATCAAATTCACCCCCAACCCATTCTATCATATCTTCGTATTCCTCATTATCGGGATCGTTTATGATTTCCAGAAAATTTTCATATCCCCAGATACCTCCACAATCTTCAGGCGGACATGCTCGTTTTCCAGCAATACATATTGGGTAATCAACATTTTTATCTCGAGGAAGTATCTTTTCCAATTTTATTATGTGCTCCCAGTTATCGCCAAAATCATATATATATTCTGCTAACCTATTTCCCATAGAAAAATAGTCAGCTATTTTTTGTTTCCATCCCGGAAGAATTTCTCTACCCCATCCAGATCCTTTATCTGGAATTCCTATCTCCACTTTCATCCCGGTTGTTCTACATTGTTAAACTTCTTAACCTTGCCTTTTTTGACGTCCTCCAAAGCCTCTTTGAGCATTTCCTCGCCTTTCTTGGATAAAGTAACAGCTTCAGCTTTATCAAGTAAGATCTTGGGAATGAGAACTATCTTGTTGTCTTCTACTTCTGCTTCTAAATAATCACCTTGCTTAATGCCTAGGGTTTTGCGGATTTTGCTGGGGATTGTAATCTGGGCCTTTTCTCTAACCTGAACTAAGGGCATTAGCTTTCCTCCTTTAGTTGTAAATAAATGATTCATATTGTTAGAAGTTCTTACTTTCTTAGTATGGCAAATGCCAAGAGGGGATGTCAAGTTTTAAAGGTTATTTCCAGATTTATCTAAACTTATTGGCTGGTGAGTGTTGAGTTAAAGGGAATTTAGGTGAGAACTTATTGCCGTGATAACTCTCCTTTCCATATAACTTTCCCAAATATTTTATCTGGAAAAAGACCAACAACGGCCTTTTTTAGCAAAAATCTTTTTGTTTTGGTATTTCGCTGGAGGAGATACTCTATAATACATTTGTCTGGCTCGTTGGAATAGAAATTGCGTAAGTCTCTGTTTATTGCTCTTTTAAGAAAATCAATTGGTTTACCTTTGTAACCATTTTCAATGCTTTTGTGGGCTCTATATGGAAAATTAATACTCCTATTCTCTACATAAAAATGCCAAATATCAAAATCTTTTATTCCCACATTTGAATTGAGGTAATGAGAAGCAGCACCTTGACACAATGCAATCCCAATAAGTGAACTATGGTAAGCCTTTCTTAAGCGAGGATTTCTTTTAAAGAATGCCTCATGTTCTTTTAATGCTAATCTTTGCAACTTTTTGAAATCGAGCTTACTAATTGGTTCAAATAGTCTTTTTGCCATTACAATAGTGATTTACCTTCTGGTTATAGTTTGATGTTTTATAAGTCTATTTATTTCCTACCACTTATTTAAAAATTCCCTGATGGCATTGTCTGGGAACAAAGACACTTGAGCTAGCTAAGGGGATCGCAAGACGCTATTAGGCGCAGCACGACTAATTCGGTGGATATTCCTTGAAGGATAACTCTTCTCCATTTCTGAATATCCTGAACATATCGTTGGCTATCTTTTGGATTCTACTTGACTCTTCCACGTTCTGGACCCAACGACTTGGGATTGATTCAATACCAAGCAAGGTTGCCAAAATAGCCCCAGTGATTGACCCAGTAGAGTCACTATCTCCTGAATGATTAACAGCAGATAATGTTCCTTTTTCCCAGTCATTAGAGAACTTTAATGCACAGTACACGGAAATGGCTAATGCTTCCTCTCCTACCTATCCTTCCCCAATTGTTTGAATCGATTCTTCAACTGATCTTGGACTAGCAGATAACTCACGCGCAAGTTCAATCTTGTTGAGTGTCTCACTATGCTTATCATACATAACAAGCCGCTTAATGCTTAGATCTATTGCTTCTACCAGCGTTTTGCCTTCAATAAGGTGGCAAATCATTTCAGAGAGGAATCCTGCTGGTAAGTATCCGGAAGGGTGTCCATGAGTTATGGCTGCATATTCTGCACCTTTTTGAAATGCTCTGCCGGATGGAAAGGCTAAGCCGACGGGTGCGGTGCGCATTACTCCGCCACAGCCTTTACTGTCATTAATCCTGTTTTTGGTCGTTCCCATTTCACCACTTCGCAAAGCACTTAAACAAGTATTGCCCGGACCTCTCCTCTGGTTTGGATCGTTCTGAGACTTAAGCCATTCCAGATAGCGCCGATAGACAATAGATGCAGAATGACAGATTCCTTTACTTCTCCCTCTTTGACAAGCTCTTATGCAACCAACAGCAGTAGCCAATGACATCTGGGTATCATCTGTGTATGATCCTGGTTTAAAGCTTCCCCATTCACGAAAATCAGAAATTCCACCCTTGCCGTAACGCTTTTTGATTTCCTCTAATGTTAGAGATTCAACTGGGGCGCCCAATGCATCACCGATTGCAAGCCCTAACAGACAACCATGGTATTTGTTAATCATAAGCTTACTTCTCTACTCATCATCGTATCGCACCTGATGTTTTGTGTGCTTGCCAAGTGCCGAAGACCTTTTGCGTGAGCGAAGTGAACTGCAAACCTCCTGTTAGGTAAGGGTTAACCTATTCTATTTTTTTTAATATCAGATAATATAGCCTCCAGTATCTTTTGAGCTTTGTTGGTATGAAGGTATCTTGTCGGTCCTGCAGTATATAAAGTGACATGTTTTAAAGCATCATCTATCTTATAAACTGGATTATTTAATACATTACCGATTTGCTCACATCTTGTTCGCTTTATCTCTGTCAATACACTTTTTTGAAAACAAATTATATTTTTAATATCATTGTATAGAATAATTCTTTCAAATCGCCGGAATTCAAATTCCTTCATTCTCGCAAATATATGTTTTCCCACTATTTTTACAATTCCATTGACTCCACTATACTCTCCTGATGCTGGGGTGGGAAAAGAAAAGTAAGGCAAAAGGAATATATTAAAATCACTTTGATACTTTCCACTCAACAAACAATCCCGTTTGTAGTCATTTATCTTCTTAATATTTTGTGGAGTTGGATTTTCTGTATTTCTCTCAAATTTTAGTACCTCACAATCTCTCAAGGCCGTCCAAAATCTATGTTCTCTCCACTTTCCTTCAGTTCTTGTTCTTTGGTAAGAAAAAAACATTCCTTCTGCTATCGAATGAACAGCAGGATTACCAAATACCATCAGTACATTTAGCCTGTTTTTATTTACTTTGGGGAGTAAAATTTCAGTTTTGTAGACAAGCTTATTTGCTCCCTCAAATTTGAATATTTTCTGGTGTTCGGTGTTAATATGCTTCAAATATGTAATCTTGCTTTCTATATTTTGTCTACTTTGGTCGGGAATTTCCGTCAAGTCAATTTCAACACTTTGAATAATATTCTCCCTATTTTCGCGGTATTTGATTATTTCTTTTCTCCCGAATTGCTGACTTTCGCCTGATAAATTATCCACGTTACCACTTATTGAAAAACTCTCTAATAGCATCGTCTGGGGAGAGATTCAGGTAGAGCTCAGTGGTTGTCAATCTCTCCTGGCCTAAAAGAGTTTGTAGGGCTCTGGTGGAGATTCCTTTTTTGATGCAGTTGACCGAGAAGGTATGCCTTAAAACATGGGGGGACACAGGTTTTGAGATCCTGGCCTTGTCAGCTACTTTCTTAACTGTCCTTGCGATTGTTCTCTTGGTTATGCCGATACTATTGTTTTCGGCAAAATGGTACTCCATTAGCCGTCTGACTCTCTGTGTCATGGGGATGATCCTTCTTTTTGTCTTTTTGCCGTAAGGACCACCTTTGCCGTAGATAACTAATCTTCTTTTCTGCCACTGGATATTATCTTTGGTTAGGTTGGCAAATTCTGAGAGTCTGAGCCCTGTATCTAAAAGCGTCCAGACAACAAACTTTTCCCGGAAGGTATCGCAGGCGTTGGTCATCGCGTTTACTTCATCATCATCTAAGGGCTCTCTTTTGTATTGATAAGGCATAGTTAAATTACTTTTGGAATCAACTAGGTAAATTTATAAGAGGTTTCCTCCGGGAGCTTTGGCCCTCTTCTTTTTAGCTATTTCCTATAATTACCCGCTTTCTCTTTTTCCTTTTTTAGTTCCTCTATTCTCTTTACTATTTCTGGAATTCTACATTTTTCATATTGTTTAAGTCTATAACAAATAATGTTTTCTACGCATCCTTTGAATTTTCCATTAGTTATAAATTCTGCCTTCTTTATCCGAAGCTGAGTTACATCACTCTCCGCCTGGTTCCGTTTTTGCTCCTGCACAGCTAATTCAAAATCAATTTGAGTTATTTTGAAGCGTTCATCAGATTTCTTTAGCAGTTTCCCCACACGCAAAAAATGTAAAATCCATATTATGATAATGACTATATTAGCTATTACGAGAGCTTCTTCTGCCTTTATCACTTTATCTCACCTCCCTTTCAACTTCGCGCAGTTTCCGCTATAAGGATGGATGGGAGAGATACGCCTCGTTCCTATTTATTGCTCTCCTATCGCTCACTCCTTGTCGGCTCCTGCCTTACGAGCAAGGAGACTTTTTTCTCCCAGGGTTCAGCTTCAAGTTTAGTTTAGCTTTTTCATGTGGACTTGTCAACATTAAATAAAAAAGAGGACAAAATGTCCTCAATTTGCAAATAGGGATGCAGATAAGACGGGGGTTCTAGTTTGGAGGGAAGCGGATAATGTCTTACTCTTACACAGAAGACGACAAATGAATTAGGGTAATTAGAACAGTTGTCAAAGTAAAAAAGAAGGGATACTCATTTTTAATAATATATTTTATGAGTATCCCTATATTGTAGCTAAGCACTCTATTTATTGTTCAGAAAGCTTCGAAGAATTTCTACACTATCGTACCGAAGGCTCTTTCGTGTTACCCAACCCATTGCTTCTCTATCTCTATTCAAAACAACTATCCTATCTAGATCTGCCTGATTCATTTTAGCAATTACTTCATCGAGAGGTGCATCTACTTGAGTCCAAATAAATTCAGAATTCATAATCTCACGGGCTCGTAATCCCTCCACCCTTTTTTCTCTTAACACAAAATCAATAATGTCTCTTTTGCCAATAATTCCTACCACCTTACCTGTAGAGTTATGTTGTTCGACAATTAATAAGTGACTTGCGCTGTCACGAAGCTTAGGCCAAAAGTTGGAAATAGGAGTGTCAGGGGAAATCTTGTCTATATCTTTTCTTATAAAATGTTTTATTGGCAGAATCTTGACTTCTTTTGTGGGAGGAATTAAACTTGCCTCCATAAACTTTATGTAATCTTTCCTCTCCTGTTGGAGTTGATAAATAGCGCTTCGAAGTGGACCAATAATTACTATCCAGCCGGCGCCAATTATTAGAGCATGAGCCGCAGCGAAGTTTTCTTTAATAGTTGCTTGCAATAATGTAGCCAAGAGTCCTCCTGTAATACACAGACCAAATATTTTAGCTTTTCTAATATGACCTTCTTTCGTTTTGTATCTTCCTAGTCTCCCATAAAGCACTAACGAAAGAAAATAACCAATTGAACCGATACAACCTAATAGAAAGCTGAATATATAAATCCCATACGCTTCTGTCATTTGTCATCGCCTCCTTTTTCTAAAAATTTTAGATATTAACTAATTTTGGCTATTCTAGGTATCATAGGCCAGTTAAATCCTATAAGTATAGCCTGGAGAAAAACAGGTTCGGTGTAATAGTACTGACCTACAATGGCGAATACTCCCCCTATTCCAGAATAAAGCAACACGAATAATACCTTGGTGGTGGTTTTGCCCATGTTTTGAACATTTCTGGATGCTTCCTTATCCCATGAAGGATGTAGTTTAAGCATGATAAAGTAGCCAATACCTCCCAGGCAACCTAAGGCAAATGCAGCGACCAGTATAACAGTTTTCGCTTCTATCATTAAGGATTCTTTTGTGAGTATTGCTGAAAGTAATTTTCTCTTTCTACTATAGCTACTATTGATAAAATTTCTTCTTTATTATACACTCTCCAATTCCATTTATTTCTTCGTGCGTTAGGAATATATCCCTGTTTCTCCCAGTTTTTTATGGTCCTAACTGATACTTTAAGCCTTTCAGCAAGATCTTTTATCTTACACTCATTATCGTCTTGATGACCTGGTAGCATTGCGTCCTCCAATAATTTGTTAATGTGCGATTATATAGGAAAGATATGTAACATATCTTTCCTATGTTTCATAATAGTAGACTATAAATCTTTGTCAACCCCCCTGATTTGAAAAAATCTCTCTAATCCTTTATAATTCTACATTACAGCACCTTAAAAATAATCTTACCTTTCATTGCTTGCCTATAAATTAACCCAAATTTCCTGAAAAAATAAAATTCTTGGAGGTGATGTGTGAGAAAGATATGTGATGGCCCGGTGTGTTTTGTAGTTAGTTTGAAGGAGGTAGTGGGGTACGGACTGTGTGCGTTGAATCAGCTAAGGAAAAATCCGGAAGCTAAGTTATTATTTCCGAAAAAAGTAAAAGAGGTGAAAAATAATGCCAGCAAAGGAAATAGCTAAGAGAAATGATGTACTTGGCAGAAGTATTCCCTGTGTTTCTTCCTCTAACCTATTGGTTCTAACAAAGGGGGTTGCAAGTTTAGGACAAGGAAAAATCAATCAGGTTCTCAAGAAAGTCAGGGACTTCAGTAAGTTCACCAAAGACAATAACCCCTGGGGTGAACATGATTTTGGAGCATTTGAGCATAATGGCCGGAAGTTCTTTTGGAAAATAGATGATTATGGTGGCCATGAGGGATATAACCTAATATTGACCATAATGTTAGCGGAAGAGTATTAATGAATATTGGAGAGGTTCAAAAATAAGGAATAAGCATAATCTAGTTAGGCCGGGGAAGTGGCAGTTTACCTGCGTAACCTATAAGCTCATGGGTGAACCTAAACCCTTAGAGATGATAAATGGAGTTCTGGTTAAAGATGAAAGGGAGCAAAGAAGAGTTGAGAAATACCTAAAGGAACCTTACGAATTTAAGCCTGAGGAAGATTATCGAGGTTTTCTGGATGGTTTTATTATTAGAGATAGCAGTGATATCTGGTGGCAGGACGTAGAAAGAGTAGGATCGGAGCAGGTCGACAAAAATAAAGAAATAAATGAAAAGAGGGCAAAAGAGGGATTGAAGATATTTGTTGAGCATTTTCGGGACTTATGGGATTGAAAATTTGGGTGCTGGCTACAATGGAAAAAGTGAGAAGAATTTTGCGAGCGAACGGGGGGACTTTTATTTCTCTCTGATAACCTGCGCTGGGAGTTTTAATTTTCCTCTATTTTTAGACTATAATCTTTACGGATTGAAGGGTATCTTGTCCCAAAATATCTACAACTCTGACAGCAATTTCATATTTCCCGGGTTCTTTGTATTCATGAATTACAGAGGTAAGTTCTAAGTTGGAATTCTTTTTTGTCCTAAAGGATTGCCATTCGTTTTCAAAGATGTAGTTTCCCGTCCATTGTTCGGTTGGTTGTCCATTTTTACCGAGTTTGATTATTTCTTTTTTGTCCTTGTAATTAAAATCCACGGCCCAGTAATCAATCCAGTCGGTCCACTTTTTAGTTAAAATCTCTCTTTTTAATATTCCATCTTTATCCCTAGTTAACCTGGTGATTTTCCCTTCTTCAATAACAACCTTTTTGCTGCCTTTTTTTAATAAGCTCTCAATTTCTTGTAGGTCATCTTGAGTAAAATTAGTGACAAAGTTTTTTAACTGTACTTTCATAGACCTGTTTTTCTTATCTGTCGCAATAGGTTTTGCTTCTATATAGGCGGCATCATAGAATTTAACCTGTCCTTTTTCTACAGCTTGCTTATCAAATACTTCCCGGGGGATATTTCTTAGTCCCAAATTGACCCCTACGTCTTTCATTTCCTGCTGAACATATGGGATTAGCCCCATTTCAAATTCAAAGCCCAAAACATCAACATTGGTAATAATCTTTTCTTTACATTCTTCATAAATATCGTTGATAACTGCTTTAGTAACAGGAAAATCTACCGGCCCTATATGGACAAATCTTTCTCCTTTTTGTCCGTGTAACATTTTAAGTCCGTGGACTCTTTTTGCTTTGTAGCCTTCCAAAATAAGATTTATGTATTGTTCGTGCTTTACTTCTAATTGCTTTTTTTGTTCCTCTTCCGGCAGGTCTGGATTAACGTCGAGGAAATACCTTCGTTCGTATTTACCCAAATTAAGCAGTTCAAAAGCTCTATAAGGCTTGCCTTGTTTCTTTAATTCTCTTTGTACCTGGATGATTCTTTTTCTTATGGTATGAATTGCAAATCTACCTAAATCAGCCCCTATCCATTTTCTGCCCAGCTTTTCAGCAACGGCACAGGTTGTTCCACTGCCACAGAAAAAGTCAGCTACCAAATCACCTTCGTTGGAAGATGCTTTGATGATGCGTTCAAGAAGTGCCTCGGGTTTTTGGGTGGGGAAATCTAACCTTTCAGCCGAAGTTGGTATCTGCTGGAATGACATAACATCCGACCAAACATCGCCTATCGCTTTGCCTTTCTTTAAAACTTCATCAAGATATCGCCGACTGCCTCTGCCATCAAAGTATCGTCTTCCATCTTCATCTTTTTTATTAAAGCGCTTTATATATTCCTCTCTATGCGGCACGCTTTGCTTGTTAAAAATGAATTTATCTCCTTTTGTATAATATAAAATAGTATCGTGGCCTCGAATCCAATTTTCAGCCTGTGTCTTAAACCCCGAGAGGACAGTGATATCCCACACTATTTCTCTCTGAAAATTCTGTTGTGCAAAAACATCGTCTAAAATTAGTTTCAAATAAGAATTCACTCTCCAATCACAATGAACATAAATACTTCCATCTCCGGCCAACAAATCATGCATTAACTTGAGTCTTTCATACATCATGGCAAGGTAGGAAGATATGCCTCTGCCCCAGGTATCATTGTAGGCAATTTCTTCTATTACAGACTGTTTCTTTGTTGCTTCATCGCTATCTATTTTTATTTGAAAAGAGAAATCAGCTCCTACAGCAAATGGTGGGTCAATATAGATAAGTTTAACTCCCCCTTCGTTTTCTATATCTTGTCTTAGAGGTCCATTCACTAAGGAAGATAGAATCAACTTATTGTCTCCCCAGATAAGTTTGTTTGTCCAGCCTTTAAGTTGCCTACCTCTCTCATCCATCATAAACGAAAACTCGGGTTCCCTTGTGTCTATTTCCTTTCTTGGTTCGTCTATGTGTTCAATAAAATGGAAAGGTAATACTGCGTTTATAACCTCCTCGGTTCTACCATTCCAGAAGAGAAAAACATCCTCATCATCTTTGGAAAGTTTGTATAAAAACTCCTTTGGAAGAGTTTTGCCTTCTTTGATGAGGTTTAATATTTGCTCCTTTTCTTTGTCTGTTAGCTCGTGTTTATTCTGTAACATAGTTTTTATCCCCTCAAACTCTAAAAAGCGTTAAAATATCTTTAAAGTTTCTAATATGGTCTTTATTGCTTATCCAATTTTCCTGTTTAACCAAAACCGGATAATAAGCGGACCTGTCCTGACTGGAATTTACATCCTTGCACCATATTTTCAATCTTTGTATCTTTCTCACTGAATCAAGGTCTTCCCTTCCTTTTGTCTCTACAATATAGATAGTTTTCTCATTTTGCTTTACTAAAAAGTCGGGATAATAATCGTGAATATTACCATCTATTCCCTGATACTCTATTTTGAAATGAACATTATATGTGTTCTTGGCAAAAGAAATAATATCAGGGCAGCTATCTAAGAAATTAGCAAACTCTAACTCAAACCTGCAATCACCGATAAGTTTATTAAAGACAGATTTGTCAGGAGTCAGGAATTCCTGATTGTCAAAAACCATAGGCTTGACCTCTTTTAATTTGATATAGTTTCTCACTTCAGCACTACCTCTGTCTGTGATAGTAAGTTCATCAATGGCTTTTTTGAAAGTTTTAAAGATTGTACTTTTTGCTTCAATCTCTGATAAGTTTCTTATAATATTAGCGTCCTCTAAATTTACTTCTTTGCCAAAAAGATGGTGCTGAATAAAATGTTCAACCTTTGGATATAAAACATCAAATCCGCTAAACAGCCTACTTTCTTTTAGGATTGAGTTGGTAAAGAAGCTGACAACACTTCTGTAATCTATTTTTATTCCGTTGAGAACAATCTTGTGGGAAAAAACACGGTCTAAGTCCTCAAAAATGATTTCTTTTTTTTCTTCTTCTGAAAACTGTTTAATTGTGGTTGGCTTAAAATCAAATTTGCTGACGTCTATCTTCTCTAATCGTTTATATTCCCGATAAATTCTCGGAGTTAGAACAGGGATAGAAATATCCAGTTTATCCAAGTCCTTGTTTTTATTCTCTTTGTCGGGTTCTATGATAATAGGAGTTCTTGTTTTGGCTCCTTTCCCCATTGGCCTGTAACCAAACTCTACTCCTTCTTCTTTAATGGATTCAACGAATTCTATGAAAGCGGGGGTACCTATTACGGCTAACTCCTCTTTGACATCAGCTCCAAACATTTTTCTAATTCCTCTACCTAAAGTTTGTTCCGGCAAAATATTGCTTTCAGAGGAATAAGGCCTCAAACCGACAATGGTTGTTACATTTTGCACGTCCCACCCTTCACGAAGCACAAGAACTGACACAATAGCTTTATAAGGACTTTTATCGCTATCCACACTATCTGCGGCTTTTCTTAGCTTTTCTAATTCTTTGTTGCTTTTTTTCGTGGGACGTTCCACTATTTCCCCGCTTTTATTAGTGTGAATAACCAGAGTAGCATTCTTAAATTCGGGGTATCTGCTCTCAAGATAATCTGCTAAATCGTCACTTTCTTTAGTCTCTCTGGTCATGAAAAAGAGTAGAGGGACCTTTTCATCTTTTAATTCATTGTACTGTTTCTTCCACTCCACGTAGCCCAGATGAATATAATCTTGATAGCGTTCCACAAATTTAGATGAGGGCTTTTCCTTCAACTTTGCCCTTGACGCCTCATCCGGGAGAACAGGCATTTTTACAATATTTTGTTTAATTGCTTCAACGAGTGGATAATCACAGATTGTTTGGACAAAAATTGCTCCATTATCATGCCTTGGAGTTGCAGTGAAATCTGCTTGGAGAGATAAGCCATTTCCGTACTTTAATTTTAGTTTATTATTATACTTTAAGTTTTAGGGTACATGTGCACAAT
>JABUBO010000678.1_pt1 | contig 11218 bp, 10 predicted proteins | sample 7240361 | NCBI WGS metagenome assembly JABUBO01 (sample SAMN07256346, study PRJNA390944) | subsurface metagenome | isolation source: Methane hydrate marine sediment | place: Pacific Ocean: Eastern North Pacific, ODP site
ACCAAAAAAGGCTGTTAAGCCGAAGTATCGGGGGCTTTGCTCTACCTGCAAGAACGCTGCAACCTGCACCTTTCCTCGTGACCCCGCTCGTCCAATAATGCACTGCGACGAGTTCGATGGCTACGAGGGTCCAAAGACTAAGGTAGTCCCAAGGGTTGCCAAGCCAGAGGCCGACGACGAGGTGGAGTTCAAAGGACTGTGCCGCAACTGCGAGAACCGTCATCACTGCGTCTTTCCCAAGTCTGCAGGCGGTGTTTGGCAGTGCGACGAGTATTGTTAGCAGGCTAAAGAGATGACAACCTAAAACCCAAGATTAGAGAGATGAAAAAGGCGAGCGTTTACGATAACGTAACCAGGCAGTTTAACAAGGCTGCGGATTTGATGCATCTGGATCCTGAGATCCGCAAGGTACTTGCCAGAACCAACAATGAGGTAATCGTCAACTTTCCGGTTAAGATGGACAACGGCCACATCGAGATGTTCACCGGTTACCGGGTGCAGCACAACAACGTGCTTGGCCCTTACAAAGGGGGGCTGCGTTTTCACCCTGCCGTGGACATTGATGAAGTTCGGGCGCTGGCTACCTGGATGACCTGGAAATCGGCCATAGTGAACCTCCCGTTCGGTGGAGCAAAAGGCGGCATCCAGATCGATCCCTTCAAGTACTCGGCAAGCGAGCTTGAGCACATCACACGCCGATTCACCTTTGCCCTTGGCTCGAACATAGGGCCTGAGTTCGACATCCCTGCACCGGACGTAAACACCAACCCTCAGATAATGGCCTGGATCCTGGATACCTACCTCTCCACCATGCCTGCCCACGAGCGTCAGGCGGCAGTCCACGTAGTTACCGGCAAGCCTGTCGAGTCGGGTGGGAGCATAGGCCGCAACAAGGCTACTGGCCAGGGTGTGGTCTTTACCATCGAGCAGTGGGCCAAAGATACCAACTTTGATCTTGAGGATGCCACCTACTTCGTTCAGGGATTCGGGAACGTGGGTTCCTGGGCGTCCCGTCTCCTCAAACCCCACGGTTCAAAGCTCGTTGCTGTCGAGGATGTAAGCGGGGCTATTGCCAATCCAAAGGGGATCGATCCAGACGACCTTTATGAGTATACGCAGAAGAATAAGGGATTGATTGGCGGCTACGCAAAGGCCAAACCTATTGATCACGAAACCTTCCTTGCGACCAAGGCCGACATCTTCATCCCGGCGGCTCTTGAGAACCAGATTACTAAAAAAACCGCTCCCCTGCTTAACGTGAAGCTGGTTGCCGAAGGCGCAAACGGTCCCACCGATCCGGACGGTGATAAGATTCTTCATGAAAAGGGAACCGATCTTCTTCCAGACGTCCTTTGCAACTCCGGCGGCGTGATCGTAAGCTACTTCGAGTGGCTGCAGAACAAGCGCAGCGAGTTCTGGGATCTTGAAGAGGTGGATGGAAAACTGCACCGCAAGATCGTTGCAGGCTACGAACGCGTTCGCGATACGGCTCGAGAACACAACATAGACTGGCGAACCGCGGCCTACATCGTCGCTCTCTCACGTCTTGAAACGGTATACAAGGAACGTGGGATCTTCCCATGAGCAGCCCCGTAACACCCGTAACACCCGTAACACACGTAACACACGGTAACAGCAAACCGTAAGGAGTGATGATGAAGAAGGAAACCGGTTTCTACGGCGACGTTCTTGAGGGGCTCCATAATGCCGCGGATTTGATGAAGCTAGACCGTGAGGTTCTCAAAATCCTTACCAAGACTACCAACGAGATTACCGTCAACTTCCCGGTAAAGATGTCAAACGGTCTGGTGGAGATGTTCACTGGCTATCGTGTGCAGCACAACAACGTGATGGGTCCCTACTCGGGCGGACTTCGCTTTCATCCCTGGGTTGATCTGGGAGAGATGCGCGCGCTTGCTACTGTGATGACGTGTAAGGCGGCTATCGCCGGTATCCCATTCGGCGGGGCTGCAGGCGGGATCCAGTTCAACCCCTCTGACTACAACTCCTCTGATGTGGAACGAATCACCCGCCGCTTTACCTACTCCCTTGGCTCGAACATCGGAACGGAGTACGACATACTCACCTCGGACGTGAACACAAACCCCCAGACTATGGCCTGGATACTGGATACCTACCTCTCTACCATGCCTCCGGAAAAAAGGCAGGCCAAAACACACGTGGTCACCGGCAAACCCATCCACCTGGGCGGCAGCGTCGGGCACGACAAAGCAGCGGGCCAGGGGCTTGTCTTTGCCATCGAGGAATGGGCAGCTGGTCACCGCTTCGATCTTGAGGGTGCTGCCTACACGGTTCAAGGATTCGGAAGTGTAGGTGTTTGGACCTCCATCTTGCTCAATCAAAAAGGAGCAAAACTCGTTGCCGTTGAGGATACCTCTGGGCCCATCCTTAACCCGGATGGAATTGACCCTGAAGACCTTTTCGCCTACGACAAGGAGAACGGACGCATAGCAGGCTACCCCAATGCAAAACCGATAGATCACGAGGCCTTCCTTGCTGCAAAAGCCGATATATTCATCCCAGCCGCGTTGGAGTATCAGATCACCGCCCAGACCGCACCCAAGCTCAACGTCAAGTTGGTGGTCGAGGGAGCCGACTGCCCCTGCGATCGAGATGGCTCAAAGATCTTGAAGGAGAGGGGAATTGAGGTGCTCCCAGACATCCTGTGTAACTCCGGCAGCGTGATCGTGAGCTACTTCGAGTGGCTGCAGAACAAACGAAGCGAGCTGTGGGAACTTGAAGAGGTAGACCGCAAACTGCAGAACAAGATGAAGAACGCTTACCACCGGGTGCGCGACCGCGCAGCGGAGTTCAAGACCGACTGGTGCACCGCGGCACGCATCGAGGCACTTACCAGACTGGAGAGAATCTACAAGAGACGAGGTATCTTCCCGTAACACGTAACACCGTAACCCGTAACACCGTAACACGGGCATAAATTTCCCCTAGAAGGGGTTCAGCTCAAACCAGGTCGGGGCCTGAGCCCCGGCCTTTCTCTACCCGTAGGTCTTTGTGAATAACACCGAGCGGATGAGCCTCAGAGGGTCGGGTGTCTGCCCTCAGACCGGGATTTATATCACCGGAGGACGTAGCGCTGAGAACAAACAACCGTCTGGGAGCCGAACACACCCCAAGCACCTTCGATGTGCATGTAGTCTTCCACGCGGATGTCAGGGTCCCAGCGATCTTCTCCATAATACCGGTAGTCATAAGCGTTGGTATCCAGAGCAGCTATCCAGAACCAAAGGGAGTCGCCCCACAAATCAAGTTCCTCCAGAGGTATCGAGTAACTATCACCGGGCAACAACTCCGGATAGGTGAAAGCGGAATCTATGTAGACTGTATCTGCGTCCTCATCCTCCCACGAGGCCCAGACAAATGCCTTCACCAGATAACCTGCGGCATCGCTGGACTTGCTCCACGCCAGGGTATCGGTAGTGGATATGGTGTCGGTCTGAAATCCCGTTATCTCGAAACTTCCAGGAATGGTGGTCTGCGCTGAAATCTCCTCTCCCGAAGGATAGGTAACCTCAAGCTCCCAGGTCTGGCCGGAGGCTAACTGAATGGAGTCTGAATAGTAGTATCCCACAGAGTCTTCGTTTTCAGTAAGAGCAAAACTCTGCTCACCTTGCTTGAGGCTGACTTGGGCCCCACTGACGCCGTTCCACGGGAAAACTATCTCCGGCCAGACTTCAAACGTATCATCATACCAGAAGGTATCCATGATGGTATCAGGCACCAGCGTCAGGGTATCGTCTACTGAAGTGGTTTTTCCAACCATGATGCATGCAAACGAGGAGTCGGTAGTGATTACAGCATAGATATTAGGCTCACCTTCGTAGGTTTCCGGAGTGATGTCGCAGGCGATTACGGATAAAAGAAGGATGATGACGGGTATTATCCTGAGTCTCATCACAACCTGGCCCTTATTCCAAAGCTGGGTAGCGACAGCGGTCGCGTTTCATCCTCGCTGAAAATAATCTCCTTTTTGAACAAATATCCGGCAATCATAACCTCGCCCTTATTCCAAAGCTGGGGATTGGGACGGGCAGCATGTATACCGGTTCCCGGCGGGTGATGCCGTTTTCGTCGATCTCGTAGTCGTAGAACATAACGTTTCTGCGGGCGTAGACGTTGAGCACCTGGATGTAGAACTCGGCGTCGTATCTCTTGAACAGCTTGAAGTGCTTGGTGAAGCCTGCGTCCAAACGATGGTACGGCGGATAACGAACCTCGCCCCGTCTGCCGGAGATAAGCATCCAGTCAATCTCTCCCTCTTCATTAACATGCTGATACCAGCCTATCTGTGCTGTGAAGGGAAAACCCGAACCGAACACCCACGCCGTGGTAAAGTTCCAGCCCTTACCCAGAGGCAACGCGAACGAGAAATTCACATTGTGACGCGAGTCGTGTAGAGGATAGAACCAGTCGCTATCCTCAAAACGATACCTGGTAACCGAATAAGAGTATCCCAGCCAGGCTGAGCCGCGCTTGAGGAAAAACTCCGCACCGTATGAGTAGCCTTGCCCCATGGAGATGTCACCGGTATCTGTAGTGATCCCTTCTCCTCCAAACCAGGTGGCCTCGCGTATATTTCGTATATCCTTATAGTAGGCCTCCACCGAAAGACTCATATCCTTACCAAACAGGTGCTCTGTGCCAAAGGTAGCGAGTGTAGAGTGAAGCGGGGGATGGTTCTCGTCGGCCGGCATCCACTGCTGGACGAACTGAACAGGGATCTTAAGCATCATCTCATCCCGAGGGAAAGGGACGTAGAGGTATTGATAGTAAAGCCCTGCTCCGGCCTTTATCGCCCAGTCGGCAGTGATCCGGCGCTTTATGCCTAAGCGGGGAGAAACCCTCCAGTAATCTCCTTTAGAGAAGTACTCACCTCTCATGCCGGTTTCTATGACCCAGAAAGGGGTAGGTTCCCACTTATCCTGCACGTACGCAGCGGCAAGCCAGAAGGTGTCACGCAGATCATACCACACGGTATCCGTCTCCTCTTGAATACTAGAGGTCTCAATAACCTTTCCCTCCAATCCGAACTCTACGACGTGTTCAGGCGAGGTAAACCAGCTGAGCCCCCACTGCAGCCCCAGCTCACCGATTCCGCTGCGAAGCCCATAATAATACTCCTCACCGTTTCTCTCAACTACCTTGCTGTCAACCCGGTAACGAGTGGCATTGAATCCGAGAACGGAAAAAAGCTGGGGGGTAAAAAGGTAACGCCAACGCAGCCCCAAAGTCCCATTCCCCCAACGGAAATCTAAATCCGTTACCCCTTCCTCCTCATACCCTTCCTCTTCAGCCCCTTTCAATGACAGCACATCATCGCCAAAAAATCCAGAGACGGTAAACCGGGATCGTCCACTTGCATCCCAGTTCACCTTGGCCTGAAGATCGTAGAAGTGGTAGGGGAGGTAGATGGTATTAATTTCCTCGCTTCTTTCTATCGCTTTTTTAAACATCTTATCCAGGGTCCAAGTCACAAGATCAATGTATGTCCTGCGTCCGGCGATGAGCCAGGAGCCTTTAGCACCCCAGGGAAGCGGCCCCTCCACGACAAGCTTGGAGGTCAAAAGCCCGATCTCTCCATAACCGGCTATCCGTTCGCTGTTGCCTGCCTTCATCTCAACGTCAAGCACCGAGGAAATCGCTCCGCCGTAGCGAGCAGGGAATCCGCCTGTATATAATTCCGCTCCCTTGAGTGATTCGAGGATGAAGGTAGAAAAGAAACCAAGAAGATGATAGGGGTTGTACACGGTTACCCCGTCGAGAAGGATGAGGTTCTGATCCATGGTTCCCCCGCGAATATAGAGGGCGGAGGTGAAATCGGAGACCGAAACGACCCCGGGCAGCATCGCAAGGGAGCGAAACAAATCCTGCTCCACGAAACCGGGTATCTGCCTCATCTCGGTAAAGTCCATACGCTTCACCCCCACGTCCACCTCGTGCTCGAAACGCGCACGCTCCGCTGTTACCTCGACCGGTTCCATACCCAGGGGCTGGGACTTAAGGTAGAAGTCGCGGCGCAGCCTCTTATCGGCTCTGACGTCTATCCCTAAGCGTTCCTCCCGATAACCTATCATCGAAACGATCAAGGTGTGCTTGCCCTCGGGTACACGTGAAAGCACGTAGTAGCCCTGCTTGTTGGTGGCGGTGCCCATGCTTTTATCGGCAAGATAAACGTTGACGTAGCTCAGGAACTCGCCTGAGGAGGCTTCGCGCACGAACCCTGCAACCATTCCGGTCTCGGCGGCAAAAAGGAACTCCGTGAGAAAAAGAACTGCCCATATTATTCCCTTGCGCATAGCGAACTCTATCCGTCTATTCCTGTATGTCAAGAGGCAATAGTTCGTGCGCCAAGAGATTGTTACCAGGGTAGCGTGATAGGGTGAGGGAAAGATGGACAACAGCCTCACCTGCCTCTGTGCACGAGGGTGTCGCTCAATTGCAAATTTGTCTGGATACAAGCGATAGAACTGTGGGCTTCGATTATGGGGAGATGAAGTGTATATGTTTGAGATTCTAATGGGTGTTGGTCCAGAGAGATAGATAAGCCTGGTTGTGGGATTATAGCTAATTACTAAGTCCAACAGTTTATAAAAACCGTCGCCGTCAATCTTGGGGTTATCCTTTAAGTTTGGGAATTGGCCATCACAGCGGACCAATTTAGCGAGTTGCAGGCCGATAAGTTCAAATAATCGGCAAGTTACCTTTAGCAGCAACCGCATTCAGACCATGCGGATAAGGATACCTCCTCAAGCAAAGGCCTTCTGTCTTCAGCACACTATCCTCCCCCTTGATGGGAAGGAGAGGTAACGAATGCTTCCTATCTTGACATCTTCGCCTGAGCCGCGTAGCATACATCCAAAACCAAGGAGGAATGGATGAATAATGTTGCGTTCATAAAACGAGCCGCGCTCGTAATCCTTGCGCTGCTGCTGCCCATAACGGTTACCTGCAAGAAACAGACTCTGGTCATCACCGAAGAAGGCGAGTTCAAGAGAGAGATAGACATCACCGGCTGGGACCCGGGTGAGGATTTCGTCTACTTGAGTTACTGGGATGGTGGATTCCATTACCCCTGGCAAGGGGAAGACAGCCTTGACTACCGTATCGAGGATGATCTTCTTTGGGTGAATGGCAAGCTTGTAGGTGCGAATCTTACACTCGTCGCGTTCACCGATCTGTCCAATCCTGAGGAGATAGTTACCGTTTACACGTATGCAGGGCAACTGCCGGAGCTGAAGCGATTCCCGAACCTGGTTGCGGTGGACGCTGAAGAGATAGTTGACGCCGACTTAAAGCATCTTGAGGGTCTCACCAAGCTGAGGCTGTTGGAGCTGGACGTCACCGACATCACGGACGCCGGGCTTGCGCACCTTAAGGGACTCAAGAACCTGAGGGAGTTGGGGCTGATCGGCACCCAGATCACCGACGCCGGGCTTGCGCACCTTAAGGGTCTCAAAAACCTGAAGGGGTTGTATCTGCTCGAGACCGACATCACCGACGCCGGGCTTCGCCACCTTAAGGGTCTCACCAACCTGAGGTGGTTGAATCTATTCGGCACCAACATCACTGACGCCGGACTTACCCACCTTGAGGGTCTCACCAACCTGAGGGTGTTGAATCTGTCCCGCACCGAGATCACGGACGCCGGGCTTGCGCACCTTAAGGGCCTCAAGAACCTGAGGGAGTTGTATCTGGAAGGCACCTATATCACGGGCGCCGGGGTAAAAGGGCTGCAAAAGGCGCTGCCGGAGTGTAAGATTAGGTATTAATGCTCCTTTATCCTGAGGGGGGAGCTAACGGCATAGACGCGGCTGCGCCGCTCATTTCAAATTTCAAAGTGCAAATTGAAGGTGCGCTAACGGCTGACCGCCGACGGCCAACAGCTAACGGCTAACAGCTTACGGCTGACAGATGGCGGCTAACGGCTGACCGCAGGAACGCGGATGCGCCGCTCATTGCAAAATGCACCCGACGGGGGCACGCTGTCCCATTAAGGGAGGAGAGTAATCTGCCTCCTCTATAAGAACGAGTCATGTAAACAGTTACACCTGTATCCGAACTCTAAACCCTCATGCACCACCCCTACCTCCCTATACATCTTGCCAACCGATCCAGATTAACTTCCCTCAAAGGAATCTAACTAATATTCTCGCATCTCCCTCTACCCTCTTCTCCAGACCCTCCAATTAGTCCGCTCTCATGGTCAATTCCCTTAAGTTTTTCTATCCTTAGTTTAGCTGTATCGTTCATTGCGCCAGCCATTTCTCTATTGTGACGGTGGTTCCATGGCCTGGTTGGGTATTGATCTCCATATGGTCAGTAAGCCTTTTTGCACCGGGCAATCCTTTCCCCATGGCCTTCGTTGAGGACCAGCCGTCCTTTAGAGCCAGTTCCACATCATCTATTCCCGGACCATTATCGATGAAGGTTACGCGAATCCCGCGGTGAGAATCAGGGTGTTCTTCTATGTGAACTTCTCCTTCGCCTGCGTAGAGGTAGATGTTTCGGGCCAGCTCAGATACCGCGGTGCTGATCCGGGTCTGATCAACAAGCCCGAAACCTAACTTTCGAGCCACCTCTTTTGCTGCTGCGCGTGCGTGGACGATGTCAGATTCCTCTTTAATCGGAACCAGCCTCATCCGCTTCCTCTTCTTCGCTTTCCTCCTCGAGACCTTGCTTCTCTGAGGCCTTCTCCTTCAGGCTCTCCTGCAGGAGTTCGTAGCCTTCGTCAAGGTTTATTGCTGTCTTTACCCCACCTAAGGAAAGCCCCAACTCCACCAATGTGATGGCAACCGCGGGCTGCATACCCACGATCACGATCTCCGCATCAAGTGTAGAGGCCATCCTGGCTGTGTCCGCAAGGGTGCGCCCCATGAAGGAATCAACCATCTCCAGGGCTGAGATATCGATGAGTACGCCCTTGGCCTGAGTCTGGGAGATGCGCTCGAGGATATCTTGCTGAAGCTGCTGGGCCATCCGGTCGTGCAGGTCGATCTGGATGGAGACGAGCAGGAAATCCTTCAGCTTAAGGATAGGAATAGATGAAATCCCAAGCATGATCAGTCTTTCTGCTCTTCTACCATCCTTATGTTCAGGCTTCTAAAGGCCCACTTGAGCCCCTCTGCCAGGGTAGAGAGGGTTTCTACCCCGGAAAGGTCCACTCCCAGATGCACCATGGTCTGCGCGACCTCCGGTCGTATGCCGGTGATAACGCAGTCAGCACCCAGAAGCTGGACCGCGGCAATCGTTTTTAACAGGTGATTGGCAACAGCCGAATCAACGGTGGCAACGCCGGTGATGTCAAGGATAGCTACCTTGATCTGGGTAGTAGCAATATCAGTCAAGAGGGCCTCGGTGAGTCTCTGCGAACGCCGGGTATCAAGGGTGCCGATAAGGGGCAGAACCAGCACCCGCTCCCATATCTTTATGATGGGGGTGGAGAGTTCCTCGATCGCCTTGCGCTGCTGCTCGATGAGTTTAAGCTTCTCCTCAAGCTCTTCAGCCTTCTTCGTGCTTTCGCGGACCTCCTCGCCCATGTCGGAGATCAGGAGATTTATCCCGGTCTCTACTGCGCTAAGGGCATCGGCCTTCTCTATATCGGTGTCGGTCTCAATCTGGACCCCGAAATCGCCGCATGCCGCAACTGAAAGAATCTCTTCCATCCTTTCGATTCGGCTTTCCAGATCGGCTATCCCTTTCGTTTTAGCCATACTTCACTCCTTCAGGTGAGGTGATTACTTTGATTCCTTCTCTTTTTCCTTTTCGTCTTTCAGCCAGGCAAGGGCTTCTTCTTCTGTAGCGAAAAACTTGGAATCTTTAGTTTTTCCCATTGCCGCAAACACGATTTTGCCTAGCATCCGTACCGTTGGTTTGGCGCCGCACATGGCGATCTTGCTCAACTTGACAAGCGAAGCCGCTTCTCGCATCGCTTTACGGGTTTCCTTACTGGGCATAACCTGGGCGTCTTCGAACATGGTAAGTAGAAGATAGCGCCGTTGCTCATCGGTAAATTCATTATTGACAACGTTCATGAGTCCCTTTGTGTCTTCGGGTTCGAATTTTTTGAGGATATCGGCACGCAGTATCCCGTTTTCCTCGTCGTACCAGGCCTTGTAGTTCATTTTTTCCTCCTCTAGTGATTTAAAGGTTTCCTCGCGTAATACAACCGCGTATCTTGTTTGCATCCAATCAGGTTTAAGCCTGATTCAGCTACAGCAAGCATTACACTTATCTATGCCCACACTACCCATACTTGTAATAAGGGAATCCTTACACATATTACTATTTTTTCTCGCGTTGTCAACCCCATTTGATTAACTCATCCTGTTGATGCCCGGGCACCTCTAAATAATATTACTTTATTATATTTATATAAAGAAACGAGCTAAATTGAGCCATTCCTAGTTTTATTGGCTACTTCTTCCTATCTGAAAAATGACCTAAATGTTCACTTGACATAGGTAGTTTTTTGATTATAATCAATCAATGAATAAAAAGAGTCGTTCTTTAGAGATGAAGAACTGCTTCGCCCACAGTGGGTGTTTCAGCAAAGACTAACGCAGGTGTTGCCGCTTCTAAAAGCCTGAAAACGTTAGCCGAAAACGCTTGATACATTAAAGTATCAAGTATTAAGAAGGAGGAACAAATGCCGAAAACCACAAAAAAAACAAACAAGTATGCAATAGATTCGGACTTTGTCCGCGATCTAGAGCGAGACATCACCGCCTTCATAAAGGGCGGCGTTGATCAACCAGGCACGGATGAAAGGTTCAATGAACTGGCTCTTCGTTTGTTCGAGTATCAATACAATGAGAATACGCCCTATCGGAAATACTGCGCCAAGCGTGGCATCAAGCCCGGTGATATCGAGTCCTGGGAAGAGATTCCTGCAGTCCCCATGAGTGCTTTTAAAGAGATCCCGCTCTGTACCTTTCCGCCGGAAGAAGCTACTAGGATTTTTCGCAGTAGTGGAACCACCAATCCCGAGAAACGGTCGAAGATATATCTCAATGACACAGGACTGAAGCTTCTGGACACATCTTATATGTACTCCGTAGTAAACTACCTCTATCCTTCCGGTGAAAACCTTCACACCCTGTTCATGTCACCCCCTCCGCACCTGGTGCCGCCTGATTCGGTATTGATGTATGGATATTTGAAGATACTGGCAAACCACACT
>JABUBO010000679.1_pt1 | contig 11218 bp, 10 predicted proteins | sample 7240361 | NCBI WGS metagenome assembly JABUBO01 (sample SAMN07256346, study PRJNA390944) | subsurface metagenome | isolation source: Methane hydrate marine sediment | place: Pacific Ocean: Eastern North Pacific, ODP site
ATAAAAAAAATAAATTCACTTGAAGAGTCATTAAATTCATTTTTTAAAGTATATGAATTGAAAGAGCCAGAAGTGGGAGAACCGATTGAATTCTTAAATTTTGATACTAAAAACCTTAATTGGGTTTATTATCCATATTTTGCTAATAGAGTTTCGAGAATTGCAATTGGAATCGCTTATGAAAATCCATTTATAAATGAACTCACTAAAGGTGAGTTTTCAAAAATAGAGAAAGAATTAGCTGAAATAATAGCAGAAAATCTCAAAGTTTTAGCTGAACATGTTCAACAAATTGAAATCTTCATTGTTTTAAATTCAAATGTATTGGAGGATTTTTTAAATTCAATTCGATATAAAAATTTAGTTAATCATTTATATAAAAAACAGATCACGCCCCATAAGATTGAAGTGAGAATAGCACATGAAGATTTCAGTAATTTTGCATTAAGAGACGATGAAATGCTAATTCAACCGAGCTTTGATCCATCAAATATTCTATTAGGCTCTTATATTTCTCGACAAAAAGATATTGTAAAAATTTTTAAACAGAAATTTGATGATTTATTTGAAAAAAGTCTCCTTGTTAACGATTATCTTAGAGACCATAGAATTTTTGAAAAAAGTGAGTTATCAAATATTGATAAATTGGCTTTAGGATTTTTACAATAAATTTAATTCTTGTTTTTATCACTTAACATCTAATTATCGATAAATTACCAAAAATAAAATATAATAAATCGAGGATAAAATGAAGATCATAGTATTCAGCCCTCATCCTGATGATGAGATTTTTGGCTGTGGAGGAAGCATATTAAAATGGATTGAAGAAGACCATGACGTTCACGTTATTTATATCTCTGACAATAGAGCGATAATTACTTGGGCAAAAAAGCATGGAAATTTTATTGAAACTGAAAAAAATAAAAATTTAACTGAAGAACAAGTGGCAAAAATCGGACTTAAAGAGGCAAGAGAAGCAGCAAGATTTCTTGGCTTTGCTGATAATAAAATTCATTTATTTGGATTACCTGATTCTCGCGTTAAGGATTATATTGATAAAGGTGTAGAACTTGCGAAACCGATTGTAAAAAATGCCAATAGATTTGTTATTCCAAGTGCTAATAATGAACACCCAGATCATCAAGCAACATATGAGATTGCAGTAAGATCGGCTGAAGAACTCAATTTAAAATACCTAGAGTTTTATGTGTATGCTTTATACAATCCTTTACGTGCTGAAGGCGAGCATTTGGTTAAAATTAAGATGGGTAATTTGCGCCTAAAATTATATGATGGTTTACAAATTTATAAATCTCAATTTTGGTCTAAAGAGATGTCTCGCAACAGTCTTTGGGTAAAGGGAAAGCGTAGAGAACGGTTTGGATATTATAAATTTGAAGATATTGGAAAACAATATAACTTTTAATTTTTTTTTCAAATATTACTTAGAAATTATAAAATTTACCCACATCTTTTAACCTATAATAACCATATCTATCTCTTCGCTTTCCTTGGATCCATAGACTTAAAGATGCTATATCTTTAACATAAAATTGTGATTTATGTAATTTGAAAGCTTCGTAAGCTTTATATCTTAATTCTCCAACCTTAACTTTCTTTAAATGTTCCCCTTCTGCTTTCAACGGATTATATAAAGCAAATACATAAAATACAAGATTTTGAAGGTTAAGTTCTTGTGCTACTTTTATTGCAATATCATGTGCAGATTGATGGTCGGGATGTTCATTATTTCCACTCGGGATAACAAACATGTTTGCATCTTTTATAATATCTTTAATTTTTTCAACTGCCTCGTTGATATGGTTCTTGAGTTCTTGATCATAAAATTTTAAGAAATGACGATTTTCTTTTTTTATTCCTAAGAATTCAGCGGATGAATCTGCCTCTTTTAATCTTAGTTCAGCCAGTTGGTCTTCACTTATTCTGGTTTCTTTGCAATCCTCAAGTTCATTTCTTTTTCTTGCCTTGCGATACCCAGCTCTACCATCAGTAAACCAAATTATATGAATATTATGTCCATCTTCAAGCAATTTTAAGATCGAACCACCTGCTCCAAAGACTTCATCATCTGGATGAGGGCAAAAATTATAATTTTCATAAATAATATGAGTATGATTATGAATAATTAGTAAATAATATATTTAAATTACAGTTTTTCTGCCTCCCATAACGCCTAATAAAATAGGTCCATTTCTTTCCCCTTCGCCCTTAAAGCCTTAAAGTCTTCTATCAGCAACGCGTTTTCTTGACTTGTCAGTCCTCGTTCTTCTTGAAAATACTTTTTCTTATATTTTTCGCAAATTTTTTGTAGATTTTGTTGGTCTATTTTAGTTTTACGAAGTTTATTTAAAAACTTATAAGACACGGTGAATATTCCAATATTTCCTTTGCTAGCCGATATAACTTGCTCAATCGTGCGGAGGATTTTTTGTCTCATTTGTTTGCTACGCTGTAAATATGAAGAGGTAACTCCCTTTACTATCACAGCCTTTATTTGTTTTTTAAGAAAGGGAGATTCTACTTTAAAATATTTGTAATTATCAGTAAGATTCTTAAGATCTGTAAGATTTAAAATTAAATCGATTAGAACAAGTTCAAATTTTAGACGAGCCTTTATACAAACCTGATGTAATTACTCATAAACGACCGAGTTATTGTGTCGATAACATTATAAAACAAATATTTAGTTAATCTATGTTTCTGCATTTTATAATAAATCGATTTGATCTAACCAGAGGTATATGAGATTTACAATGGTTGATTTTAAAAGAAATACATTTGCTTTAGTTGTATCAGATGTTCATATTGGGTATGAGTTCAGCCGAATTGGAGAGTTCACAACTTTCTTAAAAGACATTTTACTAAAGAAAAACAGTAAAGAACTTCCCTTCTTGAGAGCACTAATTATTTTCTTTAAGCTTCTTTAGCAAGATTGAGTTTTTTGGATTGATATCCACAATGGGAAGCGGCGTCTGCAACCACGCACCAAATGTCTTCCCCTGCACGATTGGCAATATTATTGCCTTAAAAAATACCGTTATTACGGCTCTAAATTTCTGAGAAGATGTTCCTATTGCGGCTCAGAACTCTAAACTCTTTGAGGGGCTCACTCGGAGGCTTCTGAAGAAATCTTGATACCAAACACGCGCGAAGATGTTCTTACGATCTATATTTTCTTGTCAGATTCCTTATTCTCTATTTCAATAAGACCTAGATCTTCGATTGAACCCTAAGATAATAGATAAAATAATCGATTATTTGCGATGTCTGATTGAACACAAATCTTATTTAGAATTACACTTTCTGGAAGATTCTTACAGGATTTTTATTGCGTATCGAGAGTCGGAAATAGTAGGATTTGTCGTTTGTCACATTCACCCCACTTATACAAGTTATGCTCGAAAATGTGGTACATTTGGATGGATACTAGCTGAAGATTTTGAAACTTGTGACAATTTAATGAAAGCCTGTGAACAATTTATTAAGAATTAGAAAATTCGAAAGGTAAGAAGACTATCTTCACTGCAAAATTTAGAAATCGTGAAAAAGTACGAATTCAATGGTTAAGTTATGAGCTTTACCCTCGAAAGAACAGAAGGTTACATTCCCTACAACACTTTGCTTCAGAGTTATTTTTATGTGAACAAGAAGGACAAAATTTATGTTTTTCTTACCCATTATCACGGATTATTTTATTTACATAGTGGATTCGCATTTCGTAATTATATTTATCAAAATGGTAAGAGTTTTCATAGAGCACTTTAATTTCAAATTCATTGGGAAAGTTGTTTAAGAGCCACTTATCTAATTTCTTTTTAGCAGATTTAAGGGAAGAAGCTTCAAATTCCACGCTTCCTAGATAGAATCTTTCCCTGTACACATTAAAAATTAAAAGGGGTTTGGCTAATTCATCAAATAAAATCTTTTCAGACTCAATGAAAAAACCCATTCTGAAAAACTTCCAAACTATTTGCTTGATAATTTCCCTACAATATATCTGAATCGACTTCAATTCATCGCTCGTTAAATTCGAACTATGTGCTACACGATTTCTTATTGAATATAATGACTTTATTCTAGCAAAAATCCAATCTTAGTCTTCGAATATATCTTCAAAATTATCGTTTTCTGATTTTAACCTTTTATGACGCTTTAAAACAACGATAACACCTACAATCACAGCAATTATCAACGGAATGGCGATGTACCAATATTTAACTGCTAAGGCAATTAAAACACAGATTATTATAGCCGCATAACAATTAATACGAGACTCCTCTACTTTTTTCAGCGAATTTTCTTCTGAATTTTTCATGATGTAAATGCCTCTTGACTTTCTATTCCCTATGAAGAAATACTGACTTAAATAATTTTTTGATAATCGTTAGAGATGTCTTTTTTGTTAAATTTTTTCGAATTTTCAAGATTTTTTGATTCACGGTCATAAATTTTTCGGCCACATGATCAAAAAACTTAGTACTTACAATAAAAGAATAAAAAAAATTTTTTATTATTTTTTTTCAGTTCCAATTTTTTTATGGTGTCTCCTATTCAAAAGCCCATGTTCCATCAAGATGATTGGAGTATGATATCCAATGATCATCATGGCCATAGGAATCCAAATACAAATACATCTCAACATCAATATAATAGTTATTATTAGTTCTTTTAACAACTCTGCCAGAGAATGTAATTTCGATTACATAAAGTTTACCTGACTCATAAGTTAAATCAGTATCTTGTTCAATGTCTGTCCAATCGTAAAATCCAATAAACAAATGATCGGGCCATGGTATATTCAATAAATATTTTGAGGCAATAGGAAGAGATAAATGGATTTTCAGAGACGCAAGAACGGGGTATGCATTAACTAAGGTGAGTAAGGTTAAGAGACTGAAATATGACTTTAAAGTAAATGATCTTTCTCCTTTCAACCCTGATCCTGTCATCAAGGAGATATGGAGAAGGAGAAGATATCAAGAGGTTAGACATGCAATGATTTAAATGAATCAGCCATCTAAAGAAGTAATTTTTAACCACCTTGGGTTTGATTAACTGTAAAATGGCGACATTGAACGGTTAAAGGACACGCGGCGACGCGACTGGAACTCTCGGCTTGAGCCGTGTGCGGGGAAACTCCCACGCACGGTTCTTAGAGAGCAAAGGGTTAGTAATAACCTCAAGCTACTCGACTGTAGATTGATTCTACACTTTTTTTCGCCCTCCTCCCCCTATTTGTTGATGGGCGGAGAAGCATTAAAGACTTTATCCTCACTTTTTTAATTCTTTATTATTGATATTATCTATTACAATAGAAATTTTTAAAATTCTCAAGGATTTTGCGTGATTACAAAAAATAGTGATGCTGGGTGAGATCGACTTTAATATGATTTTGGAGAGAAAAGCATTTTGTTCGCTAAAAGTCCCTTCCTACCAGCTTTTTCTTTTTATGAAAGCATTTTCCAACATCACCGATGAGGATATGATGGAAGATATTTTTAAATAAAGAAAGTAGGCGGAAGAGATTTGAGCTTATTAAATTCCCATAATTGATGTGAGGATGCCCCGGATGAACCTTTATTCATCAAATTCTCAAAAATCTTTGAGGATAAAACACTTTACGGACTGAACGGGAAAATAAGGCAGTTTGAAGCCGCCCATCCTCATTTAAAATTGGTCAGTTCCGATGATTACGCAAAAAAATTTCCCGTATTTGGTAATTATTTGTTTTCGGATAAAGATCGACATTATTTCGAACTCAAATATCGATACAGAACTTATAAGGAAGTCAGATATTATGAGCTGGACCCTGACTTGGCAGACTGGCTGAGAAGAATTGATGAGTTTAGAGGATTAAGAAGGAAGAAAGGAGCTTCTCGTTATCATTAAAAATGAGAGTGTATTACTGAATCCTATTTTTTTTTATTCTCTGATTATTTATCAGATTTAAGTTCTTTTAGTTTAGCAATCAAATTCAAGATCTTTATTTTAAGTAATAGGAAAAATACTTGAAATTAAGAATGAATGTTGGGATCAAATGACTTATTTATCAAGAAAAATAGATATGAAATGTATATTAAGAGATTAAAAGGGATTAGTTTAAGTAAAAATGAAAGAAAATATCTGTCTAAGATGTTAATTAATGAATGGAAATATATGTCAATAAAGGGTGCATATCATACTGTCTTAAAAAATGGATGAAAAGAAAATCTTTCTATTTAAATAACTTTGAAATAAAAAATATTTGATTAAAATAAATTCGAGATGACCTTTCTGAATTCTTCAATAAGAGTAGAAAAAGATGGAGTGATAACTACAGTAATTATTGATAATCCTGAAGTTAAGAATGCAATTGATCGAAAAAGCGCTACTTCACTTGCAAATGCGTTTCGAGAGTTTGAACAGGATGAGAATGCACGTGTGGCGGTTCTTTGGGGTGCAAATGGAATTTTTTGTTCGGGAGCAAATCTAAAGGCAATAGCAATGGGGAATGGAAATATTATAAAGAAGAAAGGAGATGGACCAATGGGACCAACTAGGTTGGTTTTATCAAAACCGATAATTGCTGCAGTTGCAGGATATGCTGTTGCTGGAGGATTAGAACTTGCTTTATGGTGTGATTTGCGAGTTGTTGAAAAAAATGCAGTTTTTGGAGTTTTTTGCCGGAGATTTGGAGTCCCACTTATCGACGGTGGTACGGTACGCCTTCCAAGATTAATTGGATTAAGTAATGCATTGGATGTGATACTTACAGGACGACCTATTACTGCTGAAGAGGCATTCAGGATGGGTCTTGCAAATCGAGTTGTTGATGTAGATAAGTCAAGAGAGGAGGCTGAAAAATTAGCCAGAGAAATTGCTTCATTTCCACAAACATGTCTTAGAGAGGATCGATTTTCGGTATATGAACAATTTGGATTAAATTTAAAAGATGCATTAGCAAATGAATTTGAACATGGTCTTAAAACTTTAGCAAGTCAAGAACACTTAAAAGGATCTCAAGGCTTTTTGGATGGGAAAGGAAAACATGGGAAATTTTTTAATTAATCTCTTAGTTAAATTAAAATAAGTCCAAAACAAAAAATTGAAAATAAGATAAGAAGCTTACTTATTATTTATGGAATTTTAGTTATTTTTACAATTATTACAGTTATAATTTGGATTATGTATTATATTGATATTTATTTTCTTTTTCAATTAATGGTTATTACAATCCACTTTTATTTTTAGGAATTTTATTTATGCTAATTGATGGTATTTTAGAAGTAATTACAATGTATATTAAGAGAAGATATTAAATATATAATCGAAAATCTTTTCATTCATTAAATAGGAAAAAATAAGAAGGAGAAAAGTTTTTCTAATCTATATCCATAAAAATTTCTAATTTTTCTAAATCAGCTAAATCTCCCTTTGGTTTTAGTTCGCCATTCATAAATGCTTCCATTGGGTCAATATCTCCGGTGAATATGCCCATAAAGAGGTCTGAATTAACTTTTAAACTCATTTCCGCTTTATCATTAAATCCATCTACAACTTTTGCAGTTTTTTCTTTAAAAACCAATTGTAAGTTTAGGTTAATATCAGGAAATATAAATTGCATTGTTTTATTATATCCTTCAAATTCTTCCGCAATTTCAGGGTTTTCTAACATTTTTGCCCAATTATTCAAAGAATTTTTAATCTCTTCAATAGTAGCCATAAAAATCACCTTAAATGTTGTTTAAATTTTATAATTTTTATGTTTTCTTATTTATTTTTATCATTTCTCTTTTGAAAAAAGGTTGAAAATCTAAAAAATAATTAAATGTTTTAAGGAAAAAAATAAAAAAAAAAGAAAGTTAAATTTTATTTTATTTATTATTGTTATTACAGAGTCCTTTATGTTCTTCTAGATAATAATAATACAACTACACCGAGAGCTGCCAAGCAACCTCCTCCTATAGCCATTCCGAGGAATAACCAACTACCTAGTGTATATGGATCTGCTGGTAATCCCATTTGTTCTTTTGCAAGAACAGGAACAACACTGTCTCTAAAGTTATTTAACCACGTGGTTATCATTCCCATTTGAGTATCTGTTAAGCCAAATGTTGCCTTTAATTCAGAATATTCGTTAGAACTTGAATCCGCTGCCCTATACCATTTCTGAAGACCACTAGGGTCAACTATTGATGAGGGGTCTTCTTTATCAAAGAGAATCTCAGCAACTGATAACGAAATATTTGATGCCGTCGGACAACCTACTTCTACTCCTGTGAGATCATCAATTGGGAGTACAATTCCTTCTGGAAACATTTTCTCACCGAGAATCGTACAATTAGCCCACTGTTCAAAGAATAGATCTTCTGCATAATCCGATAAGGACATTCCTAACTCTTCTGCTGCGAGAATTGGGACAACATCGTCTTTAAATGAATTCTCCCATAGCCAATTAAGGATTTAACTCATTTGGGTTGCATTCAAACCAAAAGTTGTGCGTAATTCATCTTGAATTGTAGTATCTGTAGCTGCATCAAGCCATTTACCAATTCCAGTATCATTGACAAATGTTGAGACATTTAAATCATTCCAGAGAAGTTCACATACAGCAAGAGTAATATTTGATGCTGTTGGAATACCTACTTCAAAACCGGTAAGACCATCACCTAGATCCAATCCTTGTGGATATTCTTTTTCACCAAGAATCGTACCATTAGCCCATTGTTCATAGAATAGAGTTTCTGCATATGCTGGTATTGTCATTCCTCTTCCCAATGTTGGATCAGCAAAAAGAGCTGGAACGAAAATATCTATAATATCATCTAACCAGTCGAGCATTAATCCCATTTGGAGTATATCCAAACCAAGAGACATACTTAAATAAAACAAATCGTCAAGTTTTGTAGCTGCATCGCGCCATTTCTGAAGTCCGGTATCATTAACAAATGCATAGATACTTGTATCATCCCAGAGTTCCACAGCTGACATATACGAAATATCTGATCGTGTTGGAACACCAACTTCTAAGAGACCAATGAGTTCACTACCATATCCTAAATCTAGTCCAGTTGAGTAAAGCGTACCATTAGCCCATTGGTCATAGAATAAAATTCTTGCATAAGCCATTGTTGTCATTCCCTTTCCATATGGATCTGGGAGAGCAAATAGAACTGGTACGAAGTTATTCATAACTGTAGTAAATAACCAGTTGAGAATTAATGGCATCTGGGTTGTTGCATTCAGACCAAAAGTTAATGCCAATGTAGCTAGAACTGCAGTATCTCCCGATATACCTGCTTCTTTCCATTTCGGAAATCCAATAGTAAAGTTGGTAAACGATGAACTATTTGTTGGATCCCAAAGATCTTTTGCTGCCAGAAATGAAATATTAGATGGATACGGTGGAAGACCAATTTCAAACCCAATGAGAGAATTCTGAATTTCCTCAAAGAATAAACTGAAATCGACTCCGCCTGGAAACATTTCCTCATTGAAAATCGTGCCATTCGCCCATTGTTCATAGAATGCATATTCTGGGGCATCTTCCAATAATATTTGATATTGACCATAAAAGAGGGTTGGAGCGACGATTGATATCCAATTACCTAACCACCCACGCATCATTGTCATTTGAGCAGTACTTAGACCAATAGTTAGACTTAATTGTTCAGCAATAGTATCATTTGTAAGTGCTGCAAGCCACCAGGGAAGTCCAATGGTATCATTAATAAACGAGTTTGAGTTCATTGGGTTCCAAAGATCTGTAGCTGTCATAAGCGAAATATTAGATCCGTATGGAAAAATACCCACTTCAAATCCAAATAATGAACCAGGAAGTTCAAGAAATTCACTAAAATCAATTCCATTTGGATAATCATCCAACATTACCGTACCATTAGCCCATTGCTTATAGAACAAAATCTCTGAATAAGCAGCAGGAGACATTCCAAGTCCATCGGGAGGTGGGGTAATTTCGAGGAGAATTGGAACTATATCGTCTTTAATCGTAGTAAATAACCAATTGAGGAGCATTGGCATTTGAATATACGGATCTAAACTAAAAGTCAAGGCTAATTGACCCAAGACCATAGGATCTTTAGTTGCGTTGAGCCATATTTGAATTCCGGTATCATTGACAAATGCTGAAGAGTTCATTGAATCCCAAAGAGCCATGGCTGATGTAAGAGAAATATTGGATGGATTTGGAATACCCACTTCAAGCCCATAAAGGGGATCATCATAATCATCAATGAATAAACTTAAGTCAATTCCCCCTGATATATATGTGCCATTAGCCCATTGTCCCAAGAACATAATTGGTGCAAAAGCAGCTGCTGACATTCCTAAAGTAACAGGAACTACGATTGGCCATAAATATGTAGTAATGTATCCTGCTAAAGCTGTGAGTTGACCCCAAGTTGCATTGTAAGCAAATTGCATCGTAGCGTTAAATGAGGGATCAGTTGCGTTTATTGAATATAATTGCAAAAAACCTAAAAGTCCTGTGCCCATTTCAAGATCTGTTATTATACCTGGAAACCCTATGTTCCCGCATAATAAATTATTTTGAGCAGCGGGTGTATATGATAAATTCCCCAAGCCACCCGTCATACGCTCCGAAACACCTTCAATCGTCGTTAAATAATTATCTTGGAAAGTGTAGTTATTGAAGAATTCTTCTTTGGCAAGTGGAAGGCCTACATATTCTGCTACCCCAGTAATTGTCGCATTTATGATTTTAGCTGCTACTGAACCATTGATTATTAAAGGTAATTCCGTAATTGCCAATGCATAAATATTCGAAAGAACTGGAGGTATTGCTTGAACTTTTACCATTTCTTCAATTGTTGGAAGGAATTGTTCTTTAGTTCCGATAAGAGTTTCAAGATATGCTGTTAAATTAAGTAATTTCTCAATTTCTGGAAGTGCTCCACTCTTAATTCCATTAAGAACTTCAGGAATAGCTTCGAGGTTAACCATATCGTTTATTCCTAAAATTACTTCTCCTTTTACGGTCTTAAGAATTTCAAGAATTGCTTCAAACTCCACATTATCTTCAAATTCTGGGAGAGCTAGTTCTTTAATTCCCAAAAGAACCACAGGAACCCCATTAATCTTAACAGTTTCTTCTATTTCAGGTTCTACTTGATTTTTAATAGCCAAAAGAGCATCAGGAACGCCTTTAGAGACTTCACTACGAAGGTAATCGTTTGTC
>JABUBO010000680.1_pt1 | contig 11204 bp, 9 predicted proteins | sample 7240361 | NCBI WGS metagenome assembly JABUBO01 (sample SAMN07256346, study PRJNA390944) | subsurface metagenome | isolation source: Methane hydrate marine sediment | place: Pacific Ocean: Eastern North Pacific, ODP site
CTGCAATTTCCTTAACATTTCAAGGTCATCACTTAATGTTGGAGTTACAAGGGTTGTTACTTCGAGCCAAATCTTTTTTTCTTTTAACCTTTTAAAATTATCTAAAAGAGGTTGGAGTCTACCACCACAATTTTTGATATAGAATTCATCAGAAAAGCTCTTTAAATCTACATTGGCTGCATCTAAATAGGGATAAATTAAATCAAAAGCTTCTTTTGACCAGAAACCGTTTGTAACCCAATTGTTTTTCAACCCTTTCTTTTTTGCTATTTTCATTGTGTCTAAGGCATAATCTAGAAAAATTGTAGGCTCTGTGAAAGTGTAGGAAATTGAAGGAAGATTGTTTTTTAAAGCCAGATTTACAATTTCTTCAGGTTTAATCTCTTCTCCTTCAATTTCACTACTTATCTTTGGGCCCTGAGAAATTGCCCAATTTTGGCAGTTGGTACAAGCAAAATTACAACCAACTGTGGCTATTGACAAAGAGTGGCTTCCAGGCAGAAAATGGAAAAATGGCTTTTTTTCAATTGGGTCAATATGTATTGCACAGGCTTTTCCATAAACCAAAGAATAAAGTTTTCCATTAATGTTTTCTCTCACGCCACAGATTCCTCTTTTACCGGGCTCAATAATACAATAATGAGCGCAATTTTGACATTGAACTTTCTTTTTTTTGAGTTTTTTGTATAAATAAACTTCTTTCATTTATTGAATTTTAACATAGATTTTGCTATGTTTAAAAAATGAAAAAGAGAAGAATTTTCATTGCCATAAATTTGCCAGAAAAGATAAAAAAAGAACTTTTTAATTACCAAAAAAACTGGTCCACCCTGCCTTGTCGTTGGTTAAAAAAAGAAAATTTACATTTAACTTTGGCTTTTTTAGCCTATTTAAATGACGAACAATTAGCTGAAGTTTTCGAAGTCACAAAGGAAGCAGCTTTAAAAAATCGGCCTTTTTCAATTTTTCTGAATAAAGTTTGTTATGGGCCAGATCGAAGAATACCTCCCAGGCTCGTCTGGATTCAAGGAAAAAGATCAGAAGAGCTTTTAAAATTGAAAAATGGTCTTGAAAAATCTTTATCTGAAAAAATTCATTTTACCCCTGAAAAAAGAGATTTTTTACCCCATATAACTCTGGGGAGAATTAGAAAGTGGGATTGGCAGAGAATCCCACCAGATGAGAGACCAGAAGTTGAGAAAGAAGTTTCAATCAATTTTCCTGTCAATTCAATTGAGGTAATGGAAAGTCATTTAAAAAGAACAGGAGCAGAATATGAAATTTTGGAGTCATTTCAATTAAAATCATGAAGATTCATTTCATTGGTATTGGAGGAATTGGAGTTTCAGCTTTAGCCAGATATTATTTGGAAAAGGGAAATCAAATCTCAGGTTCTGATTTAGTTTCTTCTGAAGTCACAAAATCTCTGGAAAATCTGGGAGCTAAAATCTTCATTGGCCCCCACAAAGCAAAACATTTAGCCTCAGATGTAAAACAGGTAATTTATAGCCTAGCTGTTTTTGGGGAGAATCCAGAATTGAAAAAAGCAGAGAAAATGGGGATAAATTGTTTGAGTTATCCTGAATCTTTGGGAGAATTAACAAAAAAATATTTTACAATTGCAGTCTGTGGAGCTCATGGGAAGGGAACTACCACAGCAATGATTTCTTTAATCTTAATTAAGGCCGGATTGGATCCAACGGTAATTGTTGGAACAAGGCTTAGAGAATTTGGAGAATCAAATTGCAGAGTAGGGGAGTCCAAATATCTTGTGATTGAGGCTGATGAATACAAAGAAGCCTTTTTAAATTACCACCCCAAAATAATTGTTCTAACAAATATTGATAGAGAGCATTTAGATTATTATAGAGATTTAGATCACATCATTGAAAGCTTTGGGAAATTTATCAAACATCTGCCAAAAGATGGAATTTTAATAGCGAACAAAGACAATGAGAGTATAAATAAATTATTAAATTACTTTACTAAATTAAATTGTAAAACTTATTCTCTAAAGCAAAAAGAAGGAAAGAGGATAAAAAAAGTTTTGAAAATCCCTGGAGAACACAATCTCTCTGATGCCTTAGCCGCTTTAGCTCTTGCTAGAACTTTGAAAATTCCTAATAAAACCTCTTTTGAGGCTCTCTCTGAATATAAAGGAGCCTGGCGTCGCTTTGAAATAAAAAGAATAAGATTACCTGTAAGCTATAACCTAAAACCTAGAACCTGTACTTTAATCAGTGATTATGCCCATCACCCAACTGAGATTGAAGCTACCTTGAAAGCTGCTAAAGAAAAGTTTCCCAAAAAAGAGATTTGGTGTGTCTTTCAGCCCCATCAGTACCAAAGGACATTTCGCTTATTTGATGATTTTGTGAGAGTTTTAACTAAGGCTCCAATAGAAAAACTAATTTTAGCTCCAATTTACTCAGTAGCTGGTAGAGAAGATGAGAAAATAAAAAGGCAGGTTTCTTCAAAGAAATTGGCAAGAGCTGTAAATCAAAAATCAAACAAAAATGCAATTTGTTTACCTCCAGAGAAAATAGTTAATTTTCTCAAAGAAAATTTAAAGAGCGAGCAGGTGCTAATCATCATGGGCGCAGGAGATATTTATAAACTAATTGAGCAACTTTAGCTGGGTGACTTTTCCACTTGCAAAGAATTTTAAAAGAGAATAAAATGAGAAAACAAGGTCGAAAAATATTAATTAACAAAAATTATTTAATATGAATTCTTGGTTATTTTGGATAATAGCGGGGATAGTTGTAATAGGGCTTGTAGTTTATTATTTTCTTGGTCAAAAAAAAGAAAAAAAAGAAGTAAGTGCCATTAAGCCTGAGGAAGCTCCAGAAGCCCCTGAAGTTCCTGAAGAGCCCGAAATCTAACCCCGTCAAAAAATTTAAAGAAATAAAAGTGAAGAGCCTATTTTGAGCTCTTCACTTTTTATCTTGATTTATGGTTTAATAAAGGATATGGAAGCATTTAAAGATTTAGAAATCGTTTTTAAATATCTGAAAAAATATAAGAAGAAGGCGTATTTTATAGCCTTGATTTCTTTGATTGGTTCTTTGATTCCAGCTGTCATTCCTTTCATTTATGGACGTTTGGTCGATGCTGCCATTTTGGAAACTGCTTCTTTAAAATATATTGGAACTTTTCTTTTGATTTGGTTAATCTTGGCCTTGATTGGTAACTGGGCTGGCCGTTTTGGAAGAACAAAGGGGTGGAAATTAAGCGCCGATGTAGGAAACGATTTTCTCTTACAAGGAGCTGGCCATCTCTTAGAAGTGCCTTTGAGATTCCACAAGAGAGAAAAAATGGGGAAAATCGTCCGGAGGGTCAGTAGGGGAGCTAACTTTTTGGAAACAATCATTGGTGAAATAGTTTTTGGAATAGCTCCAGCATTTTTGACTGTATTTGGAGCCTTGATTATTTTGGCAAGAATTAAATGGCAATTAGCATTAGCTCTTCTGACGGTTCTGATTCTTTATTCTTTGGCTTCTTTCTGGAAAACAAAACCTATCATTAAGGCTCAGGAGGGACTAAACAAGGCTTACGAGGAAGCTTATGGTAATTTACACGATTCTATCTCAAACATTGAGACTGTTAAGGCTTTTACAGGAGAAGAGTTTGAAAAGCAGAAAGTAGAAAGAAACTTTAGGGAAAGAGCCGGTAAAAAATTTAAAGATTTTATGGAGCTTTGGGATGATCTTTCTCTCTGGCAACAGACAATTTTTAGTCTGGGATTCATTTTTGTTTTTGGTCAAGCCCTTTTCTTTCTGAGAAAAAATTTGATTTCAGCTGGCCAATTGATAATGTTTTTGGGCTATGTTCAACTGGCCTATCATCCTTTTGGAAGATTGGCCCAATATTATAGGCTAACAAGCATAGGGCTTGTTACCATCCATCGAGCCCTTAATTTGTTAAAAATTGAGCCCGAATTGTACGAACCAAAAGGAGCAAAAGAGCTAAAGGCACCTAAAGGTGAGGTAGAATTTTTGAACGTAACTTTTAGTTACCAGAATCATCAAAGAATTTTGGATGACATTTCTTTTAAAGTAAGATCAGGGGAAGTGATTGCCCTAGTTGGAAAAAGCGGGGTGGGGAAGACAACATTAGTTGATTTGATTTCTCGTTATTACACTTCAGAAAAGGGGAAAATTTTAATTGATGGACAAGACATTTCAAAAGTTACCCTAAAATCTTTAAGAAAAAATATTGCCAGAGTTCCCCAAGAAATAATTTTGTTCAACGACACAATAAAAAACAACATTCGCTACGGAAAATTGGTAGCTTCTGACAAAGAAATTATAAGAGCTGCAAAGAAAGCTCAAGCTCACGAGTTTATCAAAAAGTTTCCAAGGAAGTACGATCAATTAGTAGGAGAAAGAGGGATTAAGCTTTCTACAGGAGAAAAGCAAAGGATAGCTATTGCCAGAGTAATTTTGAAGGGGGCTAAGATTTTGATTTTAGATGAAGCAATGGCCAGTCTTGATATGGAAACGGAAAGGAAAATCCGAAAAGCTTTAAAACAATTAATGAAAGGGAAGACAACTTTAATCATCGCCCATCGTTTGAGCACTGTAATTGGAGCTGATAGGATTTTTGTTTTGGAAAAAGAAAAGATTGTAGAAAAAGGAACTCACAAAGAACTTTTAGAAAAGGGCAAGGTTTACAAAGAACTTTACAAATCCCAAATTTTTTAAGATTTAGAAAAATAAAAAGCGGAGGTTTTTCCTGCTTCTAAACTTTAAAGAGAGAAAAATTTAGAATTAGAGGAAGACTAAGGAAAGAAGAAAAATATTGCAGGCCACCTCTCCAGAGGTGCTTTTGTGTTTTTTAAAAGGATGAGTTATAATTGTAAAATGAAAAGAATTTTGGCAGTTAAAACTCCAGAATGTCTTGGGAAAAAGGTCAAAGTTGCAGGTTGGGTTAATAGTACTAGATCTCACGGAAAGATTATTTTTATTGATTTAAAAGATAGAAGCGGAGTTTTACAATTGCTTTTTGATGAAAAAAATAAAGATCTTTTGAGTTTGGCTCAAAAATTAAGAGCGGAATGGGTCATTGAGACTACAGGGAAAATCCAAAAGAGACCAAAAGAAATGATAAATCCCAATATTGAAACCGGAGAAATTGAGCTTTATCCAGATTCTTTAAAGGTTTTATCTAAGGCTAAACCATTACCTTTTGCCATTGATACTGAAGGTTATGAAATCTCAGAGGAAATCAGATTAAAATATCGATATTTGGATTTGAGACGAAAGAGATTACAAAAGAATCTCAAAATTCGTCAAAAAGTAATTCAGTTTATAAGAGACTTTTTTCAAGAGAGAGATTTCATTGAAGTTGAGACTCCACTTTTAACAAAGTCCACTCCAGAAGGAGCAAGGGACTTTTTGGTTCCTTCAAGGTTACACCCTGGAGAATTTTATGCTTTACCCCAAAGCCCTCAGCAATACAAGCAATTGTTGCAAGTTTCAGGAATTGAAAAATATTTTCAAATTGCCAGATGTTTAAGGGATGAGGACCCTCGAGCAGATAGGCAACCTGAATTCACCCAATTGGATATTGAAATGTCATTTGTAGAACAAGAAGATATTTTAAATCTAACAGAAGAACTTTTTATTAAAATTATCAAAAATTTATTTCCTGAAAAGAAAATCACAAAAGTTCCTTTTCCTCGAATTTCCTATAAAGAGGCAATGGAAAAATACAAAACCGATCGACCTGATATCAGAAATAACAAAAAGGATAAAAACGAATTGGGCTTTTGTTTTGTAGTCGATTTTTTTCTATTTGAAAAGACAGCAGAAAAAGAAATTTCTCCCAGTCACCACCCCTTTACTGCTCCCAAGGATAAAGATATTCCTCTTTTAGATACAGATCCTATGAAGGCTCGTTCTTGGCAGCACGACCTTATCTGTAATGGACAAGAAATAGGTGGAGGAAGTATCAGAATTACCGATCCTGAAATCCAAAGAAAAATCTTTAGAATTTTGGGTCACTCAAAAGAAGAAACAGAGCAAAAATTTGGCCACTTATTGAGGGCTTTCCAATACGGAGTACCACCTCACGGAGGAATAGCTCCTGGAATTGACAGGTTTTTAGCCGTTGTTTTAGGAGAACCTAATATTAGAGAAGTAATTGCCTTTCCCAAAACAGGAGACGAAAGGAGTTTAATGATGGAAACTCCAGCGAAAGTTAAAGAAGAACAATTAAAAGAGCTCCACATTAAAGTATTAAAGAAAAAAGAAAAAAGAAAAAAATGAAATTAAAAATCTTCTTTTTAGCTTTTCTTTTAAGCCTTCCTTTTTGGTGGGGAGTTAATATGTTGGAGAAAAATTTAGAGCAATTTTTCTTTGGAAAACTCCTATCTGAAAATCCCCAAATACTAACAGCCACGCTAAACCAAGAAGAAATCAAAAGAAAATTGAAAAATTTGAGACCTGTCAGAAATCGGGAAATTGAAGATTTTGATTTAAAAGCTAAAGTAGGGATTTCTGTTTTTATTAAGGAAGATAGAAAGAAAGTTCTCTTTAGTAAATCTGAAAGTGAAAATTTGCCTATGGCCAGCCTAACAAAATTGATGACTTCTCATGTTGTTTTAGAACACTATAATCCAGAACAAATAATAAAAATAAGTGAGAAGGCAGTAAAAACAGAGAGAAATTTTGGCGAATTTAAGATAGGGGAAAGTTTCTTTGTAAAAGACCTTTTATACCCTTTATTAATTGAATCAAGTAATGATGCCGCCATAGCTCTAGCTCAAGTAGTTGGAGAGGAAGCTTTTGTAGGCTTGATGAGTCTTGAAGCTGAAAACTTAAATCTAGAGAACACTTACTTTGTGAACCCTACTGGTTTGGATCCTGAGTTTAATACCCCGAGCTATTCAAGTTGTGAAGACGTGGTTAATTTAAGCCAGCATCTTTTGAAAGAACATCCTGAAATTTTTGAGATTCTTTCCATTAAAGAATTGGATTTCTATACTCCTGATGGGAAGTTTCATCACCATCTTGTAAATAAAAATGAACTTTTAGGAAAATTACCAGAAATTTTAGGAGGAAAAACAGGTTATACAGAAAAAGCCAAAGGCTGCCTTCTTTTAATAACAAAGAAAAACGAAGGCTTTTTAATCAATGTAATCTTAGGCTCAAATGAAAGATTTGAGGAAATGGAAAATTTGTTAAACTGGATAAACAAAGCTTACAGATTTTAGTTTTTTAGAGAAGCCCCTCAAGTCGAAGGCTGGAGAGGGCAAGCGACTAGTTAATTATGGATGGATATCAATTCAATATAATAAAATTTTTGATAATATCAGCTCTTGGGGCTGGAATTTCCATTCTGGCAGCTGTTCCCTTAATAAATTTTTTATATAGGATAAAGTTTTGGAAAAAGAAAGCCCGAGAAAAAACGATGACCGGGGAAAAAGCTGATGTCTTTTACTCTCTACACAAAGAAAAAGAAATCTCAACCCCCAGGGGCGGGGGAATTTTAATCTGGGGGTCGGTTACAATTTTAATCTTTTCCCTATTTCTTCTTTCTCAATTTATTAAAGTTCCCTGGATTAAAGATCTGAATTTTTTATCGAGGAGCCAAACCTGGCTTCCTTTGTTTACCCTAATTGTAGGTTCAATAGTAGGTTTGGCTGATGATGTTTTACAGGTTTTTACTCGAGGACGATATATTGGGGGAGGAATGAGCTTTTGGCGAAGATTAGCGATTGTGGCTTTAATTGGCCTGATTGGTGGGGCCTGGTTTTATTTTAAATTGGAAACGGACACAATCCATGTCCCTTTAGTTGGGGACTTTAAAATTGGAATATTTTATCTCCCTCTTTTTGTAGTGGTAATGCTTTCTTGTTGGTCAGGAGGAGTAATCGATGGTTTGGATGGACTTTCAGGAGGACTTTTTGCAGCCATTTTTGGTTCATTCTCAATAATTGCTCTTTCTCAGGGAAAAGCTGATTTGGCAGTATTTTGTGGAGCTATAATTGGGAGCTTGTTTACTTTTCTTTGGTTTAATATTCCACCGGCAAGATTTTATATGGGAGAAACAGGAATTTTGGGTTTAACCTCAACCATGGCTGTGGTTTCTTTTTTGACCGATTCTGTCCTTGTTTTACCAATAATTGCTGGTATTTTGGTAATTGAAGTAAGTTCTGTGATTTTACAACTTTTATCTAAGAAATTCAGAAAGAAGAAAATCTGGCTTTGTACCCCCATCCATCACCACTTTGAGGCCAAAGACTGGCCCTCTCATAAGGTAACAATGAGGTTTTGGATTTTAGGAGTTGTCATGGCAATTATTGGAACGGCAATAAGATTAATTGGATAAAAAACTTAATTTCTAATGGATTTAAAATCTTTTAGAAACAAAAAAATAACAATTATGGGACTGGGGCTTCATGGGGGTGGGGTAGGGGCAACAAAATTTTTTGCCAATTTAGGGGCTAAAATTTTAGTTACTGACTTAAAAGCAAAAGAAGAATTAGCCCCATCCCTTGCACAATTAAAAGATTTTAAAATTGAATATATTTTAGGCAGACATAGAAAAGAAGACTTTAAAAATACAGACCTAATAATAAAAAATCCGGCCGTACCTTTTAATTCACCTTTCTTGGAGGTCGCAAGAAATTATAAAATTCCAATTGAAACTCAAACCAGTCTTTTTTTCAAACTCTGTAAAGGAGAAATTATTGGTATTACAGGAACTAAAGGTAAGTCGACTATAGGTACTTTAATCTATAATTTCTTAAAATCTGAGGCTAAAAAGGTGATATTGGCAGGAAACATCAGGATTGCAGCTTTAGAAAAATTAAAAGAAATTAAAAAAGATGATCAGGTTATCTTGGAACTTTCCAGTTTTCAATTAGAGAATCTGAGAATGAGCCCCAAGATAGCTCTTATCACCAACATTCTTGAGGATCACTTGGATAGATACAAAAATATGAGAGATTACATCAGAGCCAAAGAAGAGATTTTTAAATCTCAAAAGCCAGAGGATTTCTTAATTTTAAATTATGATGACAAGATCTGCCGTTCTTTGGCCAAGAAAGCCAAATCTCAAGTTTATTTTTACAGTAAAAAGAAAATTAAAGAAAAAGATGGTTTCAAGATGGGAGCTTATCAAAAAGAAAAGAGAATCTATCTTGACAAAAAGCAAATTTGCAAAATAGAGGATATTAGACTAAAAGGACCCCACAACATTGAAAATGTTTTAGCTGCCGTTACAGTGGCTGGAATTAAAAAAGTATCTCCAGAAAAAATAAAAAATGTTTTAAGAAAATTTAAAGGCTTGCCCTTTAGATTAGAGTTTGTAAAAAATATAAATGGTGTTTTATTTTATAACGATACTTGTGCTACCTGTCCTGAAGCTACAATTGCTGCCTTAAACTCATTTGAAAAGAAGGTGATTTTAGTTGCAGGGGGAGCAGAAAAAAACCTTCCTTTTGAAAATTTAGCTAAGGAAATTGCTGAAAAAGTGAAAATTTTAGTTCTTTTGCAAGGCGAAGCTACAAAAAGACTAAAAGGAAAAGTAAATGAAGTTCTAAAAAAATCTAAGGAAAAAATACCTATAAATACAACAAAAAGCATGCAAGAAGCAGTAAATCTTTCCTTTAAAATGGCAGAAAAAGGAGATATTGTCTTGCTTTCTCCTGCCTGTAGCTCTTTTGGAATGTTTTTACACGAATTTGATAGGGGAGCGAAATTTAATAAAGCAGTAAAGGAACTTGAAAAAATATGAAAAAGAAATCAGAAATCATTTTACCTATTGTTGTCTTAGTTCAAGTATTCTTGGGAATTTTAGTATTAGCTTCAGCTTCAGCCTCAATTGCCCAAGAGAAAGTTAAAATCCCTTTCTATTTCTTAAAACATCAAATTTTGTTTGGATTAATCCCAGGAATAATTTTAATGTTCATTTTTTTCAAACTTCCTCTTTCTGTTTTAAAAAAAGGGGCTATTCCTCTCCTTATTTTAAATCTTTTAACTTGTGCTTTAGTATTTTTGCCCAAAACCGGCATGGAATTCTCAGGAGCCAGTCGTTGGATAGTCCTTGGGCCTATCTCTTTTCAACCAGCAGAATTTTTGAAGATTACTTTCTTAATCTATCTTGCAGCCTGGTTAACTAAAAAGAAAAATGACAAGGAGGTTCTAATAGGTTTCCTTATTATTTTGCTTCCTATAACTTTGCTTTTAATTTTTCAGCCCGACATTAGTACCCTAGGAATCATCATCCTCTCTGCTATGATAATGTATTTTCTTTCAAATACTCCTTTTTGGCACATAATTTTAATAATAGCGCTTGCTTTCTCAGGGTTCATCTTCTTAACAAAAGCTGCTCCTTACAGAGCAGCTAGATTAAAGACCTTCTTAGAACCCAAAATGGACCCTCTGGGAGCAGGTTACCAACTAGGTCAGTCTTTAATTGCTATAGGCTCTGGAGGTCCTTTCGGAAAGGGTTTTGGATTGTCAAGCCAAAAATTAGGATTTTTACCTGGCTCCTTTTCTGATTCTATTTTTGCCATATTTGCTGAAGAAACAGGATTTTTGGGCTCCTTTATTTTAGTGGCTTTTTTTCTTATATTTTTAATAAGGGGATTTAAAATTTCAAAAAAGGCAAAAGATGAATTTTCAAAGATTTTGGCTCAAGGAATAAGTTCCTGGATCGTCTTACAAGCTTTTGTAAATATTGGTGCTATGACCGGAATTTTGCCCCTAACCGGTATTCCCTTGCCCTTTATTTCCTATGGAGGCTCCCATTTGATTGCCGAATTGATTGGAGCGGGAATACTACTTAATATTGCTAAGCAAACATGAAAATTCTATTCACAGGAGGTGGTACAGGAGGACATACTTTTCCCCTTATCGCCGTTATAAGAGAAATAAGAAGGATTTACCCTAAAGAAGATTTGCAACTCCTTTATATTGGGCCAAAAGATGAATGGGCTTCATTTCTCATTGCCAAAGAAGAAGTTGAGGTTAGAACAATCTTCGCTGGAAAAATAAGAAGGTATTTTACGCCAATTTCCTTTTTAAAGAATATTGTGGACATCTTCTTTAAGATCCCTCTTGGAACCTTGCAGGCTTTCTTTCATATCTTCTTTTGGGCTCCTGATTTAATCTTTAGCAAAGGCGGATATGGCTCACTTCCTGTTGTCTTTTCTGGTTGGATCTTACAGGTTCCTATCTTACTCCATGAAT
>JABUBO010000681.1_pt1 | contig 11177 bp, 18 predicted proteins | sample 7240361 | NCBI WGS metagenome assembly JABUBO01 (sample SAMN07256346, study PRJNA390944) | subsurface metagenome | isolation source: Methane hydrate marine sediment | place: Pacific Ocean: Eastern North Pacific, ODP site
TAATAGCCTTTCTCTCAAGCGAGCTATTCGAGGCAAATCCTTTAGTCTTAAACATTACGCGTATATGACAACCGTGAGCCACTATATTTCCCCCGATAGCGTCAATACCGCTGAACATCCCCCTAATCTGTTGTGCAACTTGATTCGTGACCAAAACTGCGATGTTATAACTTTCAGCTATTCTTGAAAGAGCATGAATCATTTTGTTAAGTGCAGCTTGGCGAGAGGGGAGCATCCCAATTCCAATGTATTCGGCTCGCAGTAGTGCCATTAAACTATCGATAATCAAAAGACGAGCGTTTTTTTCTTTTACAAGTTTTTCGGCTTCAAGGATCATTTGTGACTGATGGTCTGAACTATAAATTCTTGCATGAAAAATATGCGAAAGAACGCTATCCGACTTAAGCCCGAACCTTTTTGCGATTCTTCTTACCTTCTCCTTCGAAAATGTGTTCTCGGTGTCGATATATATAACAGCACCACCTAATCCCCCTTTTCCTTTTGGCAGCTGTGTGGTTACACAAATGGTGTGCGCTAAATTGGTCTTTCCGGATTTAAACGGACCATAGACTTCCGTTATAAAACCTGTTTCTATACCACCTCCTAAAATTGCATTAAAATTTAATGACCCTGTACTGATAAACTCGTGGTTCTCCTGAAATTCCGTAACAGTTCTGAACTCACTCATGCCAAGAGCACTCCGAGCATTCCATATGAGTTTTTTGGCGGTTGCTTCTCCTATTCCGTCCATTCCGGATATATTTTTATTACCTGACATGGCAAGGGCTTCGGCTGTGTTAATACCGTTTTCCGTAAGAATTTTCAGATGTCTTGACTGGATTCCTTTAACTAATTTTAATTCGGTCATTTTAACTTTCTTTTCCTTAATTTTTTTTAATTTCAAAAACTTGATTTTTTAAACCTATTTAAATAAAAAAACTAAAATGAAAGATAAAGACCTAAATTTGTTTTTAGAAATATCATTATAGGTTTTATTAAAAATCATAAAGATTATTTAATTTTTTTATTAAAATTTATTCAAATTTTATTCTGAAATCATTTTATTTTATTAAAAATTAGCAGACTCATTCAATTTAGAAATTATTATTTACTTAATTGTGCTAATAAAGTAGTTAAAATAAAAAGGTGGATCAAAGAAAGAGCGTTTCTTTTAAAACCAAATTGCATCGGAACAATAATAGTATACTCTGAGGATTTCCCTTAATTGTGGAAAAAGGCTCTCACATCGAGAGAATAAAGTAGTCCAAGATGCCTATAGGCTATTGGATAGGAGCTACTGGTTTTAACCCTCATGAATAAGGCACATTGATGCAAACTTCATGTAAACAATTTTTATTAAAAATTATTAAAAATTTTTAATAAATTTAAATAAATTTAATAAAATTGATAACCTGCCGCATATTCCAGATATTTCTTTGTTTAAGATTAAATTATTTTAAAATAATACAATCCGTAATCCGGACCACATGCTATCAAAAGAACTCCTGCAAAGATAAGAAATTTTACACCGTTCATTTTTAAATAGTCTTTACCCAATAAACATATGATCCCGAATACGCCTAAAATCAAGCCTATTATGGAGCCAAATGCACGCGCAAAATTCAGCACTTCTTTTAGCGAATTTGGCAATTCTTTAAAAAAGACCTCTAATACATCGGGTATTAGGAAGATTCGATAATTCATATTGTTTTTTATACCTTTTTTTCCTCATCAAAATTTATTTTTCCGATTCTATTACCGTTATAAAAGAAATATATTTAAAGAAAAAAAGTCGGTCAGGTTTTAAAATTTATTTTAAAGAACTTAAAAGATCATCAAAGTGCAATCCTCTATAGATGTTATATCCGTCCTTATCAACAATCTTCCAATTGAACTTATTTCTTAAACTCCAGAGATTAAATACTTTTTCTTCGTATTCTTCAAATTTTTTTTCCCTTTCATTATTTACTTTACACCAATGACCGATTAGTTTTTCTTCTTTGAGTTTTCCTTCCCTAATTAGTATTCTCGAAAAACCCAAATGGTCTTCTTCGGAATGAAAGATTTCTTCGGAATTAAATTTCCCCACAATTTATATTTTGATAATTCCTTTTCTAAAGATAAACATTTTTCAATTACTTCATTATTTTTATGATCTTGCATTCTATAACATTTTCTCTATGTTTTCTTTAAGATTTCTAATGTTGTTGTAGAAACTAAATATTTAAATGAGACGTAATTAACGCCAACCCCTTGGTGAGTCCCTTCCGAAAATTATATTACTAAAAAGATCTCCAATTCCGTTTGGATTAATTAAATATAGACCAAAAATCAAACAAAATATACCTAACATAATTTTTCCCGCTCTACCTTTTTTGCTTACCAGACCCCCCAGCAAATAAACAAAACCGAGTATAATTGCAATTACGGGAAAAAAAGAAAAGATTTTCATAAAAACTCCCCTTAAAGGATTAATTAGACCGACCATAATATTCTCTCGAAAAAAAGTAAAAGCCAAAATAACGCCAATAATAATTAATGTTATGGTTTTAAATGAACTTGATCTCTTCAATCTATATGTTTTTCCCAATTTATAAACTCCTCCAAAGTTACCTTATTAAAAAATTTAAATTCTAACTCGAAATCTTAATTAAACTTATTTAAAGAAAAACTGTTTAAAGAAGAAATCTTTCACTTCGGATCTAAAATTGTTTTTCTTTAAAAACATACAAAATATCATATCATCATGATTGATAAAAAACTTCCGAATATTATTCTTAAAGACGAAGAAATCTCAACTCTTCCGGAATCAATCAATAAATTAAAAAATAAAGCAGAAAGAGTAAGTGTTTTGCTCCCTAATTCACCGATTTACTTAGATTTAAATATTTGAGTCAGAAAGAAAAAAAGTTAATAATTTAATAAGACAAATGTTTTTTTAAATAGAAATACCATAATAGATCTAGAAATATCAGAATATCCAAAAATTAATATGATTACAACAAATTCCTTACAGATCACACATTTAACCGAAGATGAAAAAATTGAGTTAAAAGACTTAGTTTGGGAGATTTACGAAGAGCACTTTAAATTTGATAGCTGGGCTATAATACTTTCTTATCCGTCTTTTTTGGATCCTCTTGAAAGTCCGAATTACATTATGAATGTAATACATAAAAAAGATTCCGATTATAGAAAAGAGATTATCGGTTTTTCCGATATTATTATACTTACAAAAGATAGTCCGATTGTAATAAATACCGCAAAAATTGGGATGCTCATCAAAAGGAAATATAGGGGGCGTGGAATTGGAACCTTTGTTCTAAAAAAGACCATCGAGCAATGCAAGGATATGGGCATCGAATTCATTTCTACTCTTACAAGCAAAAATAATATTGCTTCAAAAAAAATGCTTGAGAAACTTAATTTCACATTTATGGGATCGCGGGAAAAATTTATAAAAGAAAAAAGCGGGCTTACGATGGTTGAATATTACGATTTAGATTTAAGAACCTAATCTTTTGTTTTTTTCAAGCCATTTAAACCCGATTCCTTTTATATTCTCTAAAGGCCCATTTATTCCCTTCGGATTCCCGTTTTTGTTATAAGTCAATTCGGATTTCTCTATTGCTTTAAATAAATTATAAAGAGTCTTAAATTTTTCAACCAAAATCCGTGCTATCTTGGGACCCGTATCAAAAAGACCCTCTAAAATAAAGTATTTTCTTTCTTCAAGACTCATTTCTTTCGGTGCTTGCCTTGCTAAGGGATGACTTTTCTGGTCTGTCTGCTCCCTTATTGCCAATCGTTTTAAACAGATTGCCGTGTCTTGAAGGTTCCAAGTTGGAATAATAGGAATTTTATATCTGAGTGCAATAGAATTCATAGCTCCGTATAATGAAGAAACATTCATTTTTGGACGCTCAAACATCTTTTCAAAATCTTCTATAATTAAAAGACATGATTTAAATGTATCCTTTAATCTTTCTAACTGTTCGAAAAGTCTATTATCGACCAAAGAGCCAGAAAAATCATCGCCTTTTTTTCCTTTCTACCGCCAGATTTTCCGATAAAATATAGTCGGATATATCAAGGGTTTGTGTTATCACATCGCATCCATTTCCGATAAAATCGAAATTATTTCCTTGGGTTCCCTTTCATCTGCAATAATATAAGGGCGATAATTGGATTTACTCTTGGTAAATTTTATATCTTTATTTCTGGATTCCATAATATTCTACCACTCGAAATTATTTTATTTTTATGTATTATTTTTGCGTATTTCTATCAGTTTTTCAATTTGGTCCAACTTCTTTCGAATCCAATTTCTGAAACTTTTGATGTCGTCTATATTCGGGATGTTTTCTAAAGAAATTTGTGGATTTTCTTTCGGCTCTATATCTAATGAGTCGATTTCTTTAATATCGTATTTGGTAAAGTTTTCTTCATTAAAAAGCTCGATTTTACTAAGGTGAGTATCGTTATCCCAAAGACCATTAATCCCATCGATAAAGTCATTTCCCACTCCAATTGTGGTCAATATTTTCTTTAGGTCTTCATATACATCATCCGAATAGTCCATTTGATTTGAAACTTGCCTACAAAAATTCTCTAAAAATTCTTCAGGAATGTTTTCTTTCCAATGGTGCGATTTCAGATAAACATAAAAATTTTCGGGAAAATATTGTTTTATAACGAGATTTCTATCGTTGAAATTCTCTTTATAATTTGACAAAGATGTTACAAAAATATTAAAAATCTGCGGGTTGATCTTCCTTATCTTATCGTATTGAAGTAATCCTATATCTTTCTCGTCTTTCGATGATTCTTTATCGTTCTTTCTTATATCATTATTAATCTCTAAAATTTCAGAAGGAACATTTATGTTATAATAATTAGAAACTTGCTCGAAAATTTTATTATAATATTGAGGTCTGATTTCCTGTAGAATTTTAATAATCTCTTCTTTTTCATTTTCTTGGTTTAATGCAAGATATATCTTCTTACTTAATGACCTTAAACTGCCTATTTCATCAATTAGGATTTCTAAAGACGGACATTTATTTAGAATTTCGATCTCAAAAGTGAGATCAATATTTTTAAAAGAATAATTCGGAAAGGATTTCAATTTTTTGTTGTATACTATAAAGCTCGATTTTTGAGCTTTAATCATAACATCCGGCTTAATTTCTTTCATTCTGGTGTTGATAACCCCTCGAAATTTCTCCAATTTGCATAAGTCTAATATATCGGCTTTATCAACATTTAAAATTAAACGGAATTCGGGAATTTGTGAGTAACCCGTAGAGTATATTAGAACATCTTTTAAATTATATATTGCCGTTGCATCACAGATATCGACTTTATACCCATCTAAAAAAATCTCAAGCATTTGTAAATGTTCCTGATCAACATAAGGAAAAATGATTAGATTTTTCTGCCGGAAAAACAAAATATTAAAAAGTTCAGGTGTAATAAAATCGTATTTAACATCCATTTTTTAACACATTATTCTTAAAGATTTTTATCCGATAAAATATCTATAAAGCATCTTTTCAATCATATCTTCGAAGACCTGAACCACGTTCTCTCCTTTTGTTGCCACGGACTCATAAACCACCATAGTTCCATCCGAATTCTTGTTTGAACTGGGCAGACTTAAGTGTTTCTTGAATACTTTTAGGGAAATAGCATTTTTAATATCTCTTTTATTCAATTGAAGAATAATCGGGATATTATTCTTATTTATAAAACTAGTTAGTTCTCGAAAACTCCTTTTATTCTCTTCTATCTTATCGGGGTCCGAGTCTCCAACGAAAACTATCCCATCAGCCCCATCAATTACATATTCTCTTGTGGACAGAAACCTCTCCTGACCGGTGCAGGTAACGATCTGCACGATGATCCTATATTTTCTGGCAACCTTTTCTCTATTATCTTCTAATTCACATTCAAAAGATAGAAATACAGAATCCTGCCATAGAGTCCTTCCATCGGTGGTCTCAATCGAGTATCCAGGTGTTATCTTAACTCTGCTGAACTTCTCTTTCAGCCTTAAAAAATTTGTAGTCTTTCCCGACTCTCCTGGACCCCAATATACGATTTTGAACGGAATTAAAAACTCATCTTTATTTTGGTCTGGAAGGTTTTGCATCTCGAAATCCTCAAAATCGGTCTCAGATTTAATTAACAATGGGTAATATCCTCTCTTTTAAGATATCATGCCGAGTTTATCGGAAAATAATTGTTTCTTCAGTTCTTTTATGTGCTCCTTTAATTCTTGTTCATTCATTTTTAATGTACTTCTAATATCCCTGCTCTCTTCGATAAGACTTTTAATACTTTGTGCGAATTTATTCATCTGCAGGATAATTAAACCGATATTAACCTCCTTATCCGCTAATACTACGATTAAAATATCTCTCTCTCCCTTTTCCCTCAGAGTTACTTGCGTAATTGATTTTACAAACAACTGCATATCTTTATAAATTAAAGCACCGCGCTCAAGCTCCTCGGTCTCAAAAAAATCTTGGCCTTGTTTTGCAACCCCATATAATGCCGCACCGATGGAGGCGAGGTCCCAATAGTTTAAACTCTTATCAAATCGCGTATCGATTGCAATAATTTTCGCATCCTGGTCAACCGCTATTAAACCGTAGATATATCCGTGTCGGGATAAAACTCCGTATTGAAGTCTCATCTCGCTTAAGATTTCCGAAATCTTGTTTTTATACAATAATTTTGGAATGCTGTTAATTAAGGTCATTATAAACAATTTTACTTATTTTTTTTTTCAGTTAAAACCATCGTAGGCTAAACATATTTAAATAAAAAAACTTTTGATTACCCTTAATTCTCTTAAATGCATAATTTCTTTTCATTTTTTTATATTTTTTTCTTTATAAATATCCATTTTATTTTTATATAGAAATGGGAGTTAAGATTAGAGAAATTTTATTACTTGACCAAATAGATATAAAAAATTTTAAGAAAAAAATAGTCGCCATTGACGGACCAAATATTGTAATGTCTTTATTGAGCTTTTCATATCAAAATAAGGGCCCGTATAACGCAAAATTTTTGCTTGATAGGACAAGAAGACCGATTTCACACCTATACGGTTTGTTATACCGGGTTAAATACTATCTTACAAAGAAAATCCTTCCAATTTTCTGTTTTGATGGCAAGGTACATCCCTATAAAAAACAAATAACCAAAGATCAATTAAGCGATTTTCTATTCGTAAAAAAAATGTATGGAAAAGCAATAAAAGACGGAAATATGGAGTTGGCGCAAAATATTGCCACGGGTAAGGAATTTTTATGGATAAATACGATACAAGAATCAAAAAAACTATTATCTTTAATGGGCATGCCCTATATTGAAGCTCCGACATCGGCGGAATCACAATGCGCCCAGCTTGTTAAAAATGAGACTGCCGATTATACAGTGAGTCAAGATTTCGACTGTTTATTATTCGGATGTCCTTTTCAAATTCAAAATTTATCAAAATCAGGAAAAAGGAAGATATCAGGAAAATGGAGTTATTACAAAATTAATCCTGTAATTATAGATCTAAAAAAAAATCTGGAAAATCTAAAACTTGACCAATTTCAATTAATTGATTTAGCAATATTAATAGGAACGGATTACAACGCGGGAATTAGAAATATAGGGGCAAAAACCTCGCTTTTATTGATTAATAAGTATGGAAATCTTGAAACAATTATGAAACAAACAAAAGATAAATATGACTTCTCTTCTTTAACTTCAAAAAAAATAGAAACAATTAGAGAACTATTTCTCTTTCCAAAAGTTATTGAGAATCATTCTAAAATTATTTGGAATGAACCGCACTTAGAAGGAATTATAGAATTTTTATGCAAAGACCATTATTTAAATCAAGAAAGAATAGAAAATAATGTAAATAAATTAATTTGGAACTATAAATCCTGTATTAAAAATTTCAAACAGAGAGAAATACTATTATTTATTTAAATTAATTTTACATTTACCACATCCCTGGAATCAGTCGGTAGCGAGTTTTACTAGCATATTCTTTGTATCCTTTAAGCTCTGAGAGCAACATATTATCTTCATAGTGAGTTCTAATTAAGATAGTTACCAGCGCACCTACACACGATATGAGGGAGAAAAGCGAGCCGAGAGCAAGGCAAGACAGATATATAAAAAGATAACGGCTACATTCATAGGATGCCGTACAATCTTATAAGGTCCAGTAGTAATGACTTCATGTCCTCTGTCTTTTTGTATCTCTACGATTCTTGAAGAATAGGTATTTTCTTTTATGACCAAAAAAAATATGATCAACGAGAGGATCATACCAATAAATCCAATTATATTAATAAATATTGGAACGTTTGACCATTGGAACCTTACTGCATCAAATCCAGGGATTATATACATTGGAATGAAAAATAAGGCACCAATATTACTGATTTTTTTATCCCAACTTTCCGTAGGTTTTGTTTTGGTTCTTTCTTTCAGTAAATCCGGATCATTTTTCTTTAAATAAAGTATGAGAGAAATTGAAAAAGTAATCATTATTATTAGATAAATCCAACCTTCAAGCCAAAATAGCGTACCTGCGGGAAGAAATAGCGCTAAACCTAAAAAGAAATACATGATTACAAACTTACCAATCGGATTTGAATCGGAATTTTTTGATGACATAATATAATCTCCTTTCAGACTAATAATATTGATACATTAAAAGAAATCCCGAGGAACATTCAATTGTTCGGGAAATGCTTTTGAGGGTAACCGATTATCGCTATATTTCATAATTTCAGTAGATTCAAATAATTTATCATAACTCAAATAGCCTGCTATCAACTGAGATAATGAGCCAATATCACATTTGAAATCCAGTTGAATATGATTATTAGTCGTTGAACTATTAGAAATAGCATCAACCGCTGCTCTACCATCTTTTATATCTATTGTAAAGATTTGATTATTCCAAGGACACTGATTATCAATGACCGAGAAAGTAAAAGATCCTTGTATCCACGTAGGATAATGGATTTGTTCAAGCACAGACTGCACATTTATGATCCTTAACATCTCACTAATTAACTGTTATTCAACATACGTATTTTAAAATAACTAATAAATAATAGTTAATAGAATAACTTAAAGAATTGAAATACATTATTTATTAAGAAATTTATGAATTAAAGCTTCTTAATACCATAAAAAAACCAAACATTATTTTCATATTATCTGATCAACAGCGCCACGATACGCTTGCCTCTTACTAAATTAGTATTAGATATTTTCGAAGAAGAAAAGACCGCTTTGGGAAAATAAAAAATCAAACGTGAACACTTGATAAGGCATTGAGGCAGCATGAGACAAAATGATTATCCTATTCGGCCAATATTCTTATAAAATCTAGGCTTGACGAGAGAATGCATAAAAAATATATGGATTAAATTTGTAACTGTGTAAAATCCATGTCAAATAAACCTAAAATACCACCAGTTTAGTGTTAGGTGTAGACCTAGGACTAAAACATAATGCGGTGGTAAGTGTATGGGATAAAAATAAAAATATGGAGACTTCCAGATACTTTCTGGGAGTGCGGGAAATATTCGATAAAAAGTTTTTCAATGGAAAAATTATCAACCAAAAGAAAATGAATAATGGAGCAAATGCTACAAATATTTACCCGAAATTTTGATAAATCATAATATGATAAATCATCACTTAATTTCTAAAAATTGTTATTTTAATATCATTTAAAATCTTATGATATATAAAAAAAAAAAATGAATTATTATATAGGAATAGACGTTAAATATTTTAATTTATATATACCCTATTTAGAGTATACTATTGATTATAATAATAATTATCTTTTAAAGCGTAAGCCTGCAATTAACCAATCCATTGAGTTGGGAAATCATAAGTAGCGACAATTCGAAGAGTATAACCCGTTTATTCAAGCAAGTTGATAAATATGCCGATAGAAACAAATTCCGGAGAGTTTATAAACTTTTAGAAAAAATAATTTCCATAACTCCAAAAAATGAAAATGAATGGATAATTAAATCTCTGGCGTATGACGCTCTTGAAAACTATGATGAAGCGATAAATTGTTTAGAATATGTAATTCAGAAAAATCCAAATAACGCATATGCATATATGAAGCTTGGTAAATTATTCAATTCAATATTTGAGTTTGAAAAGGCCCAAAAATGCCATGAAAAATGGTTAGAATTAGATCCAAATAAAACTATAATACCTAATAAGAGAGAAAAAATAAAAAACAAGATACAAGACAATTTTTCTTATTTTTCTTAACTAAATTTCTTCCGATAATTAGTCTTTTTATATGCGATTAAATTATGCTTTTCTTCAACGAGTATAAAATCTGAGCTTTGCTCTCTTTGTTAATACTTCCTAAATCCTTTCCCATAGCGGAATATATATCTAATGAGTCTGTGTGAAACAGAGCCAATATTAAAATTATTGCATTGACTACCACCCTATAATTTTCCTCACTTGGATCCAACTTTAAACATTTCATCAAATTTATGTAAGAAATGTTCTGCCAGTTGCTAGATGTTTTTCCATTTTCCTTTTCCTTATCCTTACAATCATTTTTTCTAAATTATCGAATCTTTTATTCATACTTTCTTCTAATTTGATAAATCTTTGATCAATACCATCAAATTTTCTTTCAAAATATGAGAAATTAAAAGAAATAGCCCGATCCAACTGTAATTTTGATAATTCCTCCGATAATTTCTCCGATAATTTTTTTGATATTCTTTTATCAATTTCTTTTATTTGATCTTCAGTGAAAATTAATTCAGACATTTTTTTTCACAATTTTAAATACTTAATATAAGGATCTTTTTATTCTATTTAATGTTTTATTAAGAAATCTTAATGGAAATTAAAGAATTATCAATTCTGGATAATATATTTATATTTTTTAATATATTTAAATGAAAATTAAGAAAAAATCTAATCAAACTTTTTTATTATTTTCTTAGTTTTAATGAATATTATAGTTATCATCAAAAAAATCCTAAACTCTTCTTAGAATTAAAATCTGATATGCTTTATATTGAAAATAGAGAGAGAGAGAATTGGATTCATATATAGGAATAGTAGGAGATCGTGATATTTTTAATAGAAAAATT
>JABUBO010000682.1_pt1 | contig 11172 bp, 9 predicted proteins | sample 7240361 | NCBI WGS metagenome assembly JABUBO01 (sample SAMN07256346, study PRJNA390944) | subsurface metagenome | isolation source: Methane hydrate marine sediment | place: Pacific Ocean: Eastern North Pacific, ODP site
CCAGGGGGTCTTTGTTTTTCTCCTAATTTCATTGAGTCAGAGAGAACCGGATTGATTTCTTTTGAATGCTTTCCAATAATTATAAGTGTGATTAATCTCATTTCATCAGGTATTCCAAGAATTTTCTTCGCAGGATCTTCTTTAAAGCCGGCTATCGGATGAGCTACTAATCCTAATTCCGTGGCACGCAATAATATAAATGCTGTAGCCATTCCTGTATCGAATAAATAATAAAGTCGTTCACCATTAATACAATCATCTTCAGGTTTACTAAATACAGCAATAATCATTGAGGCTTTTTCAACCCATTTATTACCAGCTGAGAGAGTAGTAAATAATTTTTCTAATTTTTCCTTCTCATAAACAAAGATAAATTTCCATGGTTGTTTATTACCACAAGATGGACTAATCCGAGCCACTTCAGCAAAATCAGTAACTAAATTTTCTGATATTTTTATTAGATCCAAAGATCTGTAAGCTCTTCTTTTTTTAATAGCTTCTGTAACATTCATAATATGTTCGCTCTTTCTTTATTTAATAATTAAAGTAAATAAAACAAATCATTTTGAAATTTTTAAATCTTCTAAAACTCGCTTTACTTCTTTTGGATGACCAATTACAGAAACTTTAGGCCAGATATATATAATTTTACCTTCAGGATCTATTAAAAACGTGCTCCGAATTACACCCATATATTCATTACCTTTAAATTTTATCTTTCCCCATTTTCCATAATCTTTAATTACCTTTTTATCAACATCGCTTAGTAGAGTAACTTTCAAGTTTTTCTTTTCAATGAACTTAGCATGAGATTCGGGGCTATCAGGACTAACTCCTATAACATTAGCATTTAGTTTTTGGAGGTCCGGTAAGATTCCTGTAAAACCAATTGCTTCAGTTGTGCATCCTGGGGTGTTATCTTTAGGATAGAAATAAAGAATAATATACTTCCCTGCAAAATCTTCTAAACAAACCTCTTTATTATCCTTATCAGAAAGGCAAAACCTAGGGGCTTCTACTCCCACTTTTAATTCTAATGTCTGTTCTGGCATTTTTAAATTCAACTCAATTGATTTATATAATTTTGGATTCGGTATTAATCTTAATTTTTAATATCTACTTGAAATTATCAATATTCGCTTTATAATGTATAAAATTTATACAAAAATAGATTACTAATTTAAAATCTTGAAAGATTTAAACTAATAAAATATAAAAGCTTAAAAAAGAAAATTTGAGCTCTTGCCGTACTTTAATAAATCGAAAAAATTACAAAACTGGACATGATATCGAGTTTTCCGAATTTTTCAACCGCGAGTTCAATTAATGTTTTAATATGGTCTTCACTTCGAACATTCGCATGCTGATATATCGCATTAGTCCTAACTCATCGGCTAGAGCTTTTCCTAAGTCATCTTGTATATCTCCAAGAACCACACGAGCACCTTCTTTTATATAAAAAATTACGAGAAAACGATTTATAAAATCATGGAGGGAAACAATTTTCTAACTATCAATAATAACTTCCGTTTCCAAGCTATATCTCGTAAAAGAAAAGAGGTGACATCGTTTACATTTTCTTTTCCCTGTGATTCATCCTCTATCTAAAGAAGGGGGACATCTCACGGTTTTAGATATTATAAAAAAAAATAAAAAAAGTTAATTATAAATTTAACGATTGAGTTAATTACCGAGAGAATTTTCGCTTTCTAATTAATATAAATGAAACTAACGCAACTAGACCAACCGCCATTATTGCTAAAATCACATAGAAAACCAAAATTGTGTTGCCTGTACTAGTGACTTCGAAAATAGTAATGCCATCTTCGTTCTTAACGACAAATGAAGTTTGCGTTCCTAGAGTTCCGTAAGTCACTTCGACAGAGTACTTAGTTTCGCCAAGACGGTCCATTATGAGCGTATTTTCATTAACAGTTGCATTTTCACAACCGAGCTCGTTAACAAGAGTTGTTAAGTAAGCGTCAAAAGGATTAGCTGTGCCAAGTCCACTCATTATAAGTTGCCATATAAATTCGTCTGCCGTGAAGTTCGTAAACTCGTCCCTAATTATTTCTGGTATGTCTGTATCGTTTTTAAGCACACCTATTAAATCGTTATAATCATCTAGGATTTTTTTGTAATCTTCTGGATTCTGAAATATAAAAATTCGAGACCTCGTATCACTTGGTTCTTCTTCAATCTCTCCAATTGTGAAATTCCAAAACACCCGCAATCCATACCATAACTGAAAAGTATCTGTGTAATTATTATTGATTTCAGTTTCGTTGTACCCTAACTCTTCTATCACCATTAACAAGAGAAAATCATCTTGAAGAAAAATACTTTTAATTACATCATACATCGTCCATGAAATATCAACCCAACCTCGTGTTATGTATTTAGCTTGAGCGCCGACATTTAACGATTCTCCTTCAAACCAATCACTTGGCAAAGTTGAGACAATTTCCCAATTATTTATATTATCTCCGACAGTATATTCATCATCCCAAGAAAATCCGAGAGCATCAATATAATAAGAGTAATTTGTATCAGATGTGTTTGTAGCTATATAAAAACTGTTTAAATATTCTGCAGTACCGTTAAAATTCAACACTCCTGAACTATTATTGTCCAAAATAATTTCCCATTGATTCGCTTCTAAACCTTGGTAGCTGTTATTTCCACATTCAAAATGAATTGTCATGTGATGCCAATCACCGTCGTATAGGAGTGTTATGTTCGGTATACTGTAGTAAGTCCCATTCATATAATATTGCCATCTCTTGACTCCAGTTACGTTTGCTTCGTAAACAATTGAGAATCTTTTATTTAATTTTCCAGTTGTGGAATTCACTTCATTTCCTTCAATATAGAATTTATCAGAGCCACCACTATTGTTGTATTTTATATAGAATTCAACTGATCCATGAGTTTGATTTTCTAAAAATTTATAATTCATGGCAACACTATCTTCGTCCACATCGCTGAATCTTAGTACTTGGGCGTGTCCATCCTCTTCTTCTTCAATTCTAGCAGTACAATTTCCATATTCTCCTATCCATAAACCCATAGGGTTTTTGCCAATTTTGTCGTTTTCAAAATTATAGGTTGCATCATATAACTTCCATGTTCTTTGAACAGTTTTTATCCACTCACTGTTATCATATTGAGTTACTGCAAAATATTCAGTTTCTTTTAATAAAGCAACTTGGTAACCTCCGTTAGCGGCAATAACAACTGAACTCATATCTACTAAGAGAATTCCCAGTAGTATAATACAACTTATATTTACAATTGTTCTTTTTCTGATTCTTAGCATTTAATAATCACCATTTTTTTTAAACATATTTCTATAATTGCCTCCGCTTGAATAGGTATGCTGCGAGAATAAAACCGATTGTTATGTACAGGAATAATACTAGGAGCCCCATTTCAATAGTTGGAGTCAACCATGTTCTAATAGTAAAGTTTTGAATTGAAATCTCTGAATAATTAGGATCTGGAAACTCTATTAATAGAATCGATGTTATAAGGGTACTAATGTAGGACAAGGAGTATATCGGCTCAATCTCGGGTGCCAGCATCATTAAAAACATTTGGGATATGTTAAAACCTATAAAAAGAATCAAAATAGTTGATACGATAGTTACATTTACGCTTCTCATGAAAGAACTGAACAATGTTACAAAGCTACTCATAGCAATCATATATAAAAAGGCGAACACAAATGATATAAAATAACGAATTAATAAAGTGCCACTGAATTGGTCGTAAAAAAAGTAACTCAGAAATCCTACAAGGAAGTAATAAATTGCAATAACTCCAGTTCCGAGGAATATGTTTCCCAAATACTTCCCTATAATTAATTTGTATTTGTTAATTTTCGGAAATACGATGCAACCCGTTTTATCGCTGAATTCAGCACATATGATCCCGGCAAAAAAGAAACACGACGCAAATAAGATAATAAAAGATGTTAGGAAAATAAGTCCGCCACTTAAGTAATCAGAATGAGTGGTAGGTAAAAGACTATCCGAAAATAATGCGTACAAGATAAAGCTTTGGAGTACTACAATAAATACTGAGATCACTAAGAAGCCGACAAATTTTTTCCATTGCTTTTTTAGCTCAAAAACGAATGTGTGAATAACCGGCTTTACTTCTAAATACGCAAATTTTAATCCATCTTCAAATTTTTCCACTTTTAATTTACTCCCCCTTTTGATAATTCTATTTCTACTTTATCTTGTGCGATCAATTTTGAATATATCTGTTCAAGTTGAGAACCCTTTTTTGGCTTTGAAAACGAAACAACCGTGAAGTCAGATTCGAATTCTTTAACTAAAATTTTTAATATTTCAGCTCTGGTTTGTTTGCTATCCGTAGTATCGTAAAATATTTTAAAACTTCGCTCCTGTGGGAAGTATTTTATAGGGATTTTTGAGACAAATAGATCTAAATCTTTGTCTAAATAAGGTTCAAGTCTTTCAGTCAATTTTTTAATAATCGATCCGAGTTGGTCAGGAGAAATAGGATCCAATAATTTACAATTCAATCCTGATGTTCTTAAACCTCTTTCTAAGTTATCAATAGTATCGAACGCGATAATTACACCGAAGTTAATGAGTGCGATTTTCTCGCACACTTCAGAGATTTCGGCCAACATGTGAGAAGCTACAAAAATTGTTTTCCCGTTTCTTTGAAGTTCTTTAATAATTCTTCTTATATCAATACGCGCTAACGGATCCAAACCCGTCTGAGGTTCGTCTAGAATAATAATTTCTGGATCGTGAATTATCGATTGAATCATTCCCAGCTTTTGAGTCATTCCTTTAGAAAAAGTTTTAACTTTTTCGTGTTTCCAATCAATTAAATCGAATATTTTTAATAATTCGTCTATTCTATCGTTAATTTTTTCCCTCGGATATCTTTGAAGCAAAGCGCTATATTTTAATATTTGGTATGCAGTCATGTCTTTGTAAAATGCCGGAATATCAATGAGAAATCCTAATTTGACAAGATTTCGGGATTTTTTGTTAAGATCCTTTAGTTCACCTTGATTATCTCTTACCCAAATTCTTCCAGATGAAGGTCTAAGTAATTTAGCAATCATTTTAATTATCGTGGTTTTTCCCGCTCCGTTTGGACCGACAAGTCCAATAACTTCGCCGCTGTGGACCTCGAAACTTACATTGTCAACTGCTAAATATTTACCAAAGTATTTAGTTAGATTTTCTAACTTTATCATAGTGTCATTTTCTTCATTTTCTGAAGTGCTAGTTCCTGTAGGTATGTAAATAGATTTAATATCTTCCCTCGATTTTGTTCCTTTATATGCGTGTTCTCTTGTTTTTTCTCGACCTTTCTTTTTCTTTCTTTTCTTGATTACAAAATAGACAATGATGATAACAACGATTATAATTACAATAATAAGGAATATTAAGAGAAAATTTTGTCCCAGAAATCCACCACCAGGTCTAACATGTCCCATCATCTTTATCCATCCCCTTTTTAAGAGCTTTTGTGATTAATTTCATTTCTTGTTCCTCGATTCTTGGTTTAATATCAGAATTTCATTCACTCTGTATTTTCGTATTAAATGTTTCATTTCGTTTTTTAATTTTTTATTTTTAGATTATAAATTTCAGTCTAAATTGCTGGTTGAAATTGATAAAAATATTGGTTTATTTTCTTTTCGTGCCCTTTCAAATGCTTCATCTCCCCATGGATACCATTTAACGGGATTTTTAGCGTGCTGAAGTAAATAAGGACTTTTCTCATTAATTAAATTATTAGCATAATTTTCCATTTATTATCCTCTTATGAAATTGCATCCTCTTTTAAGATTTATACTCATTAATATAAATACTTGTCTCTAATGGAATTCTTGGAGGTCTACTTTTTTCACCCAATTTCATAAGTTCTGAAAGTAAAGGATTAATTTCCTTAGAATGTTTGCCAATAATTACTAAAGTGATTAACCTTACTTCATCAGGAATTCCTAAGATTTCTTTTACTTTATCCTCATCAAAACCAGCTATTGGATGAGCAACAAGACCTAATTCAGTAGCTCTTAATATTATAAAAGCCGTTGCCATACCAGTATCAAATAAGTAGTATAATCGTTCTTTAAGAATACAATCGTTTTTAGGCTTGCTAAAAACTCCAATTATTAATGATGCTCTCTCAACCCATTTATTTCCAGGAGTGAGAGTCCTAAATATTTTTTCTAATTGTTCTTTTTCACGGATAAAAATGAATTTCCAAGGTTGTTTATTCATACACGAAGGTGCAATTTGTGCGGATTCCGCTAGGTCTTTAATAAGTTCATCAGTAATCTTAATAAGATCAAGAGACCTATATGCTCTTCTTGTGTTTATAGCTTCTTTTACATCCATAATATTACCTCCTTGTTTTTTTTAATTGTAAAATCATAAAATTTTATAAAATTTTAATATAATATTGAGCTTTAATAACAAGTAAAAATGAGAAAATTTCAATATTAGCCTTATTTTCTATTAAATATTCTTTAAAATTGTTTGAATCTTTAATTACTAATCGAAAAAATTTAATAAAATATAAATAAAGTAGTTCTTATTTAAATAGAAAAAAAATTAATATTAAAAAAAGAATAAATTATATTTTTACAAATTTATCTTTACTAACTCCGCATACAGGACAATTCCAATCATCTGTAATTTCTTCAAATGGAGTTCCAGGAGAGATTCCACTATCTGGATCACCTTTTACAGGATCATAAATATATCCACATACTGTGCATCTGTATTTTCCTCCCAGTTCCTCACTAGTCTTTAATGATGGCGGGGGAATTTCTACTTCCGCTTCTCTTTCTACCTCAATCCTTGGGAGCTCAAATAAATTTGGCATCCCGTGTTTATATTGTTTCATCACAAATCTTGAAATGATTATTCTTTGGATTTCAGAGGTTCCTTCGTAAATTTGAAATAGTTTTGCATCTCTGAATAATTTTTCTAATGGATATGTTTTGATATAACCGTATCCTCCCATTATTTGAATAGCTTCAGTAGTTACTTGCATAGCAACATCTGAGGCAAATGCTTTTGCACATGCTGCACTTAATGTATTATCTAACCCTTGATCAATCTCCCATGCTGATTTATAGGTTAATAATCGGCTAGCTTCAATATTTTTATACATTTCAGCAATTTTAAACTGAATAGCTTGATAATTTGCTATTGGCTTTCCGAATGTCTCTCTTTTTTTTGCATAATCAATCACATATTCCATAGCGGACCTTGCTAAACCAGTAGCAAAACCTCCTATAGCTGGACGAGTATGAGCAAATGTTTGCATTGCTAAAACAAAACCTCTGCCTGGAGGAGCTAATACATTTTCTTTTGGAATTCTCACATTTTTTAAAACCACAGAAGTAGTATTTGATGCTCTATGCCCCAATTTAGGAATTGGATTTCCTGTTTTAACTCCCTCTAAATCAGTTGGTACAATAAAAGCACATATTCCTTTATGTTTTTTTGCTGGATCCACTGTTGCAAATAGAGAAATATATTTTGCATAACCTGCATTGGTAATCCAATACTTTATACCATTTAAAATATAATCTTCTCCATCTTTTTGAGCTCTACAATTAATTCCAGCAACATCAGATCCCATTCCAGGTTCAGAGGTAGCAAAAGAAATTAAAGTAAATTTTTTTACTAATTCTCTTAATATTCTCTCTTTCTGTTCTTCATTTCCTCCTAAAATTATTGGTTCTGCTCCTAAATTATTTGCGAATATGGATGTTGCGAACCCGGGACAAGCCGCAGCAATTTCCTCAACAACTATAACAGATTCTAAGAGACCATAACCAGGTCCACCATATTTTTTTGGTATTGCTAAATTCACTAAACCTGCTTTATAAGCTTTCTCAATAATTTCAATTGGAAATTTACCATGCTCATCATAACTAGCTGCTACTGGCAAGATTTCCTTAATTGCAAATTCCCGTGCTTTTTTTTGTAATTCTTTTTGGGCGTCTGTTAAATTAAAATCCATATCTTAAAACCTTTATACCATTTTTTCAATTAGTTTATCAATTATTTTTTTAAAGTTTAGATCTTCGGGCTTTGGTACAAATTTAATTTCTATACTCTCATCTAAAATATCGATTTTCGAAGCTTCCAATTCTTTAATAATCTCTTTCACGGCACCACCACCCCATCCATACGAACCAAAGGCTAGTCCTATCTTATTCATTGGCTTTAAACCTTTCTGATAACACACATATTCTGCAACTGTAGGATACATTCCATTATTTAAAGTTGGGCTTCCTACAATAATTGCTTTTGAAAGCATAGCTTCTGTTATTACATCAGAATAGTCTGCATTAGTTAATTTATATCGTTTCACCTTTATCCCTCTATATTGCAATTCCTTGTATAGGGCTTTTGCGATAATTTCGGTGCTTCCCCACATTGTATCATAAACAATTATTGCTGTCTTATTATCAATTTCTCCTGCTGACCACTTTTTATACCTTTCAACGATATCTCCTACATGTTTCCCCCAACAAACTCCATGCGAAGGGCAAATAATATCTATTGGTAAAGAACCTACTTTGGGTAAAACACTTGAGATCAGTTTCGATAAATGAAGTAGAATATTTGCATAATATTTAACCGCTTCTTCCATTATTACGTCAAAATCATTCTCATCATCCCAACGTGAGGAAGTTGCCAAATGTTGTCCAAAAGCATCATTTGAAAATAAAATATTTTTACCATTTTCGTCTGTCATAAATGATACCATTGAATCAGGCCAATGGATCATTGGGATTGGAACAAATGTAAATTTTTTACCGTTACCAATATCTAAAGTATCTCCTTCTTTCACAGCTCGAATATTATTGAATACTTCATCATCAACTTCTTTATGAAAATGATCTCTTAAAATTTCAACACCCTTTTTAGAAGCGATAATTTGAGCGTTTGGAAGATATTTAATGATCAATGGAAATGAGCCAGAATGGTCCATTTCAACATGGTTCATGATAAGGTAATCAATTTTATCCAAATTAATAACGCTCTTTATATTCTCCAAGAAATAATTAAAAAAAGGACGTTTAACCGTATCTATCAAAACATTTTTTTCTCCTTTTACCAAATAAGCATTATATGATGACCCCCTGTGTGTAGAATATCCGTGAAAATTTCTTACCTCCCAATCTACATAACCTACGTAATAAATATCCTTCATTAATTCAGTTTGAATCATTTTTTTATCAACTTTTTTTCTTATTTAATTGATTTTTTGAATTTCTTTGAATAATATTTAATTAGACTCAGAAACTGATTATAAATTTAATTTTTTTTAAATATAAATAATACAATTAACATATGAGATTACTAAAAGGAAAAATAATAAAAAATTTAGAAAATAAAAAAAATTTGGAATAATTTTAATTTTAAAGTTTTTCAAACATATCTTTTCCTACTCCACATACTGGGCATGTCCAATCATCAGGAAGGTCTTCCCATTTTGTCCCTTCTGCTTCTTCGTCGTAAATATAGCCACAAGCCGTACATTCGTACTTTGCCAGAGTTGTTTCCCCTCGTATATTTTCTATTTTATTTTTATGAAATTTAAATTTCTAAATATTAAAAATATTAAGACTATAAATTAACAAAATAATAGATATTTATTGTTTTATTTTTCGAAGGACTTTGGTTTTTATTCTAATAATTTATTAATCTCTTCTTTATTAACATTTAAATTTATATTCTTATTTACAAATGGAATTGATTTTGTTTCTCCAAAAAGAATTGCCCCTTTTAATTTATTATCCTTTAAAACGAATTTTTGATAATAACAATTATCCTTATCAACTTTTTTTAAAATTTCCCATCCAGAATTCTCTATTTGTGGAGGATCAAATATTCCTATAGATGTTAAATCAATTCCAACAATTTTTAGAGTGGTTTTTGGAGTAGTTCCTTTATATTGAATCTCTTTTTTATTTAAAACTGATGCTGCAACAATTCTTGATTGCTCAATACAGGCAGGAATTATCCCCCATGTTTGAGATTTGTATTCTATCACATCACCAACAGCAAAAATGTCTTTATCGCTTGTTTGTAAAAATTGATTGACAATAATACCTCGATTCTGATGAATTTTTGCTTTTTCTGCTAGCTCGGTTCTTGGTCTTATTCCTGCTTGAATTAATACAGTATCGGCTTTAATTTCAGGTCCGTTCTTTATCTTTATTCCTTCAACGGAATCAGCTCCTAAAATTTCCTCAGTTGCAGCATTTAATATAACTTTTATTCCCATTTTTTCAATTTCAGCTTTTAACATCTCTGCGCATTCATCGTCTAATTGACGAGGTAAAAGCCTTGGAAAAAATTCAACTATCGTTGTGTCAAGATTGCAATTTTTGATTTGTTTTGCCAATTCTAAACCCAATAACCCCCCCCCAATTATGATCCCCTTCTTACCATTATTTACTTTAATATAATTCTGTATTTCTATGGCATCATCAATATTGCGTAAAGTAAAAACTCCTTTTTTTAATAGTTCAACTGCGTTTTTAATTGGAGGAATATTAGGTTTGCTTCCAGTTGCAATAATTAACTTATCATATTGAATGAATTCTTTTTGATCTTCAAGAAGGAGGTGCTTTTGTCTTGGATGAATTCCTAAAACTTTCCTTGCTAAAATTAATTTTATATTTTTCTTCCTATACCAATCTTCTCTAAAAACCATAATATCGTTGATTGATACTTGTTCAGAGATAAATTCAGGTAATTTGGGTCTGGAATAATACGGATATTTTTCTTCAGTTATTATTTTAATATCTACACTCTTATCAATGTTTATAATATTTTGAGCAGAAAAAGTACCTGCTACTCCATTTCCGATAATAATTACTTTCATATATTAAATATTCATATTTTACTTTTTTAGAGTTATTATTATAAAATTAAGATTTTGAATTATAATATTTTGATTTAAATAAAATAAAGGAGAATGAACATGTTCGCAATAAAAAATAAAACACTCATATTTCTATAAATTATTAGTATGACGGAAATAAAAAATAAACAAAAAGTAACTAGAAAAATAATTAAGATTGATGAAGATTTATGTACTGGTTGCGGACAGTGTGTCATATCTTGTGCTGAAGGTATT
>JABUBO010000683.1_pt1 | contig 11164 bp, 9 predicted proteins | sample 7240361 | NCBI WGS metagenome assembly JABUBO01 (sample SAMN07256346, study PRJNA390944) | subsurface metagenome | isolation source: Methane hydrate marine sediment | place: Pacific Ocean: Eastern North Pacific, ODP site
AGGAATTATTCCAGAAGCTCCATAATATGCATCACCTTTACCGGCATTTTATTTCTGATGATACCGTCAACTAGCTGAATCTCACAGCCGGGACAGCTACTAACTACAATATCAGCTCCGGTAGACTTAATAGCCTCCATCTTCTTATCAGCAATCTTCTTAGATAGGTCATAATAATACATACTAAATGCTCCCGCCATGCCACAGCAACGGTCTGCATTTGGCATTTCGATGTATTCCACATCGGGTATTGACCCTATAATCTGCCTTGGCTGGCTGCTTATCCCCAGATGACGACCAAGATGACACGGGTCATGCCAGGTAACCTTCTTACCCCTAGCCTCAGCCGAAGGTTGGTAAGCTGATGCTGGCAGTTTTAGCACATCAACCAGGAATTGAGAAATATCTTTTACCTTGTCGCCAAATTTGGTGTAAGCCTCTTTTCTCTCCGGGGTATCGGCGAGAAACTTGGAGTAGTCCTTAAGTGTTGAGGTACAGGTAGCACAGTCAGAAATAACATAATCCAAATCTCTAAATGCCTGGACATTGGTATCAGCCATCTTTCTGCCGGTGTCAAAATCGCCAGCCCCCAGAAATACCGGTGCCCCACAGCAACCCTGTTCCTTGGGCACCACAACCTCCACCCCGTTCTTATTTAGGAAATCGATTATATGTTTACCTAAGTCTGGCAAAACAAAGTCGGTCATGCAGCCGATAAAATAGCCCACTCTCATCTTGGTCTCAACACCAGCCGGCGGCTTGTTCACCACTGGAACCATCTGTCTTAAAAACCTGGGGGCAATTTGAGGTATATTTCTACCCTTACCCAGAGCCGATAGAAAGAGGGATAAATGTCTGATTGTGCCCTCAGTCTTGGGAAGGAAAATGCCCTGAAACCAGGAGGCAAAGCGGACTACACTGCCAAAGAGTGTGCGGCGTGGCAAGAGCCACCGATAGATAATATTATAGGGAAATTTTAACCCCCGAGCCTTGACCGTATCTGCCCTGGCAGCAACTATAACATTGGGAATGTTTGCCTTGGCTGGGCAATTAGTGGTGCAAGCCATGCACAGGGTGCACTTGTTAAGTCGGTCAGCATACTCTTTGGTATAATCTAACTCGCCAGCCAGCAGCCCCCTTATCATCATGTTCTTGCCCCGGGCTACAGAGGATTCTATCCACTCCTCCTGATACACGGGACAAAAAAAAGTGCAAAAGCCGCACTTCATGCACTGGCTTAAGTCGCTTTCAAACCTCTTTATCTGCTCATACCTGTCTTTGTCGGTTACTGCCATATCATGCCCCTTCCTCTTCCCATATTTTGCCCGGGTTAAGGATGTTGTTGGGGTCTAATATTCCCTTTATCTTTTTCATTAGGTCAAGGGCTACAGGGTCCATAGCCCTCTTGAGGAAGCGCTTCTTCTCCAGACCAATGCCGTGTTCCCCGGATAGCACACCACCCAAGGAAAGCGCTGTTTCAAATATCTCCTCCATCGTCTTCTGAGCCCTGGCAAACTCCTCTTTATTCCTGATATCAGTGAATATAGACGGGTGAAGATTACCATCGCCGGCATGACCCAGGTATTGGATAAAGAAACCGGTCCTCTCCGATATCTCATCTAGCTTGCGGATAAACTCAGCCAGCTTATCCCGGGGAACGGCTACATCCTCAGCCATAACGGTATAAGCGGCGCCAAAGACAGCAGCAAAGCCACCGCTCCTCATCTTCCAGTACCTCGCCGCCTCATCAGCGTCCTTGGCTACCCTAACCTCTTTAGCTCCGCTCTTCCTCAGGATATCAACAATCTGCTCCGACTCCGCCTCCACCGCTGCTGGGGAGCCATCAGCCTGCAACAGAAGCAGGGCTTTAGCATCTACCGGCAGACCCATAGGTGTCATTTCCTCAATGCGCCGGATAACGAAATTATCAACAAACTCAACCTTTGCTGGCACCACCCCACTAGCCATAATATCGGATACCGCCTGACCACCCACTGCCATATCATCAAAAATAGCCATCATCGTCTTGCTGGCTAGCGGCATAGGCAATAGTCTCAGGGTTATTTTGGTTATTACCCCCAGGGTTCCCTCCGAGCCGGTGAACAGCATTATCAGCTCATATCCGGTGCGGTTCTTCACCGTCACCCCACCGAGCTTCATAATATAGCCATCAGCTAAAACCACCTCCATCCCGAGAAGATACTGTTTAGTCACACCATACTTTACACAATAGGGACCACCAGCATTCTCAGCTACAGTACCACCTATGGTGCAACCAAGGAAGCTCTGCGGGTCAGGTGGGTAGAATAGACCCTGCTTAGCCAAGGCAATATTGAAGTCCTGCAGGACGACGCCAGGCTCAACAGTAGCCGTTAGGTTAGTCTTGTTTATATCCAGGATTTTGTTCATCTTGGTGGTGCACAATACAACCCCACCCTTTATTGGGATTGAGCCACCGCTTACATTGGTGCCGGCGCCCCTTGGGGTAACCGGAATCCTATTCTCATTAGCCAGCTTCAGAATCTGAGACACCTGCTCAGTGGTCGTCGGCAGCACCACTACTTCGGGCATATGAGCCCAGGTGGCGGTGCCATCATAGGAATAAGTAGTCAAGTCCTCCTTAGCAGTTAGAACAGCCTCCTTACCAGCAATCTTCTGTAGTTGTGATATAAGCTTCGTTTCCAGCATATCAGCCCCCTTTCAAATTAGTGGCAAATTTCGATTGAAGCAGCTTTTTCCTCAGCTAACAAAGCTGCACCCAAGGCAGCTACAATCTGCGGCTCCTCAGGAACCAAAAGGCTACGACCTAGTCCTTCCCTTATACTCTTGACAAGTCCAATATCCTTGGCACCACCACCCACCAGGGCGCAATCAGGCTCAATTCCCAGCCTCTCCACCATTGTCTGAATTTTAGCGGCTAAAGTCCTATGAAGACCGGCCAGAATATCCTCCTTGGAAGCACCTTCAGCAATCCGGGATATTGCCTCTGATTCAGCGAATACTGCACAGCCGGTATTGAAGTCAACCCTGCTTTGAGATTTTAGAGATAGCTCACCGATGTCTTCCAGGTCAATCTGCAACACCCGGGCAATCACCTGTAGGAAACGTCCACTCCCAGCAGCGCACTTCTCACTTAGTAAAAAGGCGGTAACCCTTCCCCTTTCATCCACCTTAAACACCCTGGTGAATTGCCCACCAATATCAATCACAGTTCGGGCAGAGGGGAATAGATAAAATATACCCCTACCCTGGCAGGATATATCGGTAACCACCTGATTGGAAAAGGAGACATTGGATGCACCATAACCGGTAGCTACAGTATAATCTATATCCTCGAAAGATAGGTTTGCCTTGGTCAAAGCTTCCCCTGCTACCTCCTCAGCAGTGAGTTTATAATTCCCTCCCGAGGGTATTATATAGTATGATATGATTTCGCTTTTTGCGATTACTACCGCTTTAGAAAAAGCGGAACCTATATCAATCCCAGCAACATAAACCATTGTTACAGCTTTCCCAGTCTCGATAGAGTTTATGTAAAAAGGGTAGCCTCCTGCAAGCGACGCTCGCTCCTGAGCAAGGGTATTTTGTTTTCAGCAGCCTTTTTGGCAATATCCTTACCCAGCAGAGCAGCACCTATAGCCCCGGTAAGCAAAGGCTCAGGAGGCACCAACACCGAGTAACCCAGCTTAGCTTCTAAAGCCTTGACCAAGCCTATATTCTTAGCCCCACCACCGGTCAGCGCTACTTCCCTCTCTATCTTCAAGCGCCCTACCATCCCATATATCCTGGCGGCAATAGCCTCATGCAGGCCAGCTATAATATCTGGCAATGGCACCCCATCCGATAGTTTAGCCACCACCTCCTGCTCGGCAAACACAGTACAGGTACTGCTTATTCTCACCACATTTTTGGCGGTTAATGAAAGCCTTCCCATGTCATCCAGCTTCACACCAAGCCCCTCAGCCGCCACCTCCAGAAATCTGCCCGTCCCAGCGGCACACTTATCATTCATGACAAAGTCCACTGCCCGACCATTGCTCAGCTTAATCCCCTTACAGTCCTGACCACCAATATCAATCACTGTCCTCGCCTCAGGCAGCAGGTAACCAACTCCTCTGGCATGACAGGATATCTCAGTTATTTGCTTATCGGCAAAGGGGACATTAATTCGTCCATAGCCTGTAGCCACCACATAGGTTATGTCATCAAAGGAGAGGTTTGCCCTGGCTAGGGCTTCCTCCATTACCCTATTGGCTAACTTCCTGTGCTCTGGACCGGTAGGACCGATGACCGAGGCAAGCATTGCCTGGTTCATAATCACTACCTTGGTCATTGTGGAACCGATGTCAACACCGGCAAAATATTCGCTCAATGCAGCTCTTACCCCTTGCCGTAAAATCTTAGCAATTAAAGCGCTACCCAACAAAGTAGCGCCTTAATTATATCATAGCAGCTCCCCGAGAATTCACCTTCCTCTGCTCTTAACCGCCTCTAAGGTGTCAATAAAAGCGTCTATCCTAGCTCTGGTGTCAGCTTCATTATAGGAGCTAATATCTACAATATCACTCTCCAGAATTAGCGAGGGGATATCTCTATATATCTTCTTCAGCAGATTTAGTTGCCAGATCAAGCCTACATGCCAGGTGCGGCAGGAAAAGGCCTCATGCATTACTATACCGTCTATCTTGTAATCTTCAATATACTGAATCAGCCGCTCGACATCAGGATGGGAGCCGGGACGCCTCCTAGACTTATCATACCAATAAGTCCAATACTTCAGCCACTTCCAAGCTATATGCTCCAGAGGGTCGCTAATCTTTGCCAAATCGATATCAAAATTATAAATCGCCTCTACCATACGATAGGTGGTCTCTACAGGAAATACCGCCCCCTTGCTGTTGAAGTAGTTAAAATCGGTCAGGGCAAACCATGATGGCAATCCCCCACCCCAAATCAGCCGGTATTTTTCATCAGGAATTACGCCCTCCCTGTTGGCTATCTTACGCTGCAACTCATCGTATAACTCCTTATAGAAGTCATAAGCTTCCTGAGTTCCCATCATAAACACCATAGGCACCATGGTATTCATGGCGTCCCCGGTGCCCATTGGAGTAGGTACAGCTCTACGCAGCTCGTAGGCCTCCCATATCAAGTTCCAGGTTCTGTCAGCCAAGTCAACAAGCTCACTCAGCCTGTCCCAGTCCATCTTCCTGCCGGTTTGCCTCTCCAGAAACTCTACCAGCCCCCTAAGCTGCTCAACCATGTACTTTATATAGTGGTCCTGAACCTCCCGGTAGTCATAATCATCCTCATAGGGTGGCCAAGGAAGACCTACCTCATAGACAGGAACATCAGGCATATAGTGCTGGGCTGCCTGATACCACTTATTCCTCGGGTCACAGAGCATCTGACCGCTCCCCAGCATCATATCCGGCTTCACCTGTCCTCCCCAGGGGGATTCAGGAGGCATCTCACCCAGCTCCTCACGCCAGGCGTCAAAGCCCAGACCACATAGGGCATAGGTACAGAGGGAGCGAGAAAAATTTTCCGCTTCAGCTCTCTCCAAGAATCGCTGTGCATCACGCTTAGCCCCACATATACCGGCGTAGTTCTCAGTCCATACCGGGACGATATCCATAGCTCGAAGGATTTCATCATAACAACAGCAGATAAAAGAATAGGCTATAGGCTTCCCTTCCTCTTTGGCCTGCACCGTCCCACCAATAGCCGCCTTGACCATCGGGCCTATCTTGCTCGCTGCCTCGGTAGCCGTCTTTCTCTTCTTTCTCTCCTCAGGTTTCTTCTCCTCAGTCATACCCATTCTCCTTCATGTTTGACTATTTTGAGCCAATCAACTCCAAAAATGCCTGGATTCTGGTTCGTAACCGCCCAATGGTTGACATGGAATACTCATCCTCAAGATAAAGCACTGGAGTATCCCTAGATTCAATATAGCTTTTTATCTGGGGCACCTCGAAGCCATAGGGGTCACAATACTTGTAGATATAAAGCACCACACCATCAACATCGTAATCCTCAATCATCTGGCCCATATGGCCGAACCTGTCCTCTAAATATTCCTGATAGTTTCCCTTCATTTCACGATAAGTTCGACCACACTTTATCTTTCTCAAATACCGCTCAGCTATGCCATCCATCGGGTCATCAGTGGCATCTACATAAGAAAAGAACTCCCTAGCCCCAGGGCATAAATCATCAGCTACCACCCAAGCCCCACTATCCTCAATCAGCTCGATAAAGGCGACATTATCCACCTGAGCGCCAACCACCATTATCCTGGCTGGTTTCCTGGCTGGGACACCTCCCCTCTGTTTAACCTCCTCAATAACATCGCTTATCATCTCAATAGACTCTTCTATAGGAATACCAATTGCTGCTACTAATACCTTGGCTATTTCTGCGCCTGAGATTAGAGGAGGAGACGCCTTCCTCAATTCATAAAGCTCTTTCACCTTAGCCCTATTCTGATTATGGAGCCCTATTGCCTGAGTCAGCTCCTGGTCAGAAATCTCCCTCCCAACAAACCTGCTCAGACTTGTTCTAAATGTATTCAGCACCGCTTTGTAAAAGTTCAACGATGAGTCATCGGTTCCATGAGGCATATTGATAAGATGAGAGTAGGGGAGTTTGAGGGTATATTTCCAGATATCGTAAGTTCGGCAGATACTATCACAGGCGTGAGGTATAACTATACCATCAAGAAATTCATAGTTGCCCTTGAGTGACATATCAAAGCAGCTACGAACAAGGGGGCAAACAATGGTTTCCATCTCGGTATCAGCCTTAGTAATTGGCTCATTGACATCCCCCTTTATCCTGAATGGCATAAAGCCAGCCGCAGTGAGCACCTCCAAGGGAACAAAGGCACATAAATAGCCAAATATTTTCTTGCCCTGCTGTTTTAGCTCTCTGGCTCGACAGCCATAATCCCGATAATATCTATCTGCCGCCGCCAATCCCCCACCAGCACCCTCTTCCGGCATAATGTCACCCCTTTCTTAAAATGCCTAGCTTTAAGGTATTACCTTCTCATCCTTGAGCTTAGTAATATCATCCCAGGTATAATCCAGCTCCAATAAAATCTCCTCAGTATGCTGACCGAACTCAGGTGGTTCCCTCCTTATCGAGGCTGGGGTCTTACTGAAGTCCCATGGGAAACCAACCATCTTTGTCCTGCCCAACACCGGATGGTCAAACCAGACAACATAGTTATTGGCTAAAGACTGGGGGTCATTAATCACCTCGGTAGGCGTCTGGATGGGGGTATAAATCAGACCCTCCTTCTTAAAAATCTCAAACCATTCATCTCTGGTCTTGGTAGCAAATTTCTTATCCATAATAGCTATAAGCTCTCTGGCATTTTCTCCCCTGGCTTCTATACTTTTGAACCTGGGGTCATTCTCCAGCTCTGGCATACCCAGAGCTCGACATACATTAGGCCAATATCTATCCGGTTGGAGGTGAGCCAAGATAAACCACTTGTCATCTTTAGCCTTATAGTGGTTATAGATGGGGTTACCTGCTTGAGCCCTAATCTCCCTGGGGAATTCCTGACCCAGAATAGCGGGGGCAGATAGGACAAGGCTCTCCATGCACATCAGGCTGCCCATTAGGGAAGTATCTATCAACTGCCCCTTTCCCGTCTTCTCTCTGGCATAGAGGGCAGCACACACCGCCCAGGCTAAGACCATCCCCCCCAGTTCATCGCCAAGTCCAGGCAAGACCTGGGCTGGTGGGGTATCCCGCTCACCACAGGACATCATAAGTCCTGCCCGACCAATCCCGGTATAGTCAAAGGAAAGCTCACTAGCATCAGGGCCCTTTCTTCCCCAACCAGAGCCCTGAGCGTAAATAAGCCGTGGATTTCTAGCCAATAACGCCTCATGACCAATGCCCATCTTCTGTGGGGCTTCTATACTCATGTTATTCAAAAACACATCAGCCCTATCAACCAGCTTTAAGAATATCTCCATCCCTTTTTCTTTTCTCAAATCCAGAACAATGCTTCTCTTATTACGGTTGTGTTGTTCAAAATAGTAGTTTCGCCCCTTTAAGCCAACCATGGCTCCCATAATCCTCATAAATCCTCTCGCTGGGTCTCCAGTTGGAGGTTCCACCTTAATTACATCGGCACCCAAGTCCCCCAGCTTTGTCCCGGCAACAGGTCCTTGCTGAAACATGGTTATTTCCACTACCCTAACCCCATCTAAAGGTCCAGCCATCTTTTTGCCCCCCATTGGTCAAATTTAAGCCAGTTCAGTATAAGACGTGAAAAGGAGGAGTGTCAAGGCAAAAACCAAGTCCGTTGACACATAGAAGGCTCCGCTGTAATATAGCCAACAGATGCTAGCCAAAGTAATAACCTGTGCTGTAGTTGGGCTGGAGGGGGCTATTGTCGAGGTTGAGGTAGATATCTCCCCCGGTTTACCCGTGTTTACTATCGTCGGACTGCCTGATACCGCAGTCCAGGAAGCAAGGGAACGGGTGCGCGCCGCTATACGAAACTCCGGCTGTGCCTTCCCTATGAAGCGCATCGTAGTTAATCTGGCTCCCGCCCACCTCAAAAAGGCAGGTCCAGCTTATGATTTACCCATTGCTGTTGGCATCCTCCTCAGCTCAGAGCAGGTATCTGCCGATGTTTCTCAAACCATTCTCCTCGGTGAGCTGTCCCTGGATGGCAGCCTGCGCCATACCAACGGCATCCTGCCCATGGTCGCCCTGGCTCACCAAGAAAAGATATCCACCTGTATTGTGTCTGACATCGATGCTAGGGAGGCGTCCTTAATAGAAGGCACCGAAATCATCCCTTTTGCCTCCCTATCTCAGTTGGTCAGCTACTTTCGGGGGGAAATACCAGCCCCGGAATATAAGCCTGAAGAAGTTGAGGAATATACTCCATCCACCCTGCCCATCACTGACCTGGCTTACATCAAGGGGCAAGAGCATGTCAAGCGAGCCCTGGAGGTGGCTGCCGCTGGCGGGCATAATGTGGTGATGATGGGACCACCAGGCAGTGGTAAAACATTACTGGCGCGCTCTCTTCCTTCATTACTGCCGCCAATGACCACCGAGGTGACGCGAACACCATTTCCAGGCTACCGGCGCTCTCTTCAATACCTTCAACATCCAGTGGAATGTTCGCTGTCAATTGAAGGCGGTACGATTGTGGTGAGTCTCCAGGGAAGATGGTAACTGTGAGGTCAAAAACGTCGGCAAACTTCGCCTTTACCTCATCATCGGCATCCTGGCAGTGAGTGGCGACGATTGCTGGCCACCATTCTTCTAGCCACTTATCGATTTTAGTGGGGTCTGGTGGTGCTGGCTCGTCGAGGAATTGCTGCAGGTTGCCTAATTGCTTATCCAGTAAGTCCACCTCTAGTCGTATGCCCTTATTAGCATCGAGCAATTCCTTATCACTAATAATACCCTCGGCATGCTGCCAGGAATACAGGCGACGTTTTTGCTGTAGCCTCTCGACTTTTTCCCCTATCTTTTGAATTTGATTTTCAATATTTGTATGTTGCTGCTCCCACTCTTTGCGCTTGCCTTCGATTGCGAGGCGCAGTACGTCCAAGTTCATGAGGTTAGCGACAAGCAGGTTCCATACCCGGTCGCTTAACTTTTGCCATCGAATTCGGGGACTGGGACATGGGGACGAAGCCTCCAGTTGGCTGGCGCGCCGGCATTCGCAGTTTCCTTGCCCTCTTAACCGGTACCTGGTTAGACACAGGCCACAAATCACCTTGCCCGTTAGCCACTTCCGTTTACCAAAGCCAAAGCTCTTTTCCCGATTGCGCTTAAGATTGGCTAAGATTGCCTGTGCTTTCTCGATAGAAAAGCGAGGTGGGATTAGTCCTTCTATCTCGTGTCCACCCCAATCCCATATCCCAGCGTAGCGTCTCGCCTTTCGTAGAATGAGGGCCACTGTCGACCGTGTGATTAGCTTGCCTGATGGTGTACGGATACCGCGAGTCTGTAAATCTCTAGTAATCCGATTGATGCTCTCGCCCCCATAGCCCCTCTCCAGGACTTCATCGCAGACAGTAATAAAGGAATTTGGCTTGAAGTGTTTGTTGACTAGGGTATAACCTAGGAATCCTGGGCCGACGCCAGCGGGTAGTTTCCCCTCCTTGGCCGCCCGCTGTTGTCCTGCTTTAAGATTAGCGAAGGATATGCTGCTCTGCGTGTGAACACCAAAAACCTGTAGAATAAACATAACAAAGTTAATAGGTGGGTCATCGGGGCGTAGCCACTGGTTTTCTCTGACAAATCGGAGGGTCAGGCCGTGTTTGCGGCAATCCAAGGCGATTTGAAGAGCTCCATCGAACTGCCTGCTGAGCCTGTCGCAACGAGAGAAAGAAAGTCCACCACATTGGCCGGTCTTTTTAAAGTTTATCGCCTCGGTGATAACTTGTTGGAATGATTCGCGTTCCTCAAAGTTAATTGTTGCCGGCTCGACAATGTGGCGGGTAGAGAATAATTTATAGCCATTCGCAGCAGCGTCGGCTATCAGCTCGCTTTCCTGGATAACCGGGCCATACCCTTCCGCAAGATCTTGCTTACTGATCCGCACAACACCTAGTAAATTCATTTTTTAGCTTTCCTTTTTCTATTTGCCGACCATGGCCATGTAATCCCTAAACCGCTTGGCAGTGGGGGTCCCTCATTTGGAGGCATAGGCAGTAGTGGGAGTATCTTCGCTTTTAAGTTCTCTAGCAGCGAAGCAATTGATTGGTTTTGGGAATCAGCGGCACGCCGCAACTCTCGTGCTAGACTAATGGGCACGCGAATGTGCGTGGTCGCTTCTCTTGTCGGTTTCGGCCCCCTACTTCCCATTCGCTAACCTCCCTAAAACTACGTTAACACAGTTTTGCCTCCTTGTCAAGCAGTATTCGGTCTTAATCACCTCCACTAAATAATTGATAGGCTATCGCCAATTTCATTATTGAACAAAATCCTTTTGGTTAATAAGAGGAAGCAATTGCTTCCTCTCTTCAATTCTGGACTTCGCTGGATAAACTTTCCTTTGTGTAAAATCTAGACCGCTCAGGCCTTAATCTCAGACGGAAGACCTACCCCCTCCTCGCGGCAGAGCCTCTTAAAATCAGCCTTATCCTGGGCCCTCTTGCCGCACTCCACCCAC
>JABUBO010000684.1_pt1 | contig 11162 bp, 11 predicted proteins | sample 7240361 | NCBI WGS metagenome assembly JABUBO01 (sample SAMN07256346, study PRJNA390944) | subsurface metagenome | isolation source: Methane hydrate marine sediment | place: Pacific Ocean: Eastern North Pacific, ODP site
TAATCTAATCTGTTGAACTTCTTCACCTAAAGAGGTAGCTGGATGGTTAGCATAATTTAATTTAAACTGCTTCAATAGGTTAATTATCTCATCGTAATTTTTTCTATTTTTAATTTTTGATTGATAAATGCTTACTCTATGGCAACATCTATATTTTCCCGGTCTTTCCACAGTCCCTTCGCTTATTATCCAAGCCATCAGTTTTATCTGCTCATCAGAAATTTTTGCCTCAGGATCAGAGTTTTTACCAGCGATAGGAACAACAATTGGAGATTTCAATTTTAGAACTTCTTCAATTGGTTGTAAGGTATAATTTGGGGTGTTGAATTTTCTTCTCAAAACTCTATGATGCGGCGAGATTAACTGATCTTGAATTCTATTTCTTAATCGATACATTATTCCTTGATATCTTCTCTTGAAAATAAAATCTACTTTTTTGTCTTCTATTTCCCTTGTTTTTAAATTAAAGGTTTTAATAATATCTCCCCTTTCAACATCATCATATCCTTTCCACCCTTCTGGAGTTAATATTTCAGTATCCTCTGATACACACTGAAATCCGACCCGAGTGGGTATAGCCATATTGAACATGAATTCCTGAAGAGCTTGCTTTACCTGGGGATAACTCAAGTTATCATATTTTATAAAAGGGGCTAAGAGAGTATCAAAATTTGAAAAAGCGATTGCACCAGCGGCCTCCCCTTGAAGTGTATACATAAAATTCACTACCTGGCCCAGAGCTGCTTGAAAATGTTTGGCTGGTTTTGATTCTATTTTTCCTGAAACCCCGCCAAATCCTTTAAGTAATAAATCATAAAGGTCCCAACCAACACAGTAAGGACCTAAAGTATCTAAATTATGAATATGCAAGTCTCCGCCTTCATTCGCTTCCCTGATTTCTTTTGGATAGATTTTATTTAGCCAATATTTTTTAACAATGTAAGAAACCCCATAATGATTCAGCCCTTGTAAAGAAAATGCCATATTAGCATTCTCCTGAACTTCCCAATCCAATTTTTCTAAGTATTGATCAATTCTATCTACTGCTTCTTCAGCCACCATTGTTGCTTCCCTTATTCTTCTTCTCTGTTCTCTATATAAAATATAAGCCTTGGCAGCTTCAACCAGGCCTTCTAAAATTAAAACTTCTTCTACAATATCCTGGATTTGCTCAACCTGAGGAATTTCTGTTTTCTTGAAACGGCGATTTAAAATTTGGACTACTCTTTTGGAAACTTTTTTCGCCCGCTTTCCATCACCTTGACCAGAGGATGTTAAGGCTTTAAAAATCGCTTCTTCAATTCTGGCTTGATCAAATTCAACAATCTCTCCGTCTCTTTTTTTCACCCGCTTAAGTTTTCTTTCGGAAAATTTTGGCGGGTAAACTTTTGTAATTTTATTTTTCATATAATTTACGGAGTAAATTATAGTGAGTTGAGCGAACGGTCCGCTAAATTATTTTATTCTAACCCAACAAAAAAACCCCGTCAATCCGGGATTAAAGCCAAAACCTGTGGAAAAGTCCTTTCAAAACCCAGTAGCAATTACAGTCACTTTTATTTCTCCTTTTCTTAAAATTTCTGACTGAACTGCTCCAAAAATTACTTTGGCATCCGGAGATACATTCTCAGTAATAACCTTGGCTGCCTCATTTATTTCGGAAAGACTGATATTTCGGTCTCCGCTAATATTAAATAAAACTCCCTTTGCTCCAATTATCGATGTATTAAGTAAGGGCGAACTAATAGCAGATAGAGCGGCAGCTGTCGCTCTCCTTTCCCCTTTGGCCTTGCCTATCCCAAACAAAGCTGACCCTGAATTTTCCATAATTGCTTTAATATCAGCAAAATCAACATTAATAATCCCCGGAAGAACAATTAAATCGGAAATTCCCTGGACAGCCTGCCTCAGTATTTCATCACAAACCCAAAAAGCATTCAAAACTGAAGTTTGGGGGTCTAAAATTTCCAGCAGTCTATCATTCTGAATAGAAATTAAGGTATCAACTTTTTCTTTTAACTTTTTTAAGCCATTTTCAGCAATCCTCTGGCGAAAAGCACCTTCAAAAGAAAAAGGTTTGGTTACAATAGCAATCGTCAAGGCTCCAGTTCCTTTTGCTATCTGGGCAACAATTGGCGCTGCCCCACTGCAAGTCCCTCCACCAAATCCTCCAGTAATAAAAATCATATCTGAACCTTTTAAAATTTCTGAAATTTCTTCTTTATTTTCTTCGGCAGCCTTTCTGCCGATTTCCGGATTCATTCCTGTCCCCAATCCTTTGGTTAAATTTCTACCAATCCGAAGTTTCAAATGGGCTCTGGTTTTTTTTAAATCCTGGGCATCAGTATTTATGGCAATCAAATCTACCCCCTTAATTTTACATTTCATCATTCTCGATACAGCATTTGAACCAGAACCGCCCACACCAACTACTTTAATTTTAGTAGCAGTTTTCATGGTATAAAAATTTTAAATATTTTTTTTAGTTTTGCTCCAATTCCTTCTCCGAAATTAAAACCAGATACACCTCTTTCGGTTTCGAGATCAACTCCCCTAAGAGCTAAACCACAAACAGCCGATAAAGAAGAATCTTCCTGGGGAGGAAAAAATCCCAGAGGGAGTCCAATCCGACAAGGAAGTTTTAATTCTTTTTTAGCAAGATCAGTAATTTTGGGCAATTTTGCCCCTCCCCCGGTTAAAACTATTCCGGCTGGGAGAAGACTTAAGCGAGAAATTTTCTTTAATTCTTTATTAACCTGGTCAAAAATTTCCGAAACCCTGGCCTCAATAATTTCTACCAGGTTTTTTTGAGAAAAAACCAATGGTTCTGGCAAAAACTCCCCTTTGATTTTTTCTTTTTTTCTGGTTTTCTGAAACAAGCAAGAGCCAAATTCTAATTTAATTCTTTCAGCCGTATCAATATCAGTTCTAAGACCAATGGCAATATCTGATGTAATATTAGCAGATCCAATTGGAAATATGGCCGTATGAATTAAATCTTCCTCTTCAAAAACAGCCAGAGAACTAGTCCCGGCCCCAATATCTAAAAGGGCCACTCCCAATTCTTTCTCTCTGGGGGTAAGAACCGCTCTTGAGCTGGCCAGAGAAGTCAATATTAAGTCATTAATCTGGAGGTCGGAATTTAAAATTGCCTGAGTCAAATTTTTTAAATAGGGAGAAAAACCACCAAGAACTAATACTTCAGCTTCCAACCTTACCCCTCGCATTCCTAAAGGTTCTTTTATTCCTTTTTCCCCATCGACAATAAATTCTTTAGGAAAAACCTCCAAAATTTCTTTATTTGCGGGTAAAGAAAAAGTCCTGGCAGCCTGAATTACTCTTTCAATATCTTCTGAAGAAATTTTTTGGTCAGCCCGAGAAACTGAGACTAATCCATGAGAAGAGGTACAAAATATGTGGCTTCCACCAATATTAGCGTAGACACTATTTATTCTCTTACCTGACCTCTCCTCAGCTTTCTTTATAGAAGAAGAGATAATCCCTGCCACCTCTTCAATATTAACAACCACTCCTCTTCTAATTCCTGAAGCTTTTTGTTGGTTCTTTTCCAAAACTTCTATTTCTGATTCCCCAGGTTTTTTTTGAATAACCAGGACTTTTATAGCGCTTGTTCCGATGTCTAAACCAGTTATAATATGGGACCTAGGCATATTCTTATAAATTAAATCGGGATAAATAGTAATTTTGTTTGTCTTCCATTTTTTTAGCTCTCATTTCGCTTCTTTCATGATTATATCCTGAAAGATGCAAAATTCCATGGATTAAAACCCGGGCCAGTTCTTTTTCAAAACTCGATTTAAACCCCTTAGCATTTTTCTTCACTTCCCGAAGACAAATAACAATTTCATTTAACCCATCGCCAAAAGTTAAAACATCTGTAACTTTATTTTTCTTCCGATATTTTTTATTTAATTCTCTCATTCTTCCCTGGCCAACTAAAACAATGGATAAATTATCTTTTTTCTCAGTTTCCCCTTCCAAAACTTTTTTTGCAACCCTCTTTAAAAATTCCTCATCAATTGGATTGGTAGTTAAATTATTAATTTCAACCATAGTTTTAATTTGCGGAGCAAATTACAGTGAGCGAAGTGAACGGTTCTCTTTATGGTTCTCAATCCAGTTGTTCAGTAAGCTCTTTATCGTAAGAAAAAACTCCTCCATCCCACCTATATACTTTTTTCTGCCATTGCCAATTTTCTTCTTTTAACCAGTCTTTCTCTTCTACCAATGAGCTTCCTATAAATCCTCCGTTTTTCTCGATAATTTCCAATCTACCATCTCCATCAATATCATTTAATTGGAAGGTCTCCTGGTGCATAACTGATCCTCCTCTAAGGAGAAATGTTGGCTGGACAGCTCCCGACTCGTAACGCATATTTAACCAATTAATTTCTTGTTTAGACCAATCCAGACCAAAGATTCCATAGGCTTCATTGCTAGCACCTCCTGCTCCTAAATATAAAATTATTTCTTTTTGACCATCGCCATCAATATCTTGCAAGCTCTCTAAATCATCTAATTCAGCAACTTTCGGGATAGCCCTGAATATGGTAACAGGTTCCCCAAATTCAAGCTCTCCAATCTTTTGATAATCTCCTCTTTTGTTAAGAACTTTCAGGACACCAAGATAGGCTTTTTTATAATATTGAGCTTTTGTAGTAGGGAGGCAAGCTGTAACAATAATTTCTAACCATCCATCATTATTTAAATCATCAATAAGATATTCTGCATTTTTTCTATCAAAATTTAAAGGAAGCACTTTATTAATTATCTCTCCGACATTTTTCTCTATCATTTCAGGGGTAAGTTCTTGCGATAATTTTATTTCCTCTTCTTTTTCTTTAGATACCTTTGCCTCTTCCTGTTTAAAAAACCAATACTCCCAAACTAAGATTCCTCCCAGAATAAAGATGGCAAGAACAACTACAGTCCAAATTTTAGAAATGGAAGTCATTTTAAAATTAAATCTCCTCTTTTGGGGTCAATAATTCTTTTACAATTTTGCTTACCACAGCTCCTTCTGCTTTCCCTTTAACTTTTGGCATTAGCTCTGCCATTACTTTTCCCATATCTTTGGGTTCTGTAGCACCAGTTTTTGCAATCGCCTCTTTAACTAATCCTTTAAGCTTTTCTTCAGAAAGTTGCTCAGGTAGATATTTTTTGAGAATTTCCATCTCTTTTTTTTCTCTCTCTGCCAGGTCGATTCTTTTTCCTTTCTCAAATTCTGAAGAGGCTTCCTTTCTTTTTTTAACTTCTGAAGAGATAACTTCTATTATCTCTTGGTCAGTAAGTTGACTTTCTTTTGCCAATTCTGCTTCTTTCAGTTCTGGTTTTTCCTTGCTTAATTTATATCTTTTTTCTTTTTCTTTATTTAAAATAGCTGCTGAAAGCTGCCGTAAAACTAGAGATTCTAATTCTCCTTTTTTCTTCACTGCTTGGTTTAAATCGTTTTGGATTTTTTCTTTTATTTTTTCCATTTGCTGAAAAACACTGGCTTATTTTAGTTTACCCAATTTTCTTAATTTTTCATATTCTCTTTTTATCTCTTCTCTTCTTAAAGCTGCTCTCTTTTTCATCTGTCCAGATTTTTTTCTCTTTCTAAACCTGTTTTTTCTTGCCCGATGCAAAATCCCGCTTTGTTGAACCCTGCGGTAGAAGCGGCGAGTTAAACTCTGGGGACTTTCCCTTTCTTGTTTTTTAACTTCTAAAATCATATTGGTTTTTCACTAGACGAAGAGATAAATCTCTTCTTCATCTTTCGCCTGCGGCTCGGCTAAGTAAATGCAAGTGTAAGTGATCAACTATTTGGCCAGCTGAGCGGCCAACATTAATCTGTAATCTGTAACCTCTCAATTTTTTTTCTTTAGCGATTTTTTGGGCAGCTAAAATTAAATCTCCCATCAACTCTTTGTCTTGAAACTCAACATGGTCTACTGAAGGAATGTGCTTTTTAGGAACAATTAAAAAGTGTACGGGAGCCCGAGGGTTAATATCCTTAAAAGCCAAAACCTTATCGTCTTCGTAAACGATTTCAGATGGTAATTCCTTTTTAATGATTTTGCAAAAAAGACAATCCATAATTGGTTATTTCTTAAGTCTTTTTTTCATCTTCTCTACCACTTTATCCATCTTTACTATTTCTTGTTTTCCAGTAGCCATGTCTCTAATTATTATTGTTCCTTCCAGAGCCTCTTTTTGTCCTAAAATTAAAGTATATTTTATTCCAAGCCTATTAGCTCTGTTCAGCTGGGCTTTTAAAGAATCTCGGCCAAAAGATTCAGAAATTGGAATTTTTGCTTTTCTGAAATCTTCAAAAAGTTTTAAACTCTTTCTTTTTGCTAAATCCCCTAATTGAGCCAAAAAAACCTTAGTTTCGGGCGCTTTTGGAATTTTTATATCTCTGGATTTCATTACCTGAATAATCCTCTCTACCCCGGCTGCTGCTCCGACAGCAGGAGTATCTTTTCCTCTCAAAAGTTTAACTAAAGAATCATATCTCCCCCCTCCTACAAGGGCATCCTGTCCTCTACCTTCTTCAGCATCATAATATATCTCAAAGACAGTCTTAGTATAATAATCCAGCCCCCGAACCAAATAGGGATTAAGACGATAAGGTAATTCAATTTCATCCAAAAACTCTAAAACTTCCTTAAAATGATTATGACACTCATCGCAAAGATGATCTATCATTTGGGGAGCCTGAGCTTTAATCCTCTGACATTTTTCTTCTTTGCAGTCTAAAATTCTCAAAGGATTTTCTCTAAGCCTCCTTTTACAGTTAGAACACAAAGACTGTGCTCTTGATTTAAAATAACTTCCCAAAAGTTTTTTATAATAAGGCCGGCATTGATTATCTCCGATACTATTTATCTCGACAATTAATTTTTTTAAACGAATTTTCTCTAAAATATTATAAAAAATTTGAATAATTTGAACATCCATTACCGGACTTCTTTCTCCTAAAATCTCGAATCCAAATTGCCAGAACTGGCGGTATCTTCCAGCCTGAGGGCTCTCATATCGAAAACAGGGGCCCCAATGCCAAAGCTTTAAGGGCTGGGGCAAATTAAACATTCCATGTTCAATATAGGCTCTGACAACTGGAGCTGTGCATTCTGGTCTGAGAGCTAAAATATCATCTCCTTTAGTTTTAAAACTATACATTTGTTTCTGGACAATATCAGTCGAGAGCCCTATCCCTCTTGAAAAAAGATCAGCTTCCTCAAGAATGGGGGTATCTATTTTCCCAAACCCGTAAAATTTGGCTATATCCTCACAAACATTATAAATTATCTGGAAATATTTCTGCTCTTCGGGCAAAATATCGTGCATCCCTGTCGGGCTTTGAAATTTAGGTCTCTTCATATGTAATGATTTACACGAGATTAAAACAAGATTTACGTAAGATTATCTAGTGTCGATCTTCTTCTAAATCTTGCGTTAATCAATATGAGGGGGCTTCAATTTTTGCCAAGGCGGTGAATGGCCAAGCGCGGAAAAATACTCGGCCAATAATATTTCCCTGAGGAACTACTCCCCGCCAGGTACTTTTGCGATTATCTCCCAAAACAAAGTATTCATCTAGGCCTAAAGTAATCTCTGGGTAATTAATAAACATTAAATCTCCTGAAAGATAATCAGATTCATCTAATACCCGAGCCGCAGCGAGGGGTCTTTGATTATTTTCAAAAATTATAACTTTACCATCTTTTATTTCTATCGTTTCTCCGGGAAGACCGGCAATTCTTTTAATATAGCGCTGGGAAGGATTTTCCGGATATTTAAAAACTATCACTTCTCCTCTTTGAGGACCTCTAAATCTGTAGGAAATCTCATCAATAATTAAATAATCACCATTTTCAAAATTCGGCTCCATTGACTGGCCTTTAACAAAAAATGGCTGAAATAAAAAATAACGAATAGGAATAACTATTACTAAAGCAACGATGACGATTTTTGTGATCTCCCAGATGAAAGATAAGAAATTTTTCATACACCGAGCTTTTATTTATAATGGCGAAGGTTAAGAAGAGGACGAAGTCCTCTTTGCCTTTTTTAAGTATAAGTTAAATTTTTTATTTTTGCAACAAGATGTATAATTGGGAGTGAGGGCCCGAACGACCAATTTCAAGCTTTGCTTATAATTAAACATATGAGAATTATCCTTGGTCTGGGTAATCCCGGAGAAAAATTTCAAAAAACTCGCCACAATCTTGGCTTTATGACAATTGACAATTTACAATTGACAATTGACAAATTTTCGGATTGGAAAAATATAAAAAAATTACAGGCTGAAATTAGTAAAGGTGAGATTAATAGCCAAAAAGTTTTACTCGCCAAACCGCTTACTTTTATGAATCTCTCGGGAAAAGCAGTTAAAAAATTAACTTACAACTTACAACTTACAACTTACAACTTATGGATAATTCACGACGACATTGATTTGCCCCTGGGTAAAATCCGAATTGTCAAAAATCGTGGTTCGGCTGGCCACAAAGGAGTGAAATCAATAATTAAAGAAATTGGAACTAAAAATTTTGTTAGGTTTAGAATTGGCATTCAACCTAAGTTCGGTAAATCTAAAAATCCCGAAAAGTTTGTTCTTCAAAATTTTAACAAAGGAGAAGAAAAGATAGTTAAAGAAGTGATTAAAAAAACGGCTGAGGCGATTGAGCTTTCTTTAAAATCAGGTTTAGGAAAAGCAATGAGTAAATACAATCTTTGATATTATAACGCATCCCCGAAACAAATAATAAAAAAGCCGAGGTGGGAAGGTGGTTTCGCCTCGGCTCTGCGTCAGAAAACTGACACTTTTATTTCTTTGGATATCTTATTCAACTCATCAAGGTCAAACTCGTTTCTACACTCAGTACATTTTGCTGATTCTATCAACTCAACTGTATATTCTGGAGCCTCATCGACCTTAATCGGATTTTTTAAGTCGTTTGCTTTAAATGTCTTGAACGTAACTCTGCTTTCTTTAATCCTAACTTCGATCTCACTCAAATCGTCATTGCCACACATTTCACATATTTTCATTTTGCCTCCTTTTTAATTTTCTTTTTACCCTCCAGTCTACCTCCGAGCGCTATAAATTAAGAACAAAAGTTCCAATCCATAACTTAAGGCTACTAAGCTTAAGGAGGGATTGCTTAGAATCCATCCCCGAGCACATAAAAAATTTATGTACTCGGTTTAGCCACTCACAGGTAGACTGGAAGGAAAAATGTTTAATTCTTTAGTCCAAAACTTGTAAAAGAAGTATTATATTATATTATAATTTAATAAAATGGATTTGTCAAGATTAAGATTAGAAAAAGTCTTAATTGTTGGGCTTACCCCCTATTTTTTAGAAAAGCCTGTTTTTTGGTTTGAGGAAAATCTAAGAAAAATTTTAGAAGCTAGGAAAACTCAATCTTTTTTTGAAGATAATGCTTTATATTTAGAAAGAAATCAAATTTACAATTTTTCTCAATTTTTAAGAAAATTGGACGAGATGGGATATGAAAAAGTTTTGAGAGTTTCAGAACCCGGAGAATTTTCCCAGAGAGGAGGAATTATTGATGTTTTTCCAGTAAATCTAAACTTAGCTGTTCGTTTTGAATTTTTTGGAAATCAAATTGAGAATATTGAACCTTTAGATATAAGGGTTGAAGATGAGAAGAAATCAAAAGAGATTTTAAAAAAGAAATTAAAATCCCAAAAACTATTTTCCGATTTAAAGGGATTAAAGCCCAAAGATTATTTAGTTCATTTAGACCACGGCATAGGAATATACAATCGACAATTAGCAATTAACAATCAACAATATTACCAACTCGAATATGCTCAGGGAGATAAATTGTATATTCCAGTAGGATTAGAAAGAAAATTATCTCGCTACATTGGTTTTATTAAACCAAAAATTTCCCGGCTCGGCTCTCCTCTCTGGCAGAGAACAAAAAGAAAAATCAAGGAAGAAGTTGAAAAATTAGCCAGAGAACTTTTAGAGGTTGCGGCTATTAGAGAAATTGTCACTCGTCCTCCTTATTTATCAGAAGATGAGATAAATCTCCAAATAAATTCTTCTTTCCAATTTGAAGAGACTCCGGATCAATCCCAGGCAATTGAAGATATAAAAAAGGATTTAGAGAAGCCAGAACCAATGGATAGAATTGTTTGCGGCGATGTTGGATTTGGAAAGACGGAGGTAGCTTTGAGGGCAATGATAAAGGTAGTTAATTCTGGCTATCAGGCAGCCATGATTTGTCCAACTACTATTTTAGCTTCTCAACATTTTCAAAATTTTAAGGGACGATTAAAAAATTTACCAGTTAAAATAGCAATGCTATCCAGGTTACAATCCAAAAAAAAGCAGAGAGAAATAATTAATGATTTAAAAAATGGGAAAGTTGATATAGCGGTGGGCACTCACCGAATTTTGTCTTCTGATGTCGAATTTAAAAATTTGGGACTATTAGTTATTGATGACGAACAAAGATTTGGGGTTAGGCAAAAAGAAAAATTAAAGAAAATAAGGGCCTCTTTAGATATTTTAAGCCTTTCTGCAACCCCTATCCCCCGAACTTTATATATGGCCCTCTCTTCCTTAAAAGATATTAGCCTGATTCAAACTCCACCGGTTGGCAGATTGCCAGTTAAAACTTTTATTTTGCCTTTCAAGGATAAAATAATTAAAGAAGCAATTGAAACTGAAATTGAAAGAGGCGGCCAAATTTATTATTTGCATAATAGAATAGAAACAATTGAAATGGTAAAAAGGTTTTTAGAAAACTTATCTCCAAAAGCAAAATTTGGAATAGCTCATGGAAGATTAAAAGAAAAGGAATTAGTCAAAGTAATGGAAGATTTCCAGGGCAAATCAATTGATGTTTTAGTCGCGACTACTATTATTGAAAATGGCCTTGATTTGCCCAATGTGAATACTTTAATTGTTGCTGATTCAACAAGGTTGGGTCTGGCAGAAGCTTATCAAATCCGGGGAAGAATCGGCCGTTCCCATATTCAGGCCTTCTCTTACTTTTTATATCCTCAAAGACTTTCTCCTCTGGCAGAAGAAAGACTTCAGGCCTTAAAAGAAGCTGAGGAATTAGGTTCAGGTTATCGAATTGCTTTAAAAGATTTAGAAATGAGAGGAAATT
>JABUBO010000685.1_pt1 | contig 11154 bp, 8 predicted proteins | sample 7240361 | NCBI WGS metagenome assembly JABUBO01 (sample SAMN07256346, study PRJNA390944) | subsurface metagenome | isolation source: Methane hydrate marine sediment | place: Pacific Ocean: Eastern North Pacific, ODP site
TTGAGGGGTTGGTTCAAAAAAATATTGAACCGATGGGCTTTGGGGTCCGTTGTGACGGATATGTTTATGAAGGCTTTGAAATTCCCATTTATTACGATCCCTTGATATCCAAACTGGTTACATGGGGAAAAACAAGGAAGGAAGCTATAGAAAGGATGAAACGTGCATTAAGGGATTATTCCATTATGGGAATTAAAACTTCATTGAACTTCCTGCATAGGATCATGGAAACCCCGGATTTTTACCTGGGTAAATACAACACCTATTTTATTGAAAAGAATAAGGATTTCCTTTTTACTCACGGTCTGGAAAAAAATGAAGCAAAAAGAATAGAAGATTTAGCCATGATTACTGCTTTTCTGGAATATAATACCCAATTAACAAACGGTAACAATATTCCTTTGGTTGCACAAAATAATCAATGGAAAGATTTTGGAAGAAAAAAAGGCGTTCAGCAAAGGTTATAAATTTTTAAACAAAATTTTAGTATTTTGGAAATCTCAATAAATAACCAAAACAGCAATATTGAAATAAAAAAGCAGGAGGGCAATAAATTCCAAATATCCCTGAATGGGAAAACTTTAGATCTGGATATAACTAAAGTTGAGAACGGAATTTATTCCATATTGATCGATGGTAAATCATACGAAATGGAAGTTGTTCCGGGTCGTAATAAGAAGAATTATATTATCGGGTACAATGGTTTATCATATGATATTGAAATCATTGACTCTGAGGCTAAATATTTAAGAAACAAGCAAAACACAGAAGAAGATGATGATCAAAATTCCATTTCATCTCCAATGCCCGGTAAGGTTATCAAAATCCCCATAGAAGTAGGTGAAAAGGTTAAACCAGGACAGACTCTCATCATAATATCAGCTATGAAGATGGAAAGCGAATATAAGGCCAAACGAGCAGGAGTAGTAAAAGGGATTTTTGCCAAAGAAGGGGAAAACATCGAGGGTAACCAATCCTTAATTTTAATTGATTAATCTCCCGGTTTTAAGGATTTTAACCGGAAATCACATCCCACCGGAAATAAGAACCGGATCTCGAAATCCTCTCTTCAAGACCGATTTTCAATCAAACATATAAAAATTAAATTATTTGAATCATTAACTTAAATTTCTTGTAATCATGTCAACATTGGAAGAAAAATACAAAGTATTTCAGGAACGAAATCAAGCTGCTGAATTAGGAGGTGGACAAGATAGAATTGAGAAACAGCATAGCTCAGGGAAAAAAACCGCACGCGAACGAATTAACGATTTGATTGATCCGGGAACCTTTGTCGAAACCGACAAACTCGTGGTTCACCAGTGCAGGGATTTTGATAAGGATAAAAGAAAAATTTTAGGAGACGGAATCATAACAGGATATGGAAAAATAGATGGACGATTGGTGTATGTATTTGCACAGGATTTTACCGTTATTGGTGGCACCCTGTCGAGAACCAATGCTGATAAAATAGTAAAGTTAATGGATATGTCCATGAGGATGGGAGCTCCTGTGATTGGACTTAACGACTCAGGTGGAGCAAGGATACAGGAAGGTGTTCGGAGTCTGGCCGGGTATGCCGACATATTTTACAAGAATGTTATGAGTTCGGGCGTTGTTCCGCAAATCTCTGCCATTCTTGGTCCTTGTGCCGGCGGAGCAGTATATTCCCCGGCTTTAACCGACTTCATCGTGATGGTAAAAAAGACAAGTTACATGTTTGTAACCGGGCCTGATGTTATTAAAGCTGTTACACACGAAGATGTGACAAAGAATGCACTTGGCGGAGCAATGACCCATAATACAAAAAGTGGCGTTGCTCATTTTGCTGCTGAAGATGATGAGCAAGCTATGATGATAATCAGGGAGTTGCTGAGTTTTCTACCATCCAATAATATGGAAGACCCACCTGTAAAACCTTGTCTCGATGATATCAACAGGGAAGATGAAAAACTTCAGACTATTATCCCTGCTGATCCCAATAAGCCTTACGATATGAAAGAAATTATAACCTCCGTTGCTGATGATCATAACTATTTAGAGGTTATGCCCTATTATGCCGAAAACCTTATTATCGGTTTTATTAGACTAAATGGAAGGCCTGTTGGAGTTGTTGCGAATCAACCTGCTGTCCAGGCCGGCGTTCTCGATATAAACTCATCTATTAAAGGAGCCAGGTTCATAAGATTTTGTGATGCCTTTAACATACCCATCATAACATTTGAAGATGTTCCAGGATTCCTTCCAGGCACAATCCAGGAGTTTGGAGGAATTATTAAGCATGGAGCACAATTATTATATGCTTATTGTGAAGCTAATGTGCCTAAAATTACTTTAATTACCAGAAAGTCATATGGAGGTGCATACTGTGTTATGGCTAGTAAGCATATTGGTGCAGATGTTAATCTTGTGTACCCTACAGCAGAAATTGCCGTAATGGGACCTGAGGGTGCTGTAAATATCATTTACCGGCATGAAGAAGATAAAGCAAGCAAGGTTGAAGAATATAAAGCCAATTTTGCCAATCCGTATAAAGCGGCAGAACTCGGATATATCGATGAAATTATTAATCCAAGAGAAACCCGGAAGAAACTTATTCAGTCCCTCGAAATGTGTAAAAACAAAGTACGTTCAAATCCCCCCAAAAAACACGGAAATATTCCCCTGTAGGATCATTCAAACGGAAACTAAAATTTTGTTAACCATTCAGTTATTCATTCATTTTATATTCTATCAAATCAGGAACAATGGAATATTGTACCAAAGGCACCATTTTTCCCTGCCAAAGGCATTTCTTTCTTTAGGCATTTTACATTTTAGGCATTTCTTTTTTAGGCATTATTTCTTCAGGCACTTCTTCCGGAATTCTTTTCCGAAGGATCCCGGGTGGTTTATTATTGAATAAAACTCATCAATATACTGAAGCGTGCTTTCAAGGTGATAACTATCAAGTAAGGAAAAATTCTGATACAAATCATAGATTTCTTGCTTCTTCGAATTAAAAATAGAAAAATAGAATTTCATTTCTTTTTTTGACTTGCATAAACCTTTAAATAAACGGTCAGACCTGTTATTCCCAACCAGATCTTTTGAACTCATCCGATAGGGCGCTTTAACAATTCCTGCCCAGTCAAAGTCATATGGTATAGGAATACAAGGTTTAAAGGGATCAAGTAAAACGAGTTTAATATTATGAAGGAGTTCTACAGACCAATCATTGTTAACAATTAAATATTGAAACAATGAAAGTATAATAAAATTGTGCTCTTCCATATCCCTGATGGAAAAGTTTTTAACGTTTAATATCTCCCCTCCATTTCGTTTGGCAACGTGTTTGGGACGTTCAATAAGAAAAGCATAACTTTTTATGGAATCCGAAGGAAAGTTTTCATCGAGATAAGTAATGTCCAATAAGCGAATCCTGAAACTAAAGGGTGTTATAATATTATAGAGTTTGTATATCAGGTATTCCTTAAATACAAATTGTTCATATTCAAGGTTCCCACTCATGCAATGGGTTACCAGTTTTAACCAGTCATGTCCTTCAAATAAGGTGTTTTTAGTGCTTTTACCATTAAAATCAATCCTTAACGGAGGGAAATTGCAATGTTCCGGATCCTTCCTGAAATTGCCCCTAGTACTGAGCTTGACTTTTAAACTGATGGTTTTCCCCAATTGGTCAATATAACTGAGAACAGCTTTGTGCTTTTTAGGATTCTCTTCCACATCCTTCATTACCGAATCAATTTTTGTTAATATATTCACACGGAGAATCTCATCTGATTCAAATAACAGGTTAAAGGAATCCTTCGACTGAGATAATGATAAATATCCACAAAGAAAAAAAACAGAAAGAACCAAAAGTCGTCTGGAAATAAAATTGGTCATGTATATAATGCTTTCTGAATAATAAAAGGTTTCATATGATGATAGCTATTTCCGTGCCAATCTTCACAACTAACTTTGTATCACAAAAATAGGATTTTTAAATTTCCAATAAGAAAAATGATCTTGATAAATTTTGTTCGAAACCGGACAGGTAATATTCAAAACCGAACATTAAAAAGGTTAAGGCAAAGAGCGGAGAGAATGGGTGTGTTAAGGTGTTTATGTGTTAATGTGTTAATGTTTTTATGGCAATTAACAATTGAAAATTAACAGGGTGACTGGGAGAATTTTCGGATTTCGAACGTTTGGCGAAGCCAAACCTCACGAGCGGGATTGTGATTGTGGCCTGTGGGAGCGAGTAACTAACAATGAATGACGAAGGATGAAGGATCAATAAATAAATGAGGCTCAAATTCGAGAAAACTAAGCACCCTTAATTATTGAGGAATAATAAACCAACAACTAAACCTAAAAGTAAGAGAAGGGTGAATCTGAACCTCATTTATGTCTATTCAGCCTAATATTAAAACGGAAATTAAATTATTTTATTATTTTAATCAAATTTCTATGAAAAAAATAGCAGTCTTAGTGATTATTTGGAATATTTTCAAGTAATTCGGATGAGTAAATGCAACAAACTTTGAATTCCGTGGTACGATCATGCTGGATCTTCATAATTCTGCTCACTTTAATGGGTTTATCCCGCCCGGGGTTATCTGCTTTTGGTCCCGACACCACCCGTATTGATACCAGCGACTATATCCCTTCCTATGACGATTATAATTTACTTGTTGCAGCTTATAAAGGATACAGCAGTGAAGTATTACGATTATTAAACAAGGGAGCGGATGTAAATGCTAATACCAACGAAGGTGTTACACCCTTAATGTATGCGGCTGATAATGGAGATATACAAACAACCAGGATACTGGTGCTAAACGGTGCCGATATTAATCGCAAACCCCATAATGGAGTTACAGCACTTTTAAGTTCAACTTTAATTAATCATCTTGATATTGCCGAATTTCTCATCAGAAATGGTGCCAACATTAATGATCCTGATGCACAAGGGATTTCTCCCCTAATGTATGCAGTTATTTATAATTATCCGGTATTGTGTGATATGTTGATCTATTATGGTGCTGACATCCATCAAACAGATAATGAAGGAAATAATCCTTTGATACTGGCTGTATTTATGAATAATCCGGAAATAGTTGAAATTTTTCTTGATCAAAATGCCAATGTTAATTCAGAAGACAAAAATGGTTTTACACCTTTGATGCTTGCCGCTCAAAATGGAGATACAGCCATTATGAACCTTCTAATAAATAAACAGGCCGATCTGAATGCAAAGAATAAATACGGAAATACTACTCTTAGTTTAGCCGTAAAAAATGGTCATATCGAAGCTGTAAACCTTCTGATTAGAAATGAAACCGGTCAGCATTCAGTTTACAAGGGAAAGGATAATTTACTGGATTTAGCAAAAAAATTCAACCATAAAAACATGGTTGGGATATTAAAACAACATGGTTTTCGGGGAACCATTGCTCCAAACCTGGATATTTATTCAATCGGTACTGGCTTTAATTTGAATTTTAATGATTTTATGGTTGGTATAAATGCTGGAATTCAGGATACAAAGTATAACATTCGGGCCAATCTGGGTTATTATACACGGCCATTTGCAAAAAGAATTCTTTTACAGGACAGTGAAGATACCTATTTTCAATTTTGGGAGAAAAGATCTATGGTTTCAGTTGGATTTGAAAAACTCTTTTCAATAAAATCTTTTAAGAATAACAGGTTTTTTGCTATTACGATTGGCATGGATGGAATTTTTACATATGGAAGGAATTACCGTGGATCCATTCGGGAACCTGATAAAAAATTCAAAATTTCCCCAACATTAGGTTTAATATGGAGAATGGACTACCTCCAGGTAGTTGCAAAATACTCCCGCCTGGATCTGGACACATTTAAGGTATCACCCCACCGTGCAATTATTGGAGTGCAGTATATATTTGATAAAAGAAAAAGACGTTATAAGGATAAACAAATTGAATGGTTAGATGGAATGTAACTAACCAGTAGATTGAGGGGGAAAAACAGAATGTTATAAAATGTTATTTATCTTTTATCCAAAATGTCTCTTATATTAAAGAAACTTCCGGTCTTTATTTTGATGCTATCCTTTACCGGATTCATCTCTTGTGAAGAAAAAATAGACTTTATTGAAATCGATTGTTCTGAATGTTATCGTATAAAACCTGATGAAGGTTCTCTGAAAATAAGGGTAACCATCAATAAAGAGAATCAATCCGTCCCTATTGTTGTTTACCGTAACGAAATGGAACATGAATGGATCAGGTTAGTGGATACGGTAACCGTTGAAGACTATTACGTTGATGTGGATGTCGACCATTTATATTCGGTAAAGGCCGAATACAAGGCTGGCGGGAAAATCATTTATGCGGTTGATGGTGACAGGATTCGAACCCGGAAGATTACAGCCCAGTGCGACTCAACCTGTTGGGTGATCAGGGGTGGGAATATTAATGTAAGATTGAAGTATATGGATTGATTAGTTCTCGGTTCTCGGTTCTCGGTTCTCGGTTCTCGGTTCTCGGTTCTGTCCCTTAAATAATATTTGCTTTTCTACGATAAATCACACTTTACTAAACAATTCCCCGAAGGGACGGACAGGCAGGAATTTAACAGTTTAATAATTTAACAATTAACTATTCCTATTCACACTAAGAATGAAAAACCAACAAGGGTACATTGGTATGGAAGAATAGTTTCCTGGTCATACTTGGATATAAAAACTTGGTTATTAAATTCCTCTTATGTGTAGTTAGTGAAATGATATCGATCTGGTTTTGTTGCACTAAGTCATTCAATCCCTGAATAACGTCCTCTTCTTCCAAAAGGATGCATTCAACCTTAAATGCAGGGTATACCGATTTAAAGTATTCTTTGAGACCTTCCATTTTAAGTTTTTCCCATGTATCCTCCTTCCCCGTTCCAATATGAACGCAGTAAATTTTCATATCAAACGGGGCCACCAATCCCATTAATTTTGTAATTGCGACAAAATCAGACTCATCAAAATCAGTTGCATAAATAATTCTGTGGATGTTTTTTTGATCATCAAATTTGCAATTTTCCGGGATTGCAAGCACAGGCACTTTTGTTTTCTCCAGAATCTTCATGGTTGAACTCCCTATAAAATCCTTCTTTCTTTTGTTGCGACCCCTCATCCCAATAATGATCATACCAGGCAAATAGGTTTCACATGCTTCAAGAATTACATCGGATACAGAACCACTGATAAGGGAATAATCAACCATCACGCCTTTGATTTTTTCCGTTTTAATTTGTTTACGTAATTCATTTGCATATTCCTCAATATCTTTTTTAGCCTTTTCCAGTAACTCCTGAATATGATCAGCAAGGGTCCCCTGAAACGCATAAGGTTCATCATATGGAATCGTTTGGATGTCAGGACTATAATATGCATACAGAAGCTCAATTTCAGCACGCAATACTTGCGCCAGTTTCAATGCATATTGACAGGCATTTTTTGAATGATCAGAGAAATCAATCGGCACGAGTATTCTTTTTATTTCTTTTAAATCTCCATCAGCTGGTTTTTTTTCCTTACTATACTCCTTGTTAATTTCCCGCAGGATCTTTATTGCTTTATCCAGGTCTTTCTCATTTATCTTTACTTTCACCCCTCCTGGCAGACCAGGCTGGATTTGGTTTACATTTGCTAAAATGGATTCAATACCTTCAGCTTTCAGTTTGCTTTTTAGAATCTCTGCTCTTGCGTAAGTACTTGTAGTTATTGTAACTAATTTCTCCATAATGAGTGTTCTTCTGTGTTTTTGTGTTATTGGGTTAATATTAAGGTTTTAATGAAAAATTCAGGCTTAAATTTTTACAGATTAATCTTTTCAAAAGTTACGAATTTTTTCACAAAAAGTCAAGAGGAAAATAAAAAACCCGGGCTTTGCCCGGGGCTATTACTTTATTTCTATTTTTTACTTCTTTTAATTTAATCTTTTTTTCTCAATGTTTCAATTTTCTGCCTGTCTTCATTCATTCTTTTCTCCCTTTTCCAACCGGCTTTCTTCCAACGACTGTTGTATGTCTTTCATTCTTTCTTCGTGGATATTTCTGGCTTCTTCCCATGCTTTTCTGGCCTCTTCGTTCCAGAGCTGTTGGCTAAATCGGTGTTTTTCCATTAATTCTCTCATATTTTCCTGCATCGTCTCCATCTGCTTCCGGATCTTTTCAAAATCAATCCCCCTGAGTTCTTCCATTGCTCTTTTTAATTCCTCTTTGGCTACCTTAAACTCCTTATGAATTTTAGTGGTATCCAACTCTTTCATGCTTTTCAGCATTTCCATTTGAGCTTTTTTTATGTTCTCCCGGAATTCTTCACTATCGAAATCTTTCCAAATCTCCTGCATTTCCATTTGGACTTTTTCTATTTCTTTTCTTATCTTCTCAAAATCCTCTTTATTTCTGAAATCCAGCTCTATGCGAAGTTCTTCCATTGCTTTTTTAAGCTCTTTTTCAGATCTTTTCATTTCTTCTGAATGCCTCTCCCAATCTATCTCCTGGAGTTCCTTCATGGCTTTTTCCATATCCACTTTCACATCTTCCATATCTATCCGGAATCCCTCTTCATCAAATTCCACTATATCTTTCAATGCCTCTCCTATTTCTTCTAAAGATTGCTCGAGGTATTCTTCAAAATCCCACAGTTCTGTTTCCTCAATTTGCTCAAGTTCTGCTTCCAACCTTTCCATTTCTTCCTCGAGTTCTTCCAATTCCTCCTCAACATCTTCCAGTTCATATTCAGCCTCTTTCATTTCCTGTTCTGCTTCTTCCAGTTCTTTCATTGTATTATCGATTAAATCCCGATATTTTCCCATATCCTTTTCAGGTATTTTTTTACCATCGATAAATAGTTTTTTTACCACCCCTTTTTCCATAATGATCCTAACGTCTTTCTCCTTTTGGTCAACTTCATCATAAAATTGGGTTCGAATGGTTTTTCTTTGCTGCTTTTTAACAGTATCAACAACCATAAAATCAGGTTGTATAAGTTTTTTTCTATTCATAAAACCACTAATCGATGTAATTATCTCTGTTTCTACTTCATTTGTTGATAAGGTTTTTTTTGCCTTAAAAATAGAAGCGTTTGATGTGTAAGTAACTGCCATCAGAACAAAAATTGACAATAAAACAGCTAAAAACCTGCCGGTAGAACTAGCTTGTGACCGGGGGTATTCCACCAACCTTTTAATTCTTGAAAATAACCTGCCCTTTCTCCCGGAAAGCGCAAGTGCATAAAATGTAACATTTTGTTTCATCTCTTGTAGATTTGTTAATGCATTTATGTAAGTCAATGATTCATCGCATACTGAAACAGCCATATCGTCACAACAATTCTCTCTTTCCTTCCGAATGATCGATGACATCCACCAAACGGCTGGATGATAAAAAAAAAGAAACTCCGTAATGGACTGGAAAATATTTATGATATAATCATTTCTTTTTATATGAGCCAATTCATGAGCAAGGATGGCTTCAACCTGATTGAAAGGAATGCCGGTAAGTGTTCCGACAGGTACCAAAATAACAGGTTTGAAATATCCGATTACCACAGGAACTTTCGTTAATAGAGATTCAAGCACCTTAAATGGCCTGCAGACTGCCATTTTGGACTTTAAGACACTTATCCTGTCTTCCCATTCTTTAGCTATCGGGTACGTTTTGTAGTACCAGATCCTTTGAGTATATACCAATCCACCAAAAAACCGGAAGAAAAGGATCAAAAGGCCAAAAAGCCATATTGTAACTACAAGTGAATAATTAAGATTTAAGTATTCAATTATATTCTTCAAAATGGGTTGAATTCCAAATCCGGTATTCCTTTCGGAATCATTAACCACATCCACTGCAATAAAACCCGAACCTGCCATTTTAATATCCTGCCCCTGATGAGTCCTGTTTTGAATAGCAGGTACTGATGAATTCTTTTCCGTGTAAATTCTGGTAAACGTAGTCAGAGAAACAATAAGGATCAAACCCAGAGAAAAAACAGATAATAAATACCGGATTTTAGCTGATTGCTTTTGCAGAAGAAGCAAAATTAAACCAAGAGCCAAGGCAATAACAGCTCCTTGTCAAAGGGAATGAATTAAAGTCCAGCCAATTGCGTGAAGCAACTTCTCCGGTAACAGATTGCTTAATACATTCATTTTTGGCTCCTTTCGACTTTTTTAATGTATGCCTTTATTTCGTCAAGCTCTTCCTGAGTTGGTTGGTGATTACCCAATGCCTGCATTACAAGCTTCATTGCCGAACCTCCAAATGTATTGAGCAGGAACTTGTCCAGTAAAAGATTCTGGGTCTCTTCCTTCGCTATTAGAGGCCTGTAAATATGTGTACGGCTTTTTTCATTCCGGCCCAACATATTCTTTTCGGTCATTATTTGCATGAACTTTAACGTGGTGGTATATCCTACCCTTTTTTTGACGTTTAAGTGCTCATTAACAAACCGGACAGTACATGGTCCATGGCTCCATAGAACCTGTAATATCTCCAGTTCAGCATCAGTTGGTTTAATCCATTGTTTACTTTTCATTGTTTAATAAAATAAATACGAACATTTTCGTAGACAAATATATACGAATAAATTCGTAATTCCAACTTTTTCTACGAATATTATCGTAAAAGAATGTTAAAATTTGTTAATAAAGGGGTCCCAGTACCCTGGCCAGGGATTCGTTGAGTTTTTGTCTATTCGAACGCTTTTTCCACTCATCCGGGGAGATCAGACGACTTTGAGATAAATCATCGAAAAATATTTTTTCCAGTCTTTCCGTAAATTCTTCATTATAAATAAGGGCATTCACCTCGAAATTAAGTTCGAAACTGCGATAATCGATGTTTGCACTACCAACAGTAGAAAAAATCCCATCTACCATTAATAGTTTTGAGTGGTTAAAGCCTTTTTCATACAGATACACTTTAATTCCTGCTTCAAGCAACTCACCGATATAGGAAATAGAATTCCAGTATGAGATTGTGGAATCGGAATTTGCCGGCAAGATCAACCGTACATCAACACCACCAAGGGCGACTGTTTTAAGGGCGGTGAGTATGCTTTCGTTGGGTGAAAAATAAGGCGTGGATATATATATATTTTTCCGTGCAGTACTTATGGCTGTAAAAAATATT
>JABUBO010000686.1_pt1 | contig 11154 bp, 12 predicted proteins | sample 7240361 | NCBI WGS metagenome assembly JABUBO01 (sample SAMN07256346, study PRJNA390944) | subsurface metagenome | isolation source: Methane hydrate marine sediment | place: Pacific Ocean: Eastern North Pacific, ODP site
CAACCGCCATTGTCTGAACCAGCCAGCAAACACCAGTTTGTAGTTATGAAGGGTAACTACAAGCATAGGCTTGCTGTCTGGGCAGCGTTCCTTCATTTGCTTTTTGCTGAGATTAGAGCCATAGGCGAAGTAATACACGAGTCCTCCCTCGCAGCCTGTTTATTAACCTCACCCCCTTTACCCCGTTAGAGTTCCTAACGGGGTTTATCCCCCCTCTGGGCTAAAGCCCTTAAGGGCAGAGCCTCTCCTTAACAAGGAGAGGGGGAACCGATTATGTAAGAGAGGCTTGTCCCCTGCGGTGACCGCAGCGCCTCTCTTTGACTCTTCGTACTCTGGAGTAGTAATCAGGGAGTTTTAGAGGGGCTAGAGCTTCCCTTTGCTAAATTTCTTCTCCCTCCTTTAAAATATTTAAACCCATGTCTGGGGTGTCTAAGAGGGGCGCCAGCCCCTCTTAATTTATCTTCCCCTTTGAAGGGGAAGGGGATACAGGGGATAGGGTAGATAAACCGTCTCAAAACAAGCCTTTGCTTTTCAGGCTTAGGTATTCTTTATCAGTGATAATAATGTGGTCTAAGACATCTATGCCCACAATTTCTCCCGCCTCAGCCAACCTTTTGGTTAACCTTATGTCATCTTCTGAGGCTTCGGGGTCCCCTGAGGGGTGATTATGGGCAAATATAACTGCGGCGGCACTGGCTGATATTGCCTCTTTGAATACCTCCCTGGGGTGAACAATGCTAGTATCCAGGCTACCAACCGAAATTTCTGAGACTTTTATTAGCTGATTCCTGGTATCCAGCAGAAGAGCCAGAAAATGCTCCTTCTTTTTACCCTTTAGCCTGCCCCTCACCAAGCTCACTACTTCGTCGGGGGTCTTCACTACCGGCTTCTTGCCAACCTCGGGATAACCCTCCAGCCGGTTGGCTAATTCAAAAGCCGCCTTAATCTGAGACGCCTTGGCAACGCCAACCCCCTTTACCTGGGACAGCTCCTCTACCGAAGCGCTGGCAATGCCTTTAAGATTGCCAAACCGGCTTAGCAGCCTCTGTACAGTTACCATCACCGATTCACCAGCGATACCACGACCTAGAATCAAAGCCAAAATCTCCTGTGCCGACAGGGCTTCTACCCCGAATTTTTGCAACCTCTCTCTAGGTCGCTCAGAAATAGGTAAATCATGAATAGTAAATGATTTCTTCACTGGCTTTTGCTCCGAACCTTATATCTAATAGCCAGACCTAACCCTAAAAGAAGTGCTACACCCAGCGCGGCTAATGCCCCAATTAGTGCCGGATGCATCCCCTTTTCTTCAGTCGGCGGGGCTGGCACGGTAACATAATCCCGCCACAGAGCATCCAGACCATCCATATCAAAGCCATAAACCTTGTTTAAGGCAGCATCGTAGCTACTACCCTGTCTAAAAGTATTGAGTAGCTCAAGCGTCCTGCCCTGCCCATAACTACTGATAAGAAATTCAACCAGACTATAACTCTGGGCGTAGGCAAGGGTAGCTTCTTTAGCATAAGCAGAAAAGGGGCTTGATAGGCTGCGCACCGAGATAAGACTGTTTTCAGCTACCGCCTTATTGAGATAAGTGGCAAGTGCTAGCTCCAGCGGTCCTTCAGCATACATGGCTAAACCTTCATCAAGCCAGATGGGTAAATCAATATAGGGATTAAATGTCATTTGATGGATGACTAAGTGTGCCAGCTCATGGGCAATTGCCCTTTTCCCCCAGGCAAGGTCAACTGGAGCTATACCAATAGCGATAGTGCCATGTTCAGTAAAGGCTACTCCCCCTGTCCACTCCTGAGGATAAATCATGGCTCCCCTTAAACCTTGAGCATCGGCGTAGATATATATCCTAACTGGCTTCTCAAGATAAGCACCAGTATCCTCAGCCAGCCGAGCCAGTGCTTGTTGAGTCGATGCCATTAATTCTTGAACAAAAGACTCATCACCCTCATACCAGAACATAGTTACCTTACCCTCGGTTAAACTTTGCCAGGAGTAACGAATATCATCAAACTGGACACGAGACGGAGCCGTTTCAAGCCGGTCACCACCGGCATCCTCTACTGTCCACCAATAGTCCACATTGGACCCGGGAGGTAGCCCACCCGTTTTCCTCATATCCCAAGTCCATTCAGCATCAACAGTATTAGCCGGCACAAATTCAATATAGACTTCGCTGGTTACCTGAGCAAAGCTTACCCGGTCAACGGTATAGTGGAGGCGAATATCAGTGATATTGACATCACTCTCGACTGACAAATTGAAGCTAAGCTTAGCCGGAAACTCTACCTGAGCCGAGCTATCTAGTATTGTTAGCCCAGTCTGGGCTTGAACCAAGCCCGGGCTCAAAATAGCCAGGAACAAATAAGCAACTAAGGCTAATATACCGACCTTCTTAATCATCCTTCTCTACCCACAATAGACCTGAGGTAGGCAGTTATAAAGCCATCCAGTTCACCATCTAATACAGCATCGGTGTCACTTGTTTGATAGCCTGTTCTGTGGTCCTTTACCATCTTATACGGATGAAGAACATAACTTCTAATCTGGTTACCCCAGCCAGCAGCTATGCGTTCCCCCTTAAGCCTGGCTCTTTCTTCAGCCCTCCTCGCCAAGTCCAACTCCAACAGGCGAGCTTGAAGGATTTTTAAGGCAATTTCTTTGTTCTGGTGCTGGGAACGTTCACTCTGACAGGTAGCCACCAGCCCGGTCGGCAGATGGGTGAGTCTCACCGCACTGCTTGTCTTCTGCATATGCTGTCCTCCAGGTCCGCTAGACCTAAACACATCAACCTTCAAATCTTCGGGCTCTATTTTCACATCAACATCCGCTTCAGCCTCAGGCATAACCTCCACCAGGACAAAGGAGGTATGCCGAGCGTGGTCAGCATCAAAGGGAGAAAGACGAACCAGCCGATGGACACCGTGCTCTGATTTTAAGTAACCACAGGCATAATCACCGCTAGCCCTGACGACCACGCTCTTTACCCCTGCCTCTTCACCCGGGGAAATATCCAATATCTCAGCCTTATAACCATGACGTTCGGCCCAGCGGAGGTACATCCTCAGCAACATCTGCGCCCAATCTTGAGATTCGGTGCCTCCAGCTCCAGCGTGAATTGCCAGGATAGCGTTTCTGGCATCATACTCACTGCTAAACGCCAGCTCTAATTCCAGCTCGTCAAGGCGAGAGGTCACCTTCTCTATTTCAGCCTGAATCTCTGTCCCAAGTGAGGTGTCCTCCTCCGCAGCCAGAGGGATTAATTCGGCAATGTCAGCCACCCTTTTCTCCAGCTCCCGCCACCGCTGCACTATCTTGCGCGCCTGAGACAACTGGCGCATAACATTCTGCGCTCTAGCTGAGTCTAACCAAAAGTCAGGCTGAGCTGACTGCTTCTCTAGCTTGGTAATTTCCTCTTCCCTGGTAGCAATGTCAAGACGCACCAGTGCCGTAGACACTCTAGCCTGCAAATCCTTTAATTTATCCGTTAACTCCTGCATCTGTCCTCCCCACAATTCTTCTAGCCAAAAAGCTTGGCTTGATAACCTGCCTCAGGCGTAACAGCATCCCTTTCTCGCTCTAGATTTCCCCCAGCCGTCAGATGGGCAAGTCGGGTAGGCTCGGGTATGCGATAACCGCGGCAGCATTCTAGCACCCAGTAAATAGCAGTTTGAAGGTCAACCTTATGACCTATGGAAACATAAACCGGCTTGGCTCCGAGCTTGGTTCGTAGAGCTACCCCTACAGTCTCACCTTCGTCTACAACCTCAGCATAGCTACCCGGCTTCTCGCCAGGCACTTCATGTCTGCCGCACAGTAGAGATTTAGCACAGCCAATGGTTGGCGTATCCAGAAAGAGCCCTAAGTGAGAGGCAAGACCCATTCGTCGGGGGTGGGCAATTCCCTGCCCATCAACCAAGACGAGGTCAGGGGTAATACTAAGCCTCTCGCAAGCAGCCAGTGTCAACGGTGACTCCCGGAAGGACAAAAGACCCGGAATATAAGGAAAATCAAGCCTTCCGTTTACTACTTTTGTTTCCACCAGTCTGAGTTCGGGATAGCTTAGAACAACCACCGCCCCGGTAGCCATTCCTTGTGCTCTTCCCACGGCTATATCCACACCAGCTATAAAGTGAGAAGTAGCGACCTCGCTACTTCTCGACACCTGTGCTGCCAGCCTCCGCTGCATGTCTAAAGCCTGAGCCGGGCTAAGCTGCCAACTGTGTAACCTTTTTACCTTCACACCACCGATTATAGCCATTGTATAATCTTCTGACAACTATATTTTAACTAGGTCGTTTATTAACCACTGTTGACAGCCACTTAGTTATAGTGCATAATAAAGAACCACTATGGTAAAGATTAGATTACGACGGGTAGGCGCTAAAAAGAAACCGAGTTATCGACTGGTAGTAGCCGATGTCCGAGCCCCCAGGGACGGAGCATTCATTAGCATTATTGGACACTATGATCCACTAACTGACCCGGAAACAATAGTTATAGATGAAGAAAAAGCGCGACACTGGTTAGAACAGGGGGCCCAGCCGACGGATACTGCCGCTAGGCTACTAGCCAAAGCCGGCATTATAGAAGAGTCCGAGGCAAGGAAAGAGAAAATCAAGGCCGGCATTGCCGCCAAACCCAAAGCAAGCAAGAAGAAAACAAAGACTGGCGTTACAGAAGAACCCAAAGCAAGCAAGGAGGAACCCGAAGCCAGCATCACAGAAGAACCCGAAACAAGCAAGGAGAAACCTGAAGCCAGCATCACAGAAAAACCCAAAGCAAGCAAGGAGGAACCCGAAGCCAGCATCACAGAAGAACCCGAAACAAGCAAGGAGAAACCTGAAGCCAGCATCACAGAAGAACCCGAAGCAAGCAAGGAAAAAACCAGAACAATCAAGGAGAAACCATGAAAGAACCAGAAGAAACCATGAAAGAACCAGAAGAAACCATGAAAGAACCAGAAGAAACCATGAAAGAACCAGAAGAAACCATGAAAGAACTAGTAGAAAACATGAAAGAACTAGTAGAATACATCGCCAAATCAATTGTCAATTCACCTGATGATGTGGTAGTTACTGAGGAAACTGATGAGCAGGGCACAATCCTTAAGTTGCAGGTTGCCGATGATGATAAGGGGAGAGTTATTGGTAAGCAAGGCAAGATAGCTCAAGCCATACGCACTTTGATTAGGGTAAAAGCAGCTAAAGCAGGTACCAGAGCTACACTCGAGATTATCTAAAAAAGACCGCTGAAAAATAATCTCTCAACAAGGGGTTTTTCAAGGGTGGCCTTGATGGGATGAAGCCCCTTCAGAATCTATGCTTTCCCTCTCTCACTCTGGGCAGTAATCAAGGGAATTTTAGAGAGGCTAAGCCCCTCTAGTAAAAAGTCTATAGGCAAGATAATAGATTTAGAAATACGATAATCAGCCATTAGAATCAGGAATGAAATCGTCCGAGCCAGAATTTATAACCATCGGCAAAGTCATAGCCCCTTGGGGTATTAAGGGTAAACTACAGGTAAAGGTGGAAACCGATTTCCCTCAACGCTTCACCCCTTCCTCAAAGATTTATATTAACCGGCAGCCTATGACCATCAACAGCACTGAATGGCATAAAGGGAAAGCAATTATCAAGCTTAACACAATTGATAGTATTGAAGATGCTCAACGGCTACGGGGGCAACCTGTAGAAATACACCATAGCCAGGTCTACCCCCTGCCTGAAGGGCAATACTACCATTTTCAACTCATCGGTCTGGAGGTATGGACAACCCAAGGGGAACTGCTGGGAACCGTTACCGAGATTCTAACCGCAGACAGTAATGATAACTATGTAGTCCGCGGAGCTAAAGGAGAGATTCTTATCCCTGCTATTGAGGATGTAATAAAATCTATTGACCTTAATAAAGGACGCATGGTTATTGAGGCTATTGAGGGACTGCTAACTTAAATCAAAAAAGTAGCTAACCAGGTTTAGGCCCTGGCTTTCTCTTTCTCCTCTCTGCCACCTTGAGACGAATGAGTGAGCGACGTAGTGCCGCCTCAGCCTGAGCCGTATCTACCCCGGGAGCGCGACGGCTAAGCTGCTCCTCAGCCCGACGCTTTGCCTCCTCGGCTCGAACTATATCAATCTCACCAGCTCTTTCAGCAGCATCAGCCAGAACTATAACCCTGTCAGGTCGAACCTCAAGAAAGCCGCCAGAAATGGCTAAGAGGAACTCCTCTCCACCCTTCCTTACTCGCAACTCACCTGCCTGCAATGTAGTCATCAGAGGGGCATGGTGGGGCAAGATTCCCAGTTGACCTTCAATGCCGGGGGCAACAACCACATCCACCTCATCCGAATAAACCACTCGCTCGGCGGTAACAATATCAAGCCTCATACTGGACATTAATTTAGCCCCCCAGCCTCTTTGCCTCCTCCACAGCCTCATCTATAGTGCCCACCATATAAAACGCCTGCTCTGGTAGGTCGTCATGTTTTCCGTCTAGAATTTCCTTAAAGCCGCGCACCGTTTCTTCTACAGGCACATATTTCCCCTTCCTGCCAGTAAAAACCTCAGTAACAAACATCGGTTGAGATAAAAACCGCTGTATCTTGCGGGCTCGAACTACGGTAAGCTTGTCTTCCTCACTGAGCTCCTCAATACCCAGTATGGCAATTACATCCTGAAGGTCCTTGTAGCGTTGCAGCACCCGCTGCACCTCACGAGCTACCTTATAGTGCTCCTCACCAACAACACTGGGGTCAAGTATACGAGAGGTTGAAGTTAGCGGGTCTACCGCTGGATACAAGCCTTGCTCAGCAATAGACCTCTCCAGGGCGATAACAGCATCAAGATGACCAAAGGTGGTGGCTACCGCAGGGTCAGTATAATCATCAGCTGGAACATAGATTGCTTGAAAGGAGGTGATTGAGCCCTGCTTGGTAGAGGTAATCCTCTCCTCTAAGTCGCCCATCTCCGTAGCCAGGGTAGGTTGATAACCCACCGCCGAGGGCATGCGCCCCAACAAGGCTGATACCTCCATACCTGCCATAATATAGCGATAGATATTATCAATAAACAGCAAAACATCCTGACGCTCAACATCACGGAAGTATTCGGCCATAGTTAACCCAGCCAGCCCAACGCGGAGACGAACTGCGGGGGGTTCATTCATCTGACCAAAGACCATCACCGTCTTATCAATTACCCCGGAGGCCTTCATTTCATTCCACAGGTCATTGCCCTCGCGAGACCTTTCGCCGATACCGGAGAAAACAGAAAAACCCCCATGCTCGGTGGCAATATTACGGATAAGCTCCATAATAATAACTGTCTTACCCACTCCAGCACCGCCATAGGCGCCTATCTTGCCTCCTCTAGTAAATGGGGTAATGAGGTCAATGACCTTAAGCCCTGTCTCCAGCACCTGGGTAGTTGTCTCCTGGTCTTCAAACGAAGGCGGAGGGCGATGAATTGGCCAGCGCTCTTTAGCCTTAACCGGACCAAGATTATCTATTGGCTCTCCCATAACATTAAACAGCCGACCCAGGGTAGCCTTCCCTACTGGCACAGTAAGCGGAGCTCCAGTATCTATAGCTTCAGCTCCCCGCTCTAACCCGTCGGTAGATGATAGAGACAGGCACCGCACCCAGTTATTCCCTACATGCTCCTGAGTTTCAAGCACAATCTTGTCCCCGTCTGTCGGAATCTCAATAGCACTATAAAGCGCCGGGAGCTCATCGGGGGGAAATTCTATATCAACAACTGTCCCTATCACCGCAGCTACTTTCCCTTTTGCCATAGTAACCTCCTCTACCTAAGCCAGAGCTTCAGCCCCGCCAGTAATATCAAGGAGCTCCTTAGTAATCGCCTCCTGGCGGGCCTTATTATACATAAGGGTTAAATCTTGAATAAGCTCATTAGCATTATCAGTAGCATTCCGCATCGCCACCATTCTGGCTGACTGCTCACTGGCAATAGACTCCAGAATAGCGTGGTATACCTCCATCTCGACAAACCGTGGTAAAAGCTCGCCTAATACGAGAGCCGAGCTTGGTTCATATATATAATCTACATTCTGCGCGCTGGGTATAGTTGCTGGTTCGACAGGAAGTAACTGTTGTAAAATCGGCCTCTGGGTCATCGTGGATATGAACTGGGTATAGGCTAAATAGACCAAATCTATAACGCCATTGGTGTAATCATCAATAATTATACGGGATACGGGCAGCGTATCAAGCAAGCTCGGTCGGTCACCAAGCCGGGTAAACTCAGCCCGAATATCTCGACCGTATCGCATCATAAAAATAAGCCCCTTGCGACCGACAGTAATAAGGGTAACCGGTACGCCTTGCCCCAGGATAAAGCTCGCTGTCCTGCGATTGATATTAGCAATAAGCCCACCGCACAAACCACGGTCAGGGGTGATATGGACTATAGCGATTTTAGCTACTGGTCGGCGCTGTAACAAAGGGTGCACCGGCCTTCCTTCCTGGGGTAGAGCAGCTAGGTCAGCTAATACCTGGCTAATCTTTTCAGAATAAGGTCGCCCGGCCAAGCCACGCTCCTGTGCCCGCCTCATCTTTGACGCAGCAATCATCTCCATAGCCCGGGTAATCTTGGCTGTGCTTTGAATACCGCGTATTCGGCGGCGAATTAAGCGAATATTAGCCAGATGACCTCACCCCCTTCAATCTATCCCAGAAAGCCCTGCTTAAACTCCAGAATGGCTGCCTTTAGCGCCTCCTCAGTCTTAGCAGAAATTTGCTTTTCCCGAGCGATAGTCTCACCTATTTTAGGGTGATTTGCCTCCATAAACCTGTGGAAATTAGCCTCAAAAGCAACGACTTTATCAACAGCAACATCGTCAATATAACCATTAATAGCTGCATACAATATCATAACCTGCTTTTCTAGTGGCATAGGGACATACTGAGGTTGCTTCAGGATTTCAGTGATTCGTTGACCACGGTCAAGCTGAGCCCTGGTTGCCTTATCCAGCTCAGCAGTGCCAAACTGGGCAAAGGCAGATAGCTCCTGATATTGAGCCAGCTCCAGCCTAAGCCTACCTGCCACCTGCTTCATTGCCTTTGTTTGTGCTGCACTCCCCACCCGAGACACTGATAATCCCACATTCAATGCCGGCCTGATACCAGCATTAAACAGGTCTGTTTCCACATAAATCTGACCATCAGTAATAGAGATGACATTGGTTGGAATATAGGCAGCTACATCACCAGCCTGAGTTTCAATGATAGGTAGAGCGGTAAGAGAACCACCGCCATATTCAGGGGCATATTTAGCTGCTCTTTCAAGCAAGCGACTGTGCAAATAAAAAACATCACCTGGATAGGCTTCCCGTCCTGGTGGACGACGCAGCAATAATGAAAGCTGCCGATAAGCCCAGGCGTGCTTGGAAAGGTCATCATAGATAATTAATACGTCCCTTCCCTGCTCCATAAATTCCTCACCCATAGCGCAGCCAGCATAAGGGGCAAGGTATTGCAAGGCAACCGAATCAGAGGCATTAGCGGCGACAACAATAGTATGCTCCATAGCTCCATGGGTTTCCAAAGTAGCTACCACCCGCGCCACCTTAGACACCTTCTGACCAATGGCAACATAGATGCAGGTTAAATCACCACCCTTTTGATTGATAATGGTATCAAGGGCAATGGCTGTCTTCCCTGTTGACCGGTCACCAATAATAAGCTCTCTCTGCCCCCGCCCTAATGGAATCATACTATCTATAGCCTTAATACCGGTTTGCACCGGGGTATCTACTGGCTTACGCAGCGTAACATTGGGAGCAACACGCTCCAAGGGTCGAGTCTTAGCCGTCTTTACCGCACCCTTGCCATCTAGAGGTCGACCCAAGGGGTCAACTACCCGCCCAATAAGAGCTTTACCTACAGGCACCTCAGCAATCCGACCTGTGCACCTTACCTCATCTCCTTCTTTAATCTCAGCGTAGCCACCAAGGATAATAGCAGCCACACTATCTTCTTCCAGGTTCAGGGCAATCCCCATAATCTCATTGGGAAACTGGAGTAACTCATTATACTTAGCTGCCGCCAGCCCGTGAATTCTAGCAATACCATCACCAACCTCAATCACCGTGCCCACATCGACCACGGTTACCGCCGCGCCAAATTGCTCAATCTGCTGCTTGATAACAGAAACAATATCTTGTCCTCTAGTTGTCATCTCTCCAATTCCTTCTTTAAAGCCATTAACTGGCTGCGGGTGCTGCCGTCTAGTAACTTACCATCAATTCTAGCTATGATACCGCCTATCAAGCTAGAATCTATTTCAGGCTTGAGCACCACCTTTTTGCCGACAATAGCACCAAGATGCTCTTCTAACCTCAGTTTGTCTTCATCATCAAGTGGAACGGCAGTAGTAATTTCAGCCTGCTCTATGCCACGGTAGCTATCTAATAGTCGCTGATACCCATCAGCAATATCACCCACCAAACTCAACCTGCCTCTAGCTACCAGCAGATAAACCAGATTTAACGCCAGGGGGTTTATATCACCCAGTCGCTCAGATAGCAGCCTAGCTTTATCATCAAAATGAAATCTAGGACTTTCCAGAAAAGCAATAAATGTAGCATCCGCACTCAGGCTGGCAATCTTTCTCAAGTCAGACTGCCATCTATCTAACTCTTTACTCTCCAGGGCAATCTCAAACACTGCCTGAGAATAACGCCTAGCATAAACCCTTCTCGCCATTGCCATTCCCCCAATTAAAACGGGCTAACCCTTTTTCAGGGTTGTGCTTTCCTTCAACACCTTATCAATAAGCTGGCGATGTGCTTCCTTATCCAGTGAGCGGTCAATGACCTTGCTTGCTGCCAGTATGGTTAAATCAGCAAACTCCTTACGCAGCTCATCAATAGCATCATCGCGCTCTCGCTGAATCTCCATACGAGCCCTGCCGATAAGGGATTCGGCTTCCTGCCTAGCTTCTTGCTGTGCCTCTCGCCTAACTTCCTCCCCGGTTCGCACCGCCCGGCCTATTACCTCCTGCCCCTCCATAGCAGCGGCTTCAATCCGCCTTTCAGCCTCCTCCTCAGCATGCGCCGCCTGCTCCTTAATAAACTCTGTCTGCTCCATGCTCTCACTAATCTTCCGCGAGCGCTCGTCT
>JABUBO010000687.1_pt1 | contig 11148 bp, 15 predicted proteins | sample 7240361 | NCBI WGS metagenome assembly JABUBO01 (sample SAMN07256346, study PRJNA390944) | subsurface metagenome | isolation source: Methane hydrate marine sediment | place: Pacific Ocean: Eastern North Pacific, ODP site
AGTGAAAATCCTTCTACATCCTTTAATCCCTTCTCATATTCTTTAAATATTTCAAGCTCCCCTTGGATAAAATCAAATCCTCGGAAATCAGCGTATTTTTTAGAATCCATATCCTCTTTTTTCTTGAAAGGAGAATGAATTATTCCAATGGGCTTAAGCTTGATTTCCATGGATGTCAACCTTTTCGAAGTATAGTTTTTTCCTCAAGGATTCTAAATGCTCTTTGCTACGAGATAGATATGGTGACTTGTGCAGCGGCAATCTGAGGAGCCGAATTTTTTCCGGGGAGAGAAAGGATATATTTAATCATAAACGTGACTCAGCCACTTTTCGTATTCTTTAATATTTCCTCTTACAGCATCATTGAAGGTTTTGGCTAATTTTTGGGTTATGCCTCCTACTTTGCCTGATCCTATTGTGTATTCTTTTTTCTCTACTTGGGGATTCGAGCCATCTGCCACACGAATAATAGGCGCGATCTCAACGGCCGTCCCTGTAAAAAAGATCTCATCGGCCTCGAGGAAATTCTCCTTTGTCATGGGTTCAATACGGATTTCAATGCCGAGGTTTTTGGCCATCTCCAATACGCTTGCTCGAGTGATTCCTTCAAGGACGGATTCTGTCTTATCATTTGTTTTAAGAACTCCTTCCTTTATCATGAAAATGTTCTCTCCTGGACCTTCAGCTATGTTTCCTTCAAGGTTAAGAAAAACTGCCTCATCATATCCCAGGGAGCGGGCTTCTATACCACAAATTGTCGACTGGACATAGACGCCGCCGAGTTTAGCCGTCATTTTCAGCTGGGAGTGATGAACCCTCTTCCAGGGAGTTATATAGACACGAGCTCCCTTTTCCGTTTTTTCCCCAAGATAGGCCCCCCATTCCCAGGCACCGATTGTTAATTCCACAGGAGAGAATTTTGGCACAAGACCCAGGTTTCCAAAAGAATAAAACAGGAGGGGGCGAATATAAGCGGATTCAAATTTGTTTTTCTTTATGACTGATTTAATTGCCTCAATTATTTCCTCTTTGCTGTATGGCACTTCCATGGATAAAATTGAAGCTGAATGGAAAAACCTGTCCACATGCTCAGGAAGGCGAAAAACTGCAGGCCCTTTAGAAGTCTTATAGGCGCGGATTCCTTCGAACACCGAAGTGCCATAATGGAGGGCATGGCTCATGACGTGAATGTTGGGATGATTCCATTTATAAAGTTTTCCCATATACCAGAACTTTTTTGCCTGGGGAAAATGGGTGTTATTAAACATTATTACTCCTTGTATTATGCTTATATATTATGAAAATAATTTCCTCTTGTTTCGTTAAATCTTCAGCATCACACATTTTTTATGGCTGTTAGAACAACAAATCCCCCTTTTCCGAACCCCCTTTTTGGTTGTTCTATGTCTTTTATGTCTGGGGGAGTTTGGAAAAGAGTTTGAAATGCCTCTTCGAATTCCACATCGATGTTTTTAAAAATTTCAAGAATTTCTTCCGGGATTAGAAAACTGAAACCAGTGTAAGATTCGCCTTGAGCTGCTTTCTGTTCATAAAATTCTCCCCATAGACTATTCCTGTCCATTATGCCCAAGATTAATGTGCCGTCCTTCTTTAATGTTCTTGCCGCTTCTTTTAAGAAACGAGGGGGATCATCAACAAGCTCTATTGTAAACACAATTAGGACATAATGAAAAGATTCATTTTTAAACGGAAGGTTTTCACCAAAGCCCTGGATTACACTAATATTTCTTTGCTTTGCAAGTTTGAGCATATTGAATGAGGGATCCAAGCCATAACGGACAGATAAAGGAGAGGCGAACCTTCCTGTTCCCACTCCTATCTCCAAACCCCAGCCAGAAGGCATCACTTTCTCCAGAGCTTTTATCTCTGTTTGGTAAAGGGATTGATGAGTATCATACCACTCATCATATTCCTGCCAGTTTTTTTCATAATGTTCTACTTTTTCTTTGCTCATAGAAGTTAAGGTTCGAGACGGAATTCCCAGGCACACCAGACATCAGGAGGGTGAGGATCGGGGGGACAGACTAAGCAGGTTGTTGCAATCCGGGGGTCTATTGTTTTGGCAAAGCCGCTGTATTCAACGATTCCCACTGATTTGCAGGGAAAATCAGGGAGCCCCTGCCTTTTTCTTGCCTCCTGGACTCGGCATCTGTTCATGCGGAAGACACAGTGAGTGTCGCTTATTTCTTTGATTTCCTGGACATTGATATGCGCATAGAGCCTGAATTTGAGGGCTTGAGCAAGGGCAGGGATTCCTCCTCCCGGTTCAATCCCAAGTCTATCCATGATTCTTTTAGCTTCGAATACCGTGAACTTTTCCCAGGCTTTCCGGTCAAGCTCCATGGCAGCCTCGATTCCGAATTTATCTTCAACTGCTCGAAACCAGAGACCATCATGAGTGAGCCAGTTTTTTGAAGCATCTTCCAGTAGCCCAATAAGCTCTCCCTTTGAAAGATCTTTAACTTCCTTCATCCTAATCCCCTCATTCAATATTTTGTATTGAAATCATTCAATCAGAATATCTTGATATTGCTTAGGCGCTTGCTTTTTGGCCTTTAATAATGGATCAATTCAACAGCAAGCTATTTTTTCATGTTCTGTATATGTTTTTCAACTTTTAATTACAATTTAGCCTAACAGCGTGAACATGGTAATTAAGAAATGATTACTAATTAATCATCTATTTTGGCTCAAAATATTTTAAGCCTTTGTGGATGACAGATTTAATTTTTCCTTCTACGAGGAGGAAATTCAGATATTTTATGATCTCATTTTTGTGCTTTCCTAAAGAGTTGGAGATGTCAGCCAGAGTCACTGGCCTTCTTTGAATCAGGGAAAGTATTGCTCCTTCAAGATTTTCTAGGGTCGATTTTTGCGCTTTTCTAGAGAATTCAACGATGATTTCGCAGTTTTTACCAAAAACTTTATTTATTTTTTCAAGTTCTCTCAGGCTCAAAGGCCGAGCAAACTCTTCAGCAGGAGGACGGATAACTGTGTTGAGTTGTACTTTATCAGGCTTTATCTTGGCGATGGCTTCTTTAAGCTTCCTGATATGAGAAGGAGAATCGTTCACTCCTTTAACCAGCATTATCTCCAGCCAGATTGTACCCTTAAATTCCTGGCGAAGCTTCCGCAGGCCTTCTATGATTTCTTCAAGTTTGAGGGAGGAGTGAGGTCGGTTAACTTTGACGAAAATCTCTTGGGTAGCTGCGTCTAAAGAAGGAACAACTAGATCTGCATCCATCAAGGCATTTCTTGTGCTTTTTTGAGGGAGGAATGTGCTATTGGTTAAGACGGCCACAGGAATAGACGTGATTTTTCTTATTTCTCTGATTAGTTTTCCCAAGATCTTATTTAAAGTTGGCTCTCCTGAGCCTGAAAATGTTATGTAGTCAATCCGCTGACCTGAGGAAAGTTTATTTTTTATTTGAGAGAGTATTTCTGACGAGGATAAATATTCTTTTCTATGGATAATTTTTTTGGTTGTGGGGCCGAGTTGACAGTAGATACAGTTAAGAGAGCATGCTTTAAAAGGAATGATATCTATTCCAAGAGAGAATCCCAGGCGTCTTGAAGGAACAGGCCCGTAGACATGAATGGTCTGGCTTTTATCTTCCTTTATACTCACGGCGTCTGTGGTCAACCTCTATCTTTATAGACCTCGATGAATCTTCTTATGGAACGGTCAAAAGTTTTTTCGACATCATCAGGGAAAAAACAGGCTGGGAGTTCTTTCATGCTCCAGTGATACTGAATGCATTCGCAGCATATTCCCTTGCGGCTGCACGGTTCATAGGTGCAGTTGCATTTTTCCGTATTTTTTCCACTGTTGCATTCTCTCATTGTAGACTCCATCGATAATAAGATAATTATAAGCTCATGTTCCCCCGTGATGTTTTTTCCATGGAGCTCTTTTCTGGTAAAGATAGTCAGCTAAGGCCCGCCTGAGTGTTTCTGCCGCGAGCTGGGCGCAATGGACATCAGATTGAGGCAATCCTCCGAGTCTTTTTAATATTTCATCAGCACTAACTAAACCCAGAGCTTGAATGAAGGATTTATTCAGAGCCAATTCTGTGGCAACACTTCCACAAACAATTGACGTTCCACAGCCATCGGTTTGAAATCCGCATTCTGATATATTTTCCTTATCTGTTTTTAGGTACATCTCCATCGTATCGCCACAGGAGCCTTTCGCTTTAGCATAGCCATCTGGATTCTCAATTTTTCTGAAGTTTCGGGGGTTTTGCCAATGATCGAGTACAGTTTCAGAGTATCGTTTTCTTATTTGTTCCATAATTTGTTTCTGGAGTTCGCGGGCAAATTTGTCTACGTCTTTGTTCTTGGCCATGGGCTTCTTTTTTTTAGAAAGATTCAAAAAAATTTCGCCTCTAAGTTCCTCACTCTTGATTTGCTGAGGAATAAAAGATGAAGATATATTTAAGCGAAGATCTATTATATCAAAATAAAAATTTAATCAAAAACATAGGGATTTTCATCTCTTCATTAAATTGGCGACAGCATCCCTTACTTCTTGCATGGTAAAGAGATATCTTTTTCTAAGTCTTCCTATGGTTTCATTGAGAGGGGCATTCGAGGGAACGCCTAATTTATCTGCGATCTTGCGGGCAGGAACACCTGTTTCATCTTCTATATCATAAAGCGTCATTCGACCTGTAAGCAGGATTCCGGATGTGTCTTCAGCCAGTCTTCCTCTTGTCAATGTATCTTCGTGTTCTTTCCCATGAGTTTCCTTATACTTTTCTTCTTCTTTTTCTTCGTGTATTGGGTATCCTTCTTTTGATAACTGTTGCCGCCTTGCTCTTTCTCCATCTCTTATTCCATAGTCTTCATAAGCACCTGGAACCTTCGGGTAGAGGGACCAGAAAAGAAAGAGCATGAGGAAAGAGGCGATAGCTGTGAGGATCAGTGCGGTAGCCCATCTTCCTTTGAAAATCTGACGGGCTTTGGCCTTTATCCACTTCCAGCTAAAAATAAGATGGATGATTATGAGTACGGTAAAGGCAATAGATAGGTAAAAATGAATATTTCCCCATTGATGCCGGTGAAGCCACAGGAAATATTTGGCGCTTTCCGGGGCTGTGGGTCCTTTGGGAATGAAAAGGCCCAAGAGAAACCCGATAAAGGCAATTCCCACGATGCAAAGAAAAAGAAGCGTATCTACCAGATATTGCCAATCTGTTTTTTTCATTTTTTAATCTCCTTTCTGGTAAATAATTTATCCAGCTTTTGCCACATTTTTTTTATCTCTTTTGATACAGAATTATTTGCATATTCAGTCAGAGGAATTCCCTGAACCATGGATTTTGTGACTTCTTCATCAAAAGGTATTTTTCCTACAAGAGGTATAGAATTTTTTTCGCACCAGCTTTCGATTTGAGCAGAGTTTTGAAGATTGAGATCGTATTTATTGATGCAGCAGGCTGTTTGAGTTTTGAAATAATGAGCCATTTGAATCACACGTTCCATATCATGAATTCCAGAAAGAGAGGGTTCTGTTACGACCAATGCCAGATCTGTCCCTGAAAGGGAAGCAATAACTGGGCAGCCTATTCCTGGAGGACCGTCGAGGATGGCCAAATCCAGCTTCTCTTTCTCAGCGATTTCTTTTGCCTTTTTTCTGACTTCAGTTACCAACTTCCCTGAATTTTCCTCAGCAATTCCAAGCCTGGCGTGGACAAAGGGTCCGTATTTGGTTTGAGAAACAAACCATTCTCCGGACATACTCTTTTCCATTTTTATTGCTTCTTCAGGACAGATGTAAGAACAGACTCCGCATCCTTCACAGGATATGGGGTCGATGATTACTTCTCCCTGCTCTTTCTCGCTAATTGCTGAAAAGCGGCAGGTGTTTACGCATTCACCGCATCCAGTGCATTTTTCTTGTTCGATCCTTGCTTTCATTCCACCGGTAAATTGATGAGTTTCTTGAATTTCAGGATGAAGCAGGAGATAGAGATTAGAAGCATCGACATCGCAGTCGGCCACAACTTTTTTTTGAGCAAGAGTGGCGAAGCAGGCTGAGATGATCGTTTTTCCTGTTCCGCCCTTGCCGCTTATGATAACCAGTTGTTTCATTTTTTTAATTTTTGCACCTTTCTGAATAGTTCAAGAAATTTTTGTTTGTAAGCAGGTTGAGTTTCGATGATAGTTTTTCCCTCAGAGTAGGCCACAGCAATATTTCTATCTGTGGGTATGGTCATCAAGACAGGGATATTTTCTTTAAGGCAATAATCCTGAACTTGCTTATCCCCTATATCGGCTCGATTGAGGATAATGCCGAATGGAATTTTTAGCTCTCTTAAAGTTTCAACAGCTAAGCGTAGATCGTTGAGGCCAAAAGGAGTCGGTTCAGTAACCAGAAGAGAAACATCGCTTCCTTTAACAGATTCAATCACCGGACAAGATGTTCCTGGGGGGGCATCGATAATGATTGTCCGCTCTCGATTCATATGGTTTTTCACTTCCCTTATGAGGGGAGGAGACATTGCTTGGCCGATATCGAGTTTTCCGTGGATGAACTGGAGGTCATTAGCTGCTCCAAACTCCATGACACCTATTCTCTTTCCTTTCTCTTTTATAGCTTGCTCCGGACAAAGGAGGCTGCAGCCTCCACATCCATGACAGAGCTCTGGGAAAACCAGGACAGTGTCTTTAAGGACTGCTATAGCATTATAAGCGCAAACTTCGGCACATTTCCCGCAATAGGTGCATTTTTCTTCCACAATCTCGGGGACGGGAAGGAAAACAGGTTGAGATTGATGAATTCGAGGCTTCAAGAAAAAATGAGCGTTGGGTTCTTCAACATCGCAGTCTAAAAACTGTACGGAACAGGAGCCTTCCAAGGATAGCGCTAAATTGACGGCGACAGTTGTCTTTCCTGTTCCTCCTTTGCCGCTGGCGATTGATAGTATCATTGAACTTTAATCTCTTTTCCTGCACCTATCTCTATGAAATCATCTTTGTATTCCTCAGCAAAAAGTTTGCGGGCCTCGTCTCCGGAACAATGGCACGGTCCTACCTTTTTCACTCCTGATTTCCGAAAATGATCTATAATTTCATTTATTTCATTTTCATAAAAGGCACCCAGGTGGAAACCGCCAAGGACCATGTTAATATCTTTTATTAAGAGTTCTTTAGCTTTGGTGATGATGTTAGTGATCCTGGGATGCGCGCAGCCTGTTATCAAGATAATGCCTTTATCCGTATCCAGGATCAAGGACTGCTCTTTTATCCAGCCTGGAATTATTCCTGTGGTGTAGGTTCCAGGGCATATTTTTTGAAATTTTTCGACTTCTACGACTCTCGCTCCCTTTGTTCTGATGGTGTCCTTGAAGCTTGAAGAGAAGAATTCAGGAAGCCAGACTTCAATTTTAGAATTTTGCTCCAGAAGGGCGTCCAGGCCACCTGTATGATCTCTATGGGCGTGGGAAAGGAAAACAAGATCAATCTCCTCAGGAAGGATTCCGAGTTTTTCCATGTTGGAAAGCAAGATTCGTCCGTTTGTGCCTGTATCGAAGAGGATGGATTTCTCCAATCCTTTGATGAAGCAGGATAAACCCCAGTCCCTCTCGAGCTTTTCGTCAAAAAGATTGTTATCGTAGACTATAGTAATCTGGATGGGTTGAGTATTTTTCAATCTGTACAGGGACTTAATCCTTTCGGCACACTCCTCCGTCTGAACAGGGAGGAGTTTCGCAGCGCTCTGTTTCGCCGCAGCAGGTTAAACCTTTTGCAGAAGAATTTCCCGTTTTAATAACCGCGGGGGTAGAGAATATTTTTTGAAGATTTTTGCTGTTGCACTGAGAACAGGATAAATCAATTTCTTGATGAAGCGAACGGACAAAGACTTCGGTGACTTTTCCACATTCCTTGCATTTATATTCATAAATAGGCATTTTTGTGCTCTAACGAGTCATTTTAGTCCCGCATTTAGGGCAAGACCTTTGGTAACAGGGAAAGCCTCTCTGATGTGGAACTCTGGCTCCACACGACGGGCATAAACAGTAATCTCCTGGGCCTCCACCTCTGCCGCCCATCCGACCTCGTCCTCCACCTCCTCCTTGTTGTCCTCCTCCTTGCATCTTAACCTCCTTTCTTAATTGTAAGCTTCCATAATTTTCTTATCTTCTTTCATTAAGTCTCCAGCAATTTCTTCCATGTTCATCCTTTTCCAGAAAGATAGCTTATTATGCGCTTCTAAATACTTTAAGGGAATAGGGTGAGTCCCTATGACTACGGGCAATTCGTAGTAAGACTCTATGAATTCTTTAAAATGGCGGATGCGAGGGCAGGGAGGATAGCCGACGACAAGACCTGTTGCTAAATGGATTACTTCAGCTCCATTTTTTTTCATCTCTTCAGGGACATATTCAATATTCCCTCCCGGACAGTTTCCACAGTAGGAATAGCCAACAACTTCAACAGGCTCATCTTTCGGATAGCGGGAAAAAACCTCCAGCTCTTTCTCTAATAGCTCTAAAACATTTTCCACCGCCGCAGTCTTGATATCTGCCGCAAATGATGATTCCAATTTTTTTCATTTGTGCTCCTTTTTAAAGATGAGACTTTATCAAAGTTTAGGGCAAACAGCCCTTTAATGAGCTTTTTCTTCCGTAATGCTTTCGACTATTTTCATAAAAGCTTTACTTGCTTCAGAATCAGGCTGGGTGCCAATAAAAGGCTTTCCCTCGTCTGTAGAGATAACAATTTGGGGATCGATAGGAATTTTTCCTAAAAAGGGAACTCCCAATTCAAGGGCCACTTTTTTGCCTCCGCCTTTTTTAAAAAGGTCAATATCTTTTCCGCAGTGGGGACAGGTCATACCGCTCATGTTTTCAATTATCCCCAGTATTTTCAGATTAAGGCTTTTGGCAAAAGCCACCGCCTTTCTGGAATCCATAAGAGAAAGTTCTTGAGGTGTAGTCACAATAATCGCCCCTGAGGCGGGGATAAGTTGGGCAACGGAAAGGGGTTCATCGCCTGTGCCCGGAGGTGAGTCGATAATAAGCCAATCCAGTTCTCCCCAATCTACATCGCCTAAGAACTGTTGGATGGCCTTCATCTTTAGCGGTCCACGCCAGATAACAGGCAGGTTGGGGTCTTGCAAGAGGAAGGACATGGAAACTAGTTTGAGATTATCATTTACATCGACAGCTTTTATTCCTTCCGGAGAAACATCCATTTTTTTATCTTCTACGCCCAGAATTTTGGCTAAATTGGGGCCGTGTATATCCACATCTAAGAGCCCCACAGTTAAGCCGCGCATGGCAAAAGCAAGAGAAAGATTGGCCGCCACTGTGCTTTTTCCCACTCCGCCTTTTCCGCTGAAGACGAGGAGCCTGTTTTTGATTTTAGATAGATTCTTTGAAACCTTTATGTCTTCTTCCCTTTCTTTGGCCGACATTATCTTACCTCAGGTTTGTATTTTGCCAGCACGTCCTTCACCTTACCGTTTGTACCTGTTATCACTTTAATTCCTGAGGATTGAAGAATCCTATGGGCATTGGGACCGCAGCTTCCTGTTAATACGGTTCCTATATTTTTGTTTGAGATAAGCTGGGCACTTTGTATTCCCGCTCCCTGTACAGCTTCGATATTTGGGTTGTGAATAACTTCAAAATCCATAGTCTCAGGGTCCACGATTAAAAAATATTGAGCTCTGCCAAAGCTTGGATCTACTTCTGTCTCAAGATCTTTTCCTTTTGATGTGATACAGATTTTATTTCCTTTTGATTGAGGAAAGTGTTCAGCAGGGGGATCAAAGGGAGGATGCTCTTCCGGTCCATGGCTGTGTCCGCATAAATCATCACCAACTTCGAGCTCCTGGTTTATGAATTTTTCGATAACTTCATTGACTGCCCCTTGAACGCCAATGATAGCCTCGATATTTTTCTGAGTAAACAAGCCTTGTGCCCGGGGGCCCATCCCGCCAGCTATGATGCAGTTTACTCCCTTTTCAGAAAGGTACTGAGGGAGAAACCCGGGTTGGTGACCTGGATTAGGAATTTCTTCTTTGCTTAATACCTTTCCTTCTTTAATTTCAACGATCGTGTAGGATAGGCAGCGACCAAAATGAGCTGAAACATATCCTTGATCTGTGGAAATTGCAATCTTCATCTTTAACTCCTTTGGTTTATTCTGATGTTATTTGCTTTTTTTCTCCAATTCTTTAATTCTTTTCGAAATATTCTCAGTTTGCTGACGGAGCATTTCTGCTTGTTGTTTTAGATACTGAAGCTCTTCTTCGGGAGATCCCGGGGGAATGTTTGGGCTTGAGGGGGGCATTCCTGGAGCTTGAGGTGGAAAGCCATATCCCATTCCTCTTCCCATACCGCCGCCCATTCCTCTACCCATTCCTCTTCCCATACCGCCGCCCATTCCTCCTCCCATACCGCCACCCATTCCTCTTCCCATCCCGAAGCCAGGTCCCACGGGTGAGCCTCCACCAGTTCCCATGCCGAAATGGGAAGGAACATTAGGCTGAGCTGTGGGCTGAAGTTTTCCTGTTTTATATTGTTGGACGGCTTCTTGAATGGTTCCTGTGGCTCCGACGATGACTTCTACTCCTGCGGCTTGGAGTGTCTGGAAGGCGTTAGGTCCGCAACTTCCTGTAAGCAAGACATTTGCTCCTTGGTTGGCAACAAGCTGAGCGGACTGGATGCCGGCTCCGCTTGCAGCGGCGACGTTGGTATTTTCCACAGCTTCAAACTGCATGGTTTCTGAATCGACGAACAAAAAATAGGCACATCTTCCAAACCTTGGGTCAACAGGGCTTGAAAGCTCTGGAGTTGAAGCAGTAACTGCAATTTTCATTTTTTCAACCCTTCACAAAAAAAGAGGAAGAATCATTCCTCAAAGACCAGGCGAATATGCTGGAAGAACAGCTCGCCCAAATTAAAAAAAGATTGGAAGAGCTAAAAAAACAAGGTAAGGAGGAAAAATGAGAAACAGATGGATGTACCAGCTAACAGGTCTGCCCGGATGGATGCGGTTCGGGTTTTCTCCCGGCTGGATAGGGAGAAGCCCGACGGGATTAGGCCCAGCTGCCCAATACATGATGCACGGCACCTGGCCAACCCCTCAGATGGATTATGCGTGGCAGCAGGG
>JABUBO010000688.1_pt1 | contig 11142 bp, 9 predicted proteins | sample 7240361 | NCBI WGS metagenome assembly JABUBO01 (sample SAMN07256346, study PRJNA390944) | subsurface metagenome | isolation source: Methane hydrate marine sediment | place: Pacific Ocean: Eastern North Pacific, ODP site
AAACGTCCAGGAAACAACCGGCCACTTCCTTATCTCATTACCCGTTTCATCCGCAATAACGGTTGTAATCATCTCGACTTTTTCGTCTTCGGATGAAGCTTTCCTGCCCGTGTATATCGCTTCAAAACCCGGAGATACCATATTGTACGGCACCAATCGCTCTTTCCTTTTTTTCATTATTCAGCCTCATTAATTCGTTATACACATTATATTTTTCAAGCCAAAAGAGATTCCGGATCGGGATATTCAATCAAAGACATACTACTATTTTCAATAAGTTTGCACAATGCTGCAAATACAGGGAACCTATTTTATTCGCTATAGGTTTGCGAACGTAGCCGCTCTGAGAAGTAGATTATTGCTCGTAGTGCCGGGACTGTGTATAATCTCGCTGTTCATAAAATTATTGGAAATTTTATGGCACGGCCGCAGCTTATGAGCAGCTCTACCTTTCAATGAAGAACAGCCGATTACTGTGTCTGGAAGGTAAGTAGGTATCATACAAGATGGGAGAAAATAAAATGGTTCAAAGCTTGACACGCAGGAAATTTCTCAAACATTCCGCTACCGGAGCCCTTGGTGCAGCAGGTGCTTTGATACCGATAGCTTCATTGTATGCAAAAGGCAATAAACGTAACAGACGACCCAATATTATTATGTATATTTCCGACGACCACGGGCTGGATTTTCTGGGTTGTTACGGGAACAAAGATATTCAAACTCCCAATATTGATAACCTTGCAAAAGAGGGAATGCTCTTTAAAAATATGTTCGCCGCATCGCCAACATGTTCGCCTTCCCGTTCGGTATTGTGGACGGGACTTTATTCTGCACGTAACGGCTGCATGGGGAATCACACAATCTGCCGGGATGATATCACGTCACTGCCGAGGTATCTGGGCCGTTTGGGCTATCGGGTCGTGCTTGCGAACAAATTTCATGCCAAGCCGAAAAAAGTCTTCTCTTTCGAATATATCAATGCCGGACTGCCTCGCAACCCCGACAATCACAGAGTTTATCGCAGGGAAGGCCTGAACATCAGGGCCGTCGGCGATTTTCTTGCAGAGCATTCCAAGGCGCGGCCCGTCAAGCCTTTGTGTCTGATTCTTGCCGACAGCAGCCCGCATGTCACCTGGGAGCCGAACAAAATCTACGACCCGGCTAAATTGCAGTTACCCCCCTATATTGTTGACACGGAGCTGACCCGAAGGGCAATGGCCAATTATTATCAGGACATTACGACGATGGACAAACGGGTCGGCGAAGTCAGGGCCTTGTTGAAGAAGTACGGTTTTGAGGATAATACGCTTTTTATATACACAACAGATCAGGGCTCCGAGTGGCCGCATTCGAAATGGACGGTATATGATACCGGTATCCATGTGCCTTTTATTGCCGTCCGGCCCGGAAAAATCAAACCTCATTCAGTTTGTGATGCTATGGTTTCCTTTGTCGATATTACGCCAACCTTTATTGATATCGCAGGCGGACAGCAGCCCGAAGCTTTGGACGGAAAAAGTTTTTTAGATGTATTGTTAGGCAAAACCAAAACCTTCCGGGAGTGTATTTATGCCAGCCATACTCGTGACGGCAATATGAATGTCTTTCCTCAGCGGGGTGTTCGGGATGTCCGCTATAAGTATATTCTGAATCTTCGTCCCGAAAACACCTGGACCACGCATTTTACAAAAGTGCCGGACATTCCCGAAAGCCACAAGCAGGTCTGGGACACCTGGGTCGAAAAGGCCAAAACCGACCCGCAGGTCGCCAAACTGCTGGATGTTATTGAGCATCACCCGGCCGAAGAATTATACGATTTGCAAACGGACCCTTACGAGCTTAATAATATCGCCGACAAGCCCGAGGCCGGGCCTATTCTAAAGAAAATGCGGCGGCAGTTAAAGGAATGGATGCTCTCACAAAACGACCCTGCTCTAACCAAAGTTTAGAGTGCCTAAAGTTTGGAGTGCCTAAAGTTGTGGATTATTTTATAACTTTAGCTCACTTTAAGTGCTTTAGCTCGGTAGGATGTGGCATGGCCTTCCAGGTCTTGAACCAATCACGGGCAGGATGCCCGTGCCACAGCAAAATGTGTTGAATATGAGATGCCTCTTTTATAAATTGCTTTCTGTTCTCACTTTGGCGGTTAGTTACAGTCTTGCAAAAATGGTCAGAACAGCATATAACATTGGCTGTTATGGCGAAAGATATTCAGAAACAAATCGAGCGGTTGCGGGAGGAGATTCGAGGGCACGATTATCTCTATTACGTGCTCAATCAGCCGAAAATCAGCGACCGGCAATACGATGAGCTCTTTGCCAAGCTAAAGAAGTTGGAAGAGGCTAATCCGCAGTTTATAACTGCCGATTCCCCGACTCAGCGGGTTTCCGAGAGGCCGCTGGAAGGTTTTACCAACGTCCGACATGCGGTGCCGATGCTGAGTATGGACAACACCTATAGCGCCGATGAGCTAAAAGCTTTTGATGAGAGAGTAACAAAGCAGCTTGGCAGCGAAGATTACGATTATGTGGTCGAATTGAAAATTGATGGGGTTGCGATAAGTCTTCGTTATGAGGATGGGGTTTTGGTTACGGCTGCTACGCGGGGTGACGGCAGAGTAGGTGATGATGTTACGGCCAATGTGCGGACAATAAAAGCCGTGCCGCTCACGCTACTGGGCCGCGATACAATCCCCGCCGTGCTCGAAGCTCGCGGCGAAGTCTATATGCCCACAAGCGCATTTATCGAGCTAAACAGACTTCGCGCAGAAGCCGGCGAGCCGGCCTTTGCCAATCCGCGAAATGCCGCGGCAGGTTCCCTGAAGCTGCTGGATTCAAGAATTACCGCCGCGAGGAACCTTTCGTTCTTTGCATACGCGACCGGCGAGATTTCCAAGCCATCGGTGGATAATCATTACCAAACACTGGATAGATTCAAAAAACTCGGCTTGCCTGTTAATCCAAACATCCAAAAGGCCAAAGACATAGAGGAAGTAATAAAGATTTGCCTTGGCTGGAGTGAAAAACGCTTCACGCTGGATTACCAGATTGACGGTATGGTCATAAAGGTAAATCGCTTTGAGCAACGGGACACATTAGGTGCGACGGGCAGGGCGCCCCGGTGGTGCATTTCGTATAAATTTGCTGCCGAGCAGGCCGAGACCATCGTCGAATCAATCGATGTTCAGGTCGGCAAGAGCGGGATTCTGACGCCGGTGGCAAATCTGACGCCGGTGCAATTATCCGGTACGACGGTCAAGCGGGCGAGCCTGCACAACTTCGATGAATTGAATCGGCTCGGTGTACGGTGTGGTGACACTGTGGTAATTGAAAAGGCCGGCGAGATAATACCGCAGGTGGTGGAAGTAAAGAAAGAATTAAGGCCTGCGGGCACAAAACCCTTTAAGGCCCCTCAAAAGTGTCCGAATTGCGGCTCGGCGGTAGCTAAGGACGAAGACGGGGTTTATATCCGATGCCTCAATCCGGATTGTTTGGGGCAATTGAAAGAGCGGCTGAAATATTTTGCCGGACGAGGGCAGATGGATATCGAAAATCTCGGGACAGCCCTGATTGAGCAATTAGTTGAGGCCGGGCTGGTAAAGAATTTCGCAGACCTTTACAAGCTGCAGAAACCGGAGCTGATTGAGCTGGAGCGAATGGCTGAAAAAAGTGCCGACAATGTGATAGAAGCGATAAAGGCGAGCAAGACCCGGCCATTGTGGCGATTTGTTACGGCTTTGGGCATCCGCCATATCGGGGCCCAGTCGGCGCAAATCTTAGCTGAATACTTCGGTTCCCTTGAGGCTCTTATGTCAGCCGGGCAGCAGGAGCTTGCGGAGATAGACCAAATCGGGCCGACAATGGCAGAAAGTGTGTATGAATATTTTCGCGACACAAGGAATCAGGCGGTTATCAAAGAGTTATTGGCCGCAGGGGTAGCGCCCCGGCAACCAAGAGCACGACGCTCGGATAAATTAGCCGGAAAGACAATTGTTGTTACAGGTAGTTTGGAGAATTTCACGCGCCAACAAATAGAGCAAGCGATTAGACAGGCAGGGGCAAAACCTTCCGGCAGCGTAAGTAAGAAAACCGATTACGTGTTGGCCGGCGAAAATCCGGGAAGCAAACTCGACAAAGCGAGGGAACTTGGAGTTGAAGTGATAAACGAAAAAGAGTTTTTGGAGTTGTTGTGAACCAAGACGAAAAACTAATGTTGTCTGCGTTGAGACTGGCTCGGCGAGGTATTGGTTCTGTTGAGCCAAATCCTGCGGTCGGGGCGGTTATCGTCAAGGCCAATCAGATTATCGGCAGTGGCCGGCATAAAAAATTCGGCGGCCCCCACGCGGAAATAAACGCATTAGAAGATTGCAAGACCTTAGGTGTTAATCCCCGCGGCGCTGCGATGTACATTACGCTTGAGCCGTGCTCTCACCAGGGTAAGACCGGCCCCTGCACACAGGCCATAATTGAAGCCGGGGTAGCGAAAGTTTTCGTGGCAACGATTGACCCATCAGAGCACGCCGGCGGTAAAGGCATCGAGCAATTACGCGATGCAGGAATTGAAGTGCAGACCGGCATCTGTGAGACACAAGCGCGCCTACTAAACGCCCCTTTTATCAAATTTGCAGCTACCGGAAAATGCTGGGTGACATTGAAATGGGCGCAGAGCATCGACGGCAAAGTCGCCACAGCCGAGCCGCGACCGTCGGGGAGCGGTTGGATTTCCGGCGAACAAAGCAGAAAAGATGTGCACAAATTACGCAGACGTGCGCAGGCGATATTAGTGGGCGTAAATACCGTAATCGCGGATGACCCGCTATTGACGGCCAGACCGGGCAAAGAAAAAAAACTCACGAGAATCGTTTTAGACAACCATCTCAGGCTTCCCCTTGATTGCAAGCTGATTAAGACCGCCAAGAAAAGCCCCGTATTGATATATACGAATGAAAACACAGTGCGAACGTACTCGGAAATTGTGGCACAGATTACCAAAAAAGGAGCGGAGCTGCTCGCTTACCCGGATACGCAAGGCCGGTCTAATCTGTATTTTCTGCTTGATGAGCTGAGTAAACGCGGCATCGGTCATCTGCTTGTCGAAGGTGGGCCGAGGGTGCTGACCTCGTTTTTAAAAGAGCAGCTTGCCGATGAGATTGTTGTTTATATCGCACCGAAGATATTAGGGGCGCAGGGCAGTGTCGATATAACCGACCCTATGGCCGAATTAACACAGGCTGTCGGATTGCATTACGTTGATATTGAGCGTTTCGGAGACGATGTTCGCCTGACCGGCCTGACAGAAAAAGGTATTACGGATTGCGGAATTGTAACTTGAGGTCGCAAATCGCGACCTCAAACAAAGGGCAAGGTGATCGGCACTATAGTCCTTACGTTTTCACCGAACAGGACTTAGCGAAGTTTCAATTTCGCTCTGCAAATAATTTGGGAATTGGATGAATGGACAAAAGAGAGGTTGTTAAGCTGGCTATTGAGGGACACAGGGTCCCGTACGTTCCGTGGCAGTGTAACTTTACTTTTGAAGCGGCCCAGAAGCTGCGGAATCATTTTGACCGGGATAATTTGGACCGGGTCTTAGACAACCATTTTGTCAAATTAGGCAGGAATATGGGTCTTTTTACTGCTCTTGGCGAAGACCGCTTCCGTGATTTCTTCGGGGCCGTGTGGGACCGCAGCGTTGACAAGGATATAGGCATTGTTGAGAAATATGTTTTGCCGGAGCCGAACCTTGCCGGATATGAGTTTCCCGACCCGCTGGATAAACGGTTTTTTGAGAATATTTTTGAGCAGCTATCCAAATATGGTGATTGTTTCCGGGTCTTTAAGATTGGGTTTTCACTATACGAGCGGGCCTGGGCGATGCGGGGGATGGAGAACCTGATGATGGATTTCTTAGACCATCCTGACTTCGTGCACGAGCTTCTGCAAAGAATAGCCGACTATAACATCGCCCAGATTGGCGAAGCCCTGAAGTATGATATAGACGCGGTTTATTTCGGCGATGACTGGGGCCAGCAGAGGGGCCTGCAGATGGGGCCTGGCCTCTGGGCGGAGTTTATCCGGCCTCAGTTGAAGCGGATGTACTCGGTGGTTCGGGAGGCGGGCAAGTACGTTACTATCCATTCGTGCGGCAAGGTGGATGAGCTTTTTGATGATTTGATTGAGCTTGGGCTTAATTGCTTTAATCCCTTTCAGCCGGAGGTTATGGATGTCTTTGACCTTATGAGAAGGTACAAGGGACGGCTTGCATTTCACGGCGGCCTGTCCACGCAGCAGACACTGCCATACGGCTCGGTCGAAGATGTCAAGAGGGCAACAACAAAACTGCTGAAAGCAGGTAAAGACGGCGGCTATATCTTCGCACCGGCCCACGCTGTTGAGGGCGATGTCCCATTAGAGAATATGTTGGCTTTTATAGATGTCCTCCACACCCAGAGCGGTTACAGACGGTAGATTTCTCGTCTGTAACCGATTTTGAATATATCAATTAGCGAATCTTTATCCTCAATAGAATAGACTATTCTATAATCGCCCTGTCGAATGCGGTATTGCTCCTTTCCTGAAAGTTTTTGTGAGCCGTGGGGTCTTGGATTTTCGGCAAGTGATTGAATGTGTTTGATAATTCTTCGCAGGTCTTTCTTTGGGAGAGCTTCCAGCTCTTTTGCAGCGGATATTTTGATAGTTATTCTATATTTTGCCATTTTTTCTGAGCTTCTTCAAAACATCCTCAAACGGCAGGCTTGGCTCTTTCCTGCGCTGCTCGAAAGCCGACAGGTCAATGGAATCCTCCGCTAAAGAAAGTTTAATCGCCTCCTGAACCAGCTCCGACATAGAGTGTTCAGTTTCCGCTGCTTTTATACGTAATGCGTGATGCAAATCAGAATCTAAGTAAACTGTAGTTCTTTTTGTATTGGCCTTCATATTATCACCTCGTTAATGGTATCATAACATTATAACGTCTTGATGTCAAGATGCGGTTAATATATTTTTCGGGATTTGTGATTTTTTACCGGTCGGTTGAAGTGTAGTGATATTTAAAACGCTGGGAGTATGCCCAAAAGCGGTATTTTTTCCTTGATTTGCAGCATAAAAAGATGTACAATTACATTGTGTTTTTAGCGGCCTTCGGAGCGCTGAAAGGAGAAGGGAGTGCAATTCCTTTTAGTCGGCTTTTTTATAGGTCATGCAAAGGTCAATCTGACATTAGGCTTGCTATAAATATTCACAGGAGGTATGAATCTTCGGTTTTTATCGGTTGTTATGGATAAAGATTATCACATTAGCGATAGCCCATATTCGTTTTTTGGGTTAACTCGGTGAATACTTAAACCGATATATTAACGGAAATTGTGCGGCATTAAAACGAGAATTGTAAATCCACTTATATGGTTTTCTTCTCATTTTTCTGCCCGGAGGTGCGAAAGGGGATATAAAATGAAAAGATTTCTTAATATCTCGGTTGTTCTACTGGTGTTTGTTTTTCTCAGTTTTTCTGGTTGCGAGAGCGGGAAGGGTCATTTTGGGGCCAAGGAGGGAGAACCGGAACTACTGCAGGCGGAAAAGTTTTTTTGGGCCAGTGACCACGAACCTATAACTATAGCTCCAATACAAACGGTGCCTCCTTCCACAAGGGAGCCCGTTGTTGAGTCAAAGCTGGTAGCTATCGATGGGGTCGGCTCGTCTGTAATCTCAAGGACCTATCCCTGGACAGAATGCGGGATTATTCATTTAGAGAAGACTGTGCCGAAGGAAGTTGGGCTAAACAGAACGTTTGATTACTTCATCAAGGTAACAAATCTAACGGACGTGAAGCTGACCGATATTCTGATAACCGAAGAGCTTTCAGATAATTTCGATTTCACAAGCGCAAGTCCGGCAGCGAAAGAAGACCTGAACAAACTTGTATGGGAAATACCGTCGCTTGGACCAAAAGCGAGCAAGCTAATTACGGTTTCCGGTATGGCTACGCAGACCGATCCCCTTGAACAAAGCACAAATGTTATTACTCCCATCATTCCGGCCCATGCCTCCATAAGGGTTGTCCAGCCCAGGCTGGAGCTGACAAAGACTACGCCGGTCGAGGCCTTGTTGTGTGAGCCGATTCCGGTGGTATTCGTGGTGGCCAATTCGGGGACAGGGTCCGCACGAAACGTCAAAATCGTAGAAACACTCCCTCCGGGGCTGCTGACGTTCGATGGCAATAGCAAATTAGTATTTGATGTCGGCACCCTGACGGAGGGTCAGTCGCAGCAATTCTCGGCTGAACTGCGGGCCACTAAGACGGGCAGCTATACCAGCAAGGCAGTGGCCAGCTCAACTACCGGTCTGAGTGCTAAATCGGCGGAAACCACAACGGTTGTTGACATGCCTGTGCTGACAATCACCAATAACGGTCCTCAACGGCAATACCTTGGTCGAACATTGACCTACGAAATAATAGTTGCCAACAACTCAACTATACCAGCGAAAAATACGGTTATAGAGGATAATATCCCGGAAGGAGTAACCTCAACAGAAGCAAGTACAGGTGCAAAACTTTCCGGTTCAAAATTAATCTGGGAGCTCGGTACTCTTGCACCTAACACTTTCAAAAAGGTACGTGTATCCTACTTGCCAACTGAAGCGGGCACGCTGACGAATAGTGCAACTGCAACTGCATATTGCTCAGAGGCTGTGACTGCTTCGGTGAATACCCTGATAGCCGGTATTTCTGCGGTGGCGCTGGAAGTCGTTGACGTCGATGACCCGGTTAAAGTAGGCGCCCGCACGACATATGTAATCAGTGTAACGAACCAAGGCTCTGCTGCCGCCACAAACGTTCATATTGCTTGTATTTTGGAAGATAATGTTCAATACGTTTCGTCAGCCGGCGCAACCGCCGGTTCTGCAGAGGGACAGAGAGTGAATTTTTTCCCGTTAAGCACTCTTGCACCGAAGGCCAAAGCGGCCTGGCGTGTGGTTGTCAGGGCTGTAAAGCCGGGAGATGTACGCTTCAAAGTTGTCTTGAACGTTGACCAGCTTACACGGCCTGTTGAAGAAACAGAATCTACGTATCTGTACGAGTAGTTATGGTGATATGATATAGAAACAACATGGGCTAACTCGTGCTACGTAGCGAAGCTGCCTCTGCTATGCGTAGCGCTTCGCGGAGCATAGTTCGCAGAGTAGCAAGCTCATCCTACCTGACACAAAAACAAGGACCCGCTTTGTTCATATTTAGGTTCTACGTTTACTTATACCCCCCGGGTTAAAAATCGGCTGTTTTTTTCCTTGATTAGTGAAAAAAAGGTGGTTAGATAAATGTTGTATAATATACCTGTCAGCCAGTAATAGTTTTTGGAAGGTTTAAGATGCGAGTGATAGAATTTTTGGACAAGTCGGCGGTTCGTTACGAGGTAACTGAACATCCGCCAGCCTTTACGGCGCAACAAATGGCGGCGGCAGAGCACGAGCCGGGCAAATACGTAGCCAAACCGGTGATAGTCAAAGCCGACGAAAAATACATGATGTGTGTGCTTTCAGCGTGTTACAAGATTGACTTGGGGGCGTTGAAAAGTCAACTGGGTGCTAAATCAGTCGAATTAGCCCAGGAAAAGGAAATCGGCAAGATATTCGACGATTGTGAGTTGGGAGCCGAGCCGCCATTCGGCAATCTATATGACTTGCCTACCGTTATGGACAAGACTCTTGAGGAGGGCGACCATATCACGTTCCAGGCCGGCACACATGGAAAAGCGATACGGATGAGCATGGACGATTACCGAAAGCTGGTTGAGCCTGAGGTTCTTGAATTCAGCTATCACATGACATCGTGACTGCAAATTGTCGCTGTGCATGTATAAAAACCCCCAGGTAATAAGCTGTGGGCTAAACGCTCATAGATTTTGATAATGAGCTTAGTCGATTTCGTCGTCGATCCAGGCAAGGAGCTCTTTTAGGTCGTCAAGAGTGATATCACCCATGTGGGCGATTCGGAAGGTTTGTTCTTTTAGCTTGCCGTAGCCGTTTCCGAAAATAGTATTGTGCTTTTGCTGTATCGCGTTGATAGTATCGGCGACGTTGATGCCGCGGGTATTCTTGACCGTTGTGAGGGTGTTTGAGGCGTACTTTTCATCGCAGAAGAGGTCGAATTTTTCCCTGGCCCAGGCCCTTACAAAATCACCCATTTGTTTATGTCTTTCCCAGACATTTTCCATACCCTCTTCGAGCAGCTTTTTGCATTGGTAATTCAGGGCCATAATATGAGGGATGTTCGGCGTGGTAGGAGTCTGGTTCTTCGCGGCCATTTTTGCAAAAACCTGGAAGTCGAAATAGTAACCTCTGTTGGGGACATTCCCGCTTTTTTCCAGGGCCCTGTTGCTAACCGCAGCCACAGCTAAGCCCGGCGGAATTGCAAAGGCCTTCTGGACCGAGGCGAATACCACGTCCCAGCCAAGCTCATCAAAATGTATAGGCAAACCAACCATTCCACTGACCGCATCAACAAAAACAAGGACATCCGGGTATTTTTCCCTCATCATTTTGCTGATTTCATAGACCGGATTTGTCAGGCCCGTGCTTGTCTCATTATAAACGAGGGTAACAGCAGCGTATTTGCCGGTGGCAAGTTTTTCGTCAATCATCTCAGTCAGAGTAGGTTTGCCCCACTCGACCTTCAGCTCCTCTACGTTTCTGCCGCAGCTCCCGGCAACGCCTGCCCATTTGTCACTGAAGGCACCGCAGCAGGTGGCCAGAACGGCTTCGTCAAGACCAACGCAGTTGCGAATGGCGGCTTCCCAGACTCCTGAGGCTGATGACGTAAAGAGAAAAATGTTCTGGTCTGTAAAGAGGAATTTTTTGAGCATATCAACTGTTTCGCCATGCAGTTGAGCATACTCTTTGCCTCGATGTCCCAGTGTCGGGCGTGCGAGCTGCTGTAGGACGTCTTCGTTGACCTTTACCGGTCCGGGAATGAATAATCTCGGTGGGTTTTTCCAATCTACCATATTACCTGCTCTCTTCTTTTTGTCATTCCCGCGAAAGGGTTGCCCTGAGCGAGGCCGAATGGGCGAGAATCTATACTATTTTTGTTAATAGGTCCCTGCTTTCACAGGGACGACGTTTAAATCGGTATTACAATTTTTGAATC
>JABUBO010000689.1_pt1 | contig 11141 bp, 8 predicted proteins | sample 7240361 | NCBI WGS metagenome assembly JABUBO01 (sample SAMN07256346, study PRJNA390944) | subsurface metagenome | isolation source: Methane hydrate marine sediment | place: Pacific Ocean: Eastern North Pacific, ODP site
CACCACCCCCAATCGCCCGGATTTCCTGGTTTTAAATTATGGAATTAGGCAATCTTGACTGGACTATTGTTGCAATTTTTTTTGTTATCGTACTTTCAATTATTACTTAAAAAAGTAATTTAAAAATGCGTAAAAGTGATGTATTTTGTTTATATTCAAAGTGTTAATTACAGAAATATTAACAAGAAAACATCACTTTAAGAATGAAAAATACAAAGGAAAAGTTAAATCACAAATCAAAAATTGTTAAGTCCTCATTTCAACAAGTTGATGTTGCGTCTTCTCTCAGCATTACTCAAGCTTGTCTTCGGAAGTCAGGCAAGCTTGGTTCTGCATTCGTTCATTGCAACATTTCAGGCAGTAACATTACAAAGTATTCCAGACTCAATACCGTAGCGAAATATATGAACCGCCAAAACATAATAAAATTAGATAAAGCGATAAACGAGAACACGATATTCATCATGTTAAAAACCTGGGGCAAAGCTGTGCACGTAAGCTGCAAATGTTATTGCTGTCAAAAAAACGCCCAATGGTTGCATGAAAGCAGACTGGAAATTATTACACTGGACGCCGATTCAACCGTTAAATCTGTTTGTGGCAACCAGGAAGGGGCTGAGAAGGGATTTAACACGACGAAAAAATATATCCCCAAGCAAAGACAAACAGAATTTTGTTAGGAGCGAATTCAAAAGTGAACTTGTTCACTATTGATGGGTGACGAAACAAAATCTAATAAATATTTAATCGCGGATTTAAACTAATTTGGCCGTAATTGAATAGCTTTTGCAGATATATCGGATTAATTCCGATTCAAATATTTCAAATTAGATAATTAAGTATGAATATAATATGGTAATTTGCAGTAGAATATATGTTAACCGCAGTGACAAAGTTAAGAAAGGAGTTAGAAATGAACCGTCGAGATTTTTCTAAACAGAGTCTAATGCTTGGAATGGGCGTTTTAGCTGGCTTCCCAAAGGACAGTGAGGGAAGGGCTCTGAATCGACCTGTGAATTACTACGCAGAACCTGCGAAAAATTTGCCTGTAAGGAAATTTGATGTCGTCATAACGGGTGGTGGCACGGCAGGCGTTGTAGCAGCCTTAGCCGCAGCGCGTCAGGGAGCCAAAACCGCATTGATCGAGGTAAAAGGTTATCCGGGCGGGACGGTTACAGAAGGCGGCACTGCCCTTCACAGCTTCTATAACCTCTGGAAGGCCTTTCCCGGCGTCAAAAAGCGTCAGGTCGTGCGAGGGATTCCACAGGAGATTATCGACCGCCTTATGAAGGTCGGCGGTACAACCGGATATGGTGAGATGGAAACCATGTATGATTATGACTCCGTCTGCACAGCCGTGGACACTGAATTATATAAACTGGTGACATTCGAGATGCTGGCCGAAGCGGGGGTTTTTGTGGCGGTGAACACCATGTGTGTTGGGGCCATTGTCAGCGGGACCGTTGTCAAAGGAGTAATCACGGAAAGCCGGTCGGGGCGCGAAGCCATCCTTGCCCGTTCCTTTGTGGATTGTTCTGCCTACGGGGACCTGGCTGCCCATGCCGGGGCGGAGTTCACTGTTCCCAACGATTACGCCTCCTGCAACAGTATTGGGGTGGGAAATGTAGGGATGGACGATTACTACAAATTCCTGAAGGAACATGACGCCATTGGCGAAATGGCGAGGGGCATGCGAAGCGGTAATGAGAACCAGCTTGTCAGGCTGAGCGGAAAAAGAGTGAATCTCCCTGAAGAATTTTCTGCAGAAGCGAGCGCTATAGGAATGGCCACTGTTACCACAACGGTACATGATAATTACCTGATGTTCATTAAATTCAACTTAAAAGTCAACGGTAGTGTGTTGAATCGTGACGATATGGCAAAGGCAGAGCTCCAGTTACGCCAGCGCCAGTACCGGGGCATACAGCTGTTCAGGGAATTTTTCCCGGGCTGTAAAAATGCCTTTATCGCCCGGACGAGCCCCAATCTTTGCATCCGGCGAGGCAGATTAATCAAGTCCGACTATGACATATCGAATGAAGATGTCATTGAAGGCAGGCATTTTGACGACGACGTCATGGTTTACGGTTTTCACGATCTTGCGCCCCGCTTTCAAGTGAAGAATGGCGGCACATATGGAATACCTTACAAAGCGCTGCGTGTAGCAGGAATCGAGAACCTCCTGGTGGCCGGTATGATGATTACGTCCGGCTACCGAGCCCATAATTCCACCCGAAACACGGTATGCTGTATGGGACAGGGACAGGCGACTGGCACTGCGGCGGCTCTCTGTGCCCGCAAAAACTGCGGGACACGTGAGCTTCGATACAGAGATTTAAGAAAGGCTCTTGAAAACGGCGGCGTATATTTTGAAAGCTAAGGTATATTCGCGCCAAATCGTGGTCATTTGACAGGGCTATGAGGTGAATCGGTTCAACTTACTGAGGCGGATAACAACGGTTTGCAGTCGGACTCGACCGTGTTAGGTTTTCGAGTGATAATAAATATAACAGAATATGTTTTCAAAATCGCAAATTTCTCAATAAATAACAATAAATAAAAATAAAATTATGATTATTAAAAAGAACTTTTTATTGTTCAGCCTATTAATGGCTGCAAATTTATCAGCACCTTTTGCTCAGGAAGCAAAGGTGAAAGAATATGAGGCAGAATTTCCTACTTATTCATTTAGTGACCCTGATCCGGTTCCCAATATAGGAAAGATATATCCTTACTTCCGTTTTGATGGTTATTCCACCATTGCATCACCACGAGACTGGAAAATGGTGGAAATGGAAAACGATTATCTCCGGGTCTTTATCAACCCTGAGATTGGTGGGAAGATATGGGGAGCCATTGAAAAATCCACTGGGAAAGAGTTTATCTATTTTAATCACGTGGTGAAATTCAGGGATATTGCCATGAGGGGGCCATGGACATCAGGAGGCATAGAGATCAATATCGGATCGATCGGTCATGCGCCTACCTGCTCCACACCGGTTAATTATCTTACCCAAACCAATCCCGACGGAAGTGTCAGTTGTATTGTCGGGGCCTTGGACCTCCCCTCCCGCACTCAATGGAGAGTCAAAATTACCCTTCCTCCCGATAAAGCATGGTTTACAACCAACGCCCTTTGGGTAAACCCTACACCGCTTGAACAATCGTACTATCACTGGATGAACGGAGCCGTTAAAGCGCAGGGTAACCTGGAATTCGTATATCCCGGACAATATCATATCGGTCATGACGGTAAAGCCTCACCTTGGCCCACAGACAGCCTTAATCGAAAAATATCGTGGTACAACAAGAATAATTTTGGCAGAAGTAAATCCTATCATATAATTGGTAATTATACTAATTTCTCTGGCGGCTACTGGTATGATGATAAATTCGGGTTTGGTCATTATGCCCCATATGACGAAAAACCCGGAAAAAAGATATGGATATGGAGTCTTTCCCGGTGGATTATGTTATGGGAGGATATACTTACCGACACCGATGGACAATACGTAGAGGTTCAAACGGGCCGATTGTTTAACCAGGCAGGATCAAGCAGCACATATACACCCTTTAAACACCGTGGATTTACTCCTTTCGGGGCAGATACCTGGACCGAATACTGGTTCCCTGTAAAAAACACACAAGGCATACGCCGGGGAATTCCAAAGGGTACTATCAACTTTGTTCAGGATAACAATCAACTTAATTTCTGGTTCTGTGCCAATGAGCCGGTGGATAACCGGCTATTATTCTTTCACAAAGATACCACTGTTTACACCACACAAATTCAACTGGATCCCATGGAGGTCATAGAAGGGAACTTCCTATTCCGGGGAAAACCAAATGATCTTTCTGTCCGGCTGGACAATAAATATATAATAGAGCCGGGCGGAAAAAAGAACCATGATCTTTCCAGGCCGGTAAAACCTGCCAGTGTTGACTGGGGATCACAGTATGGATTGTACATCATGGGGAAAGAAGCGGAAAGACAAAGGATGTACCAAAAAGCTATGATAAAATATCAGGCTTGCCTTGATCAGGAACCCTGGTTTATTCCTGCACTTAACGGTATGGCACATTTGTACTACCGCCATATGGAATATGAGAAAGCATTAAAGTATGCCACTAAAGCATTGCGAATGGATACTTATGATCCACAGGCTAATTTCCTTTACGGAGTGATCAATAAAACTATTGGAAATACCTATGATGCCATGGATGGTTTTTCTATTGCCTCCGCTTCACAGGAATACCGATCTGCTGCCTATACTGAAATGGCCGGAATCTATATTAAACTTCAGGAATGGAGCACCGCCCTTGATTATGCCAGGAAAAGTCAACAATACAACAAATTCAACATCCAGGCACACCAGATGGAAGCCCTAATCCTGCGAAAAATAAATAGCTCCGAAGAAGCAGAAAAAAAACGGAAGAAGATTTTAGAGCTTGACCTGCTGAACCATTTCAGCCGCTTCGAATCAGGATTGACTGATCCCACTATGAGATCTTCGCTGATGGAGGGAATTACTGCTGAATTGCCCCATGAATATTTTCTCGAACTGGCTTTGTGGTATTATGAATTGTGTTTGCCTCAGGAAGCAAAACAAGTGCTCCAGCAAGCACTGTCAAACCCAGTGGTAAATTACTGGCTGGCCTGGTTAAACCATCAGGAAGGAAATACCGATAAGGCAGCATATTACCTTGAAAAAGCCAATAGTGCCTCCCCGAAACTGGTCTTCCCATTCCGGCATGAAACTGTCCCGGTACTCCAATGGAGCATTGACCATTCTGAATCATGGAAACCCGGTTATTATCTGGGGCTTGTCTACTGGAGCAAACAACGCCTTGCAAAGGCCCGTGAACTGTTTCTCTCCTGCGATGATAAACCTGATTATTATCCTTTTTATCTTGCCCGGTCAAAATTGTTCCTTAGTACCGGTCACGATTTAGTGCTGTCTGATCTGAAAAAAGCTGCCTCACTTGCTCCGGGAGAATGGAGGACAGGTCATGATCTGAGCCGGTATTACCTCGATATAGGAAAAACGAAAGAAGCTCAATCGGTAGTAGAAAATTATTACCGCCGGTTTTATGATAATTATTACCTGGGATTATTGTTAGCCAAAACTCTATTGCTCAATCAATATTACACCCAATGTGTAAAACTGCTTGATGAACTGCAGGTCCTTCCTAACGAGGGAGCCACTGAAGGGCACCAGATATATCGTGAAGCCCACCTGCAATTGGTCATCGATAATTATGAGAAGGGTAAATACCAGATTGCTATGAAGCATGTGGACCAAGCACGTTTATGGCCGGAAAATCTGGGTGTAGGGAAACCCTACTATCCCGATGAACGAGTGGAGAATTATTTGACGGCCAGGATTTTCGAAATACAGGGGAAAAACGTTAATGCACGCGAGTATTACCGGGAAACGGCTTCATCCATAAACAGAAATTCCACCTACTGGGCATCCAAAGACCTTCTCTCCATATTGTCGTTAAAGAAAACAGGGAATACGGAAAAAGCTGACCAACTGATGGAAGAGTGGAAAAATGAAACTCACGATGGTCAAACATATCGTTGGGCCATGGCATGTATGAATAACCAGTACAACCAAGCCAGAAAAATATTCAGCGAACAGGGGGAAATATTAGAAGTAACTCCTTGGGAAACCATCCATCAGGATACCGACCGTATTCTAATATGGAATATCCTTCAAATTGACCTTAAAAAAGAATAGTCCCCAATGAATATGATAATCCAACTTACAACTTTTTTTGTTCAAAAGTAAAATAATGGTTAATTTCATACGTAAATTTATAATTAGCAAATAATAATAAACCATCATCAAAATGAAACATTTCAGTATCTTGTTTTTCTTTTTACTGCTGTTACTTAACAGCTTCTGTCAATCATCTTCCTCTGATTTTAATATTGAACCGGTATTACCATATGGAACTGGTTCCTGGGATTCCGAACAACTGGGAAATCATCGGGTGGTTCTATATGTAAATTCTCCAACTGATGCCGTACGTGTACATATTCCATGGCGCCGGAGAGATAAGCATCCTGAACAAAAACGTATCATTTTAATGGATACCACAGGGAAGCAGATAGAAAATCTTATAAGAAATAAAATTAGCAGAACATCCGCCGACCTGATATTCCAACCAGTCAGTGGATCCGGGTTGTATTATTTGTACTACCTGCCATACCGGCTGAAAGGATCACACTATCCCACTACAGTGTATTTCGAGCCGGATGACCAGTCCGATCCTGAATGGATACACAAAAATAAGCTTGATCAACCTGAATCGGTTTCAGGATTACCCGAAGCCAGAGCTATTGAGATGCAATCCATCAACGAATTCAACAGTTTCTTCCCAATGGAAGTTATTGCTACAAATGAAGAGATCGATGCATTGATTAATCAGCATTCTGAAAGATCCTATCTGGTTTTTCCCGAAAACAGAAAATATCCCATCCGCATGCAACAGGATCTTCCTTATCGATGGATTATCAGGGGACTATCATCCGATTTTAAAGGAACTGCCTGCAGAAATGAGTATTATGCTTTTCAGATCGGGATATTTGCTGCATCAGCTGATATTCCTGATATTAAGGTTTCTTTTAATGATCTGAAAGCAGAAAACGGGTCAGCGATAATTCACGCCGGTACTCTCACATGCTTTAACACAGGAGGAATCAATTGGGATGGGAAACCCTTCGACAAGATCTGCACAGTAGAAAAGGGGAATGTGCAACCTTTATGGATAGGCATTGACGTTCCACGCAATCTGCCCTCCGGCACTTACCGCGGAACTCTCACTGTACACCCTACAGGGCTTGACCCCAGTGAAGTGAATATCGTCCTGAAAGTAACTCCTCAAATTCTGGAGGATCGTGGTGATGGAGAACCATGGCGGCATTCCCGGCTACGCTGGTTTAATTCAAAACTGGCAATGGATTATAATCTGGTGTATCCATTCATACCACTGACCCGCTGCGGTGACACCCTTTCATGTCTGGGCAGAGATCTGGTACTGGGAAAAGATGGTTTGCCCCGGCAGATATTATCCCGCTTTACCCCGGAGGTTACTCACCTTACCGACCATGCACATTCACTATTGTCAGGACCTGTTAACTTTCGCATCACGGATGAAAACAATAAAACCCTGACTACTGATCCTCAAAGTTTCCAGGTAACAGAAACGAAAGAAGGAATTATCAGATGGATCGCACAAACACAGCAAGATGATATAAGCATCACAACCGAAGGAAGCCTTGAGGCTGACGGATTTGCACGATTCCGTATCAAGGTAGAAGCCAGTAAAAAGACATCTGTGCAGGATGCAGAACTTATAATCCCTATGCAGGAAACATTTTCAAAGTATATGATGGGACTGGGTCACAAAGGGGGATACCGGCCGGAAAATGTACAATGGAAATGGGATAAAACACACAATCAGGAGGGAGCATGGCTGGGAAATACTAATGGAGGTATCCAGTTTTCATTAAGAGGCAGTAATTATGCCCGGCCGCTGAATACAAATTTCTATCTGACCGATCCGCTTAACATGCCTGCTTCATGGTATAACCATGGTAAAGGCGGGATTACTATTCAGCGTGTTGATAATGGAACAATTCGGGTGAGGGCATTTTCGGGTTCCCGGACACTTGAACCCGGACAACCACTTTTATTCGATCTTTTGCTATGGATAACACCTTTTAAGCCTATTAATACGAACGACCATTGGAAAAACCGGTATTATCATAGTTATCAACCTATAGATACAATTAGGGAAACCGGGGCCACTGTGATCAACATTCACCATGCCAATGAGGTAAATCCCTATATAAACTACCCATTTCTGAGCCAGGAAAAAATGTATAATTATATTACCGAAGCCCATCAAAAAGGAATGAAAGTTAAAATTTATAATACAATCCGGGAATTATCAAACCATGCCCCGGAGTTGTTTGCCATTCGCAGTCTTGGCCATGAAATATTTTCTGAAGGTCAGGGAGGCGGTTATTCATGGTTGCATGAACATGTTGGAGAAGATTATATCCCGGCGTGGTTCGTAGCTCACCTAAAGGATGCAGCCATCATTAACTCAGGAATGTCGCGTTGGCATAACTATTATGTAGAAGGACTGGATTGGCTTGCCAGGAACATGGCCATTGATGGATTATATATCGATGATCTTGCCTTTGACCGGACGACCATGAAACGTGTTCGCAAAGTGCTGGATCGTAACAGACCTGAAGCACTAATTGACCTTCACTCCGCTAATCAGTTTAATATACGCGATGGGTTTATCAACAGTGCCAGTCTCTACCTCGAACATTTCCCTTATATTGACCGCTTGTGGTTTGGAGAATATTTCGATAAAGATGCTCCACCCGAGTTCTGGCTTATTGAAATGTCAGGCATCCCATACGGACTGATGGGTGAGATGCTACAGGACGGAGGTAACCCATGGAGAGGTATGATTTATGGTATGACAGCCCGGCTGCCAAGGACTGGTTATCAGAGGGCTCTCTGGAAGATATGGGATTCATTCGGTATTAAGGAAAGCCGTATGGTGGGTTATTGGTCACCTGATTGTCCGGTACAAACAGGAAATAATAAAGTCCTTGCTACAGCTTACATAAAGCAGAACAGTGTAATGATCGCCCTCGGCAGTTGGGCAGATAATGAAGAACAGGTGAAATTGGAAATTGATTGGAAATCTTTGGGTATTTCTCCAGAACAATCCAGACTGTATGCCCCTGATATCCAAGATTTCCAGCCCGCCGCTTCATTTGATCCAAAGGAAACCATTCCTGTAAAATCCGGGAAGGGGTGGCTACTGATGCTTAAGAAAAATAAAGAACTGTTATAAATCAAGAAATATTAAGAGTAGTGAAATGAAAGAGGAATATAAATACATACAGATAATTGGCACACAAAGATCGGGTTCAAACCTGTTGCGTGTAATGCTCAACCAGCTACCGGAAATTGTTGCCCCTCATCCGCCGCATATACTTCAGAACTTCCTGCCAATAATTGATAAATATGGCGACTTGAAAATTGATGATAATTTTAAGCAGCTTATTGAAGATGTATGCAGGTTTGTAGAATTAAATCCGGTTCCCTGGACTGGGGTTGATCTTATCCGGGCCGATATTTTCTCGGGTTCGAAAAAGAGATCTGTTTACGAAATCTTCAAGTTGATTTATGAAGCTTATACCAACAGCAAAAATGGATCGATATGGTGTTGCAAAAGTATGACCAATATTAACTATATTAATGAACTTGAAAAAAGTAAGTTTGATCCATTTTATATCTATTTATTCCGCGACGGCAGGGATGTTGCACTATCATTCAAAAAGGCAATTGTTGGTGAAAAGCATATTTATCATTTAGCAAAGAAGTAGAAGGATGACCAGGAAATTTCATTAAACTTTTTAAAAAATATTGATGACTCAAGAAAATACATGCTTAGCTACGAAGAGTTGATTAAATCTCCTGAAAAATACTTGAAACAGATTTGCAATAAGTTGGATATTAACTTTGACCGTAAAATGTTAGCTTATTATGATTCTGATGAATCTAGAGTTACAGCTACATCAGGTGAGATGTGGGCCAATGTACAAAAGCCTATAATAAAGAGCAATACAAAAAAATATCGGAAAGGATTAAGTGTTGCAGAGATTAATCTTTTTGAATCTGTTGCAAAAGATACCTTGAAAAAACTCGGGTATTTGCCCAATTATTGTAAAAATGGTCATAACCATGAAATAAAACAAGAACAGATTGCATTGTATAGTCTGGAAAATGAACATCTAAAGCTTGAAGTAAGAAAAAAGGCTAAAAAAACTGATCTGGAAAAACGAAAACTTCAGACAGCTTTCTTATACGAAGTTATGAGTAGGTAATTATGCGTTACGATATAGGTGGTTCGATTTCATACCAGGGCAGTATTGTACCCTGGGATCAAAGTAAGGTGTATAAAGAGAACTATTAATTTCTTTTACTTATTACACATCTATTTCTGAATACAATAAAAATTAATTTTAATTTTGAATCCACTCCGAAAAGTATTAAACTACGAATTTTGCCACTAAGACACCAAAATTCACAAAGAAAAGAAATCCAGAACCTTAAGCTTAGTGTTTCTTTGTGCCTTTGAGTCTTTGTGGCGAGAAAATTACTTTTCGGAGGGGGCTCAATTTTTGGTGTTCACTGAATGATAATGAGCAAAACTTATTACAATATAACTAAACCGAGTGGCAAGAAATAAAACAATATCCAAGAAGAGAATTGACAACAAGGAGGATAAAGCAGTTAGCTTAAAATACTTATTCTTCACCTTTTTAAAAATTGGCTCTATTTCATTTGGGGGTTTTATGGCACTAATATCAATCATTCAAAATCAATTGGTGGAAAAAGACAAAAAAATAAAAAACGAAACTGTTATTGATGGAATTTCACTGGCCAGTGTTTTACCCGGACCTGTAGCAGTAAATGTTGTAACGTTTATCGGGTATAACTTGAGAGGTTTCTTCGGAGCAATCATCAGTATGATTTCAATTGTTATTCCCTCATTTCTGTTGTTATGCCTTTTGTCATATGCATATTTCCAGTTTGGGAGTTTGCCAACTTTTGATAAGGTTTTTAATGGAATTATGCCTGCAGTATGTGCAATTATTGTTGCAGTTGCATTAAATATGAGCAGGAAAAACATACAAGATTACAAACAAATTCTCATTTCTATAGCATCAGGATTGGTTTTACTCTTTATTGGAGGATTCCTGTCTACTTTTATTATCATTTTCGTGGGAGGACTGCTAGGTGCTCTTTTATATCATAAAAAATATTATGAAGATACAACGGTTGTTGAAAACAGGAAGGACTTAAAATCCGGCAGAAATATCATGCGTTATTTAATACCGCTATTAATATTAGTCGTATTAATTGTATTTATCCCAATTTACTTACCTGAAAAAGGTTTTTCAACTGTAAAAAACTTTAGAAGTATCGCTCTGACATTCAGCGGCTTAAGTGTCACATTATTTGGTGGCGGATATGTAATGATCCCCGCAATGCATGAAATAATAGTGGATAATATGCAGTGGCTAAAGGCATAAC
>JABUBO010000690.1_pt1 | contig 11138 bp, 8 predicted proteins | sample 7240361 | NCBI WGS metagenome assembly JABUBO01 (sample SAMN07256346, study PRJNA390944) | subsurface metagenome | isolation source: Methane hydrate marine sediment | place: Pacific Ocean: Eastern North Pacific, ODP site
GTTAATCTGGCCTGATCTTATACGAAATCAGGCCGGAGTAGCCATCGCTTTTTTCAACCTCCAACTATGGATGGGACATCGTCTTTTTTTGTTCCAAGTTCGACATTTTTAACACTACTCTTTTTTCCCATTCGGATATGCTCAATCATCCTTGCAAAATCTTCCTTGACCTGCGTGCACATTCCTGAGCCGATCTCTTCGGTTTTGCGGTTGATGGTATTTAGGTTGTTATTGACTTCATCGAAGAGTTTTATCAGTTTCTCTGCACTGAGATGCGCATCGGCAATGCAATACTTTTCGAGTCCGAACTGGGCCATAAAATCTTCGGTTTTCTTGTGATATGCAATCGCAAGCAGCGGTGTTGCAGCCACTAACGAGAAGATTTGTGAGTGGGTCTTGTGCCCGACAAAAATTCTGCACTGTGCGACGGCGTTGATATGGTCGCTGGTTCCGGGAAAACCCTCTACAATTTCGCAATTTTCTTTTTTATCAACGCTGTTTATTACGGCCTCGATACAGTGACGGTCTGTACCTTGCAGTTCCATCGGGAAAAAACGTACCTTATAACCGGCCTCTATAGCATGGTCAATCATCGCTGCAAAATAACGCGGGTGATTTATATGTTCTTCGAGCTGGTTGGCGTGTGTGTGTACGTAAACAGCAACTCCCATTACTTCTGCGCGGTCACTGGGTCTGGTTCGTGGTTTCACAATATCGCACAGGCCGAATACAGACTCGCGGGTCTTCGATACATGCTCCAGGGAAATCCCCAATTTTTTTATTTGCTCTGCCGAGGCCTCGTCACGAATAAATATTCGGCAGGCACCGGAAAGTATTTTTTGCACCATCAATCTGCTTTTCGGTGACTTAAAGCTGAATGGCCCGATAGATTGCGACCAGAGCACCAACGGTTTGCCGTAAAGCAAAGCTGCCGCCATGTCGAATATTTGCGGAGTAACCGCATCGGGCACGAACATAGTCGTTACATGATGGCCACCGGTACTGATTACTATATCAGCGTCTTTAACAGCTTCGGCGAATTGTCTGTTGACCAGGAGCCGAAGATACCACGGACGTTTGCCTGAAATCAGGGCGTTACGCACGATGGGGAAATTAATTCGTCTTTTGAGTATCACCTTTTGTATTCGATGAATTACTTTGCCTAAAAAGCCGACACCTTTTTTACGGGAAATATCCCATCCCCACGGGATAACTCTCACAGCCACATCAGGAAAATCCGGCTTGTCTTCCCAATATTCCGGATTACTTGTGGATACTGTAACTTGGTCAGCACCGTTGCGGGCCAGCTCTCTGAGCACGAAAAACAGGACGGCTCTATCCCCTTTGTTGGTAGAGCATTGATTGATAACAAGGACTTTCATCTTCTTCGATATTCCTTTTTGCCCTCGAACCTTTTTCTCACTACGACAATTAAGTCAGCCGTCTCTTTCGGCAATGAAATAGCTGTGAAACTTGCCATTACAACAACGATGGACAATGTAAGCATCAAAATCCAATGAACGTTTCCTCTCAACAAAACGCTGCTAAGCACCCACAGTGCTGTAATTGAAACGACGCTTGCCGCCAGCGGTTGATACAAGCTGTCTTTTAAGTATTCATAGGGACGTATCCCTAATTTGTGCAGACCGTAAAAGGGCAGCCAGATTCCTGTCTTGGCCCACAAAACGACAACCAGCGCTATCGCCGGTGCCATCGGGACGGTAACGAAACCCCGCAAAAGTATTAGTTCCAGTAAAACAGCGATTAATGCGGCCGCAATTGAGGCAATAGTCAGGCCTCGCAGATGTCCAATTCCGACCAGGGCCGGCAGCCATATCTCAAAAAGCCCACCCGGGAGAACCGATATGATTAGCACTCGCATAACCCAAACTGTTCCTTCCGGAACTGCACCTTTAAGCCAGAGAGCCAGAATTTTTTCCGTGAAGACGAACAATAAAAGAAGTGAGGCACAAGCCAGAACCGAGCTTATACGTGTACCCTTTTTGATTACCGCTTTTATTGCCTCGACTCGGCCTTTGGCCCAGAGTTCGGAGACCGCCGGCAGGAAAACCACCTGTGTAGCCGCAAGAAATCCACGGACGAAGCTCGGAATCCTTGAAGCGATATCAAAGACAGCGACGTGTGCCGCAGTACCGGCCCAGCCGACCAGTAATGCCATTGTGCTGTACATGAAAATTGAGCTGCCTGAACGTGCGAGCGAGTGGGACGTATATCGCCAAAGCTCCCGCAGTGTTTTTTTATTAATCAGACGAACATTTACACTTAGACCGGCAATCGACCTTCGCGCAACAAAAAACATCAATAGAGCAGATACTGCTGCTGTGATTCCGAACGCTAACTGGACGGCGATTATGCTTTTCCAAAACACAAGTAAACCAACTGCAAGAACCCCCCGAAGCAGATTAGCTGTAATCACAACGCCGTTATAACGGGTGTAGTGCTGACAGCCCTGTAATGTCCCGCTAAAACTCGCCTCAAGCATCTTAAAGGCCAACGTAATACCAACCAGTATGCATGCAATCTTGGCATCGCGCTCAAATTCAGGGGTAATTGCCGAAAATATATCTGAAATCACAAAGGACAGGAGTGTCACGGCTGCAACGGTCAAAATCGCCAACGTTATAAGTATAATAAATGAGGCCGACACAAAACGGTTCAGCTCTTTTATGTCGCTGCGATAAAAAGCCACAAAACGATTTATCGCTAACACAAATGCCCTCTCAAGAATCATCGGATAGCGCAGTCCCGTGGCCAGCAGGGCCCAGACACCATAGCCGGTTGCATCAAGGTCGCGCAATATAATTCGAACCAGCACCAGTCCAACTACTGCGGCCACCAACATGCTGGCCCAGTTCGAACCCGCATTAATTATTATCCTTTTTCGTAACGACATCTAATTTATTCCGCTTCAAACACAAAGTACCAGCCGCTTGCCAGCCACCATGGTAAAATATCTGCAAGCCACACGTCTGCTTTGCCGAAGAGAGGGCCCCGTCTCGTTTCAAAAATCGCTAATATGGAGTCCGATTTGCCGAAATCTATAAATCTGAGGGAAAATGCGGAAAGCATCTTAAGGAATCTTTTTTTGGTGTAAAATTGGCAATGGTCTTGCCCAGTCGTGTAAGGTTTCTTCCCGAACATACTACGCAGGCAATTATTCCTGCGCAGAAGAGTAATTATCGACAACCTTCTTTTGATTTGCCATGGCCCATAGCCGTTCGGAATAGTTACAACCAACCAGGAGCCTTTATTAATCCGGGCTTTGATTCTTTGTAAAAACTCCCGGGGCCTGGTTACGTGTTCAAGAACCTCGCTCGCAATGACCAAATCATAGCTTTTGCTGTCATCGAAGCTATGGCCGTCCGCTTGCGTAACAATAACATTGTTGAGCTTCTCTTTCCGGATACGTTCTGAGATGACGGACACGGCCGATGGGTCAATATCAAGTGCCGTTACGTGAGAACCCAGAGAAGCCAATGGAAAAGTAATCCCCCCTGTACCGCATCCGAACTCTAAAATTTCAAGGTCTTCAATAGACTTGTTTTTAGACTGAGCATAGTGACATATCGCGGAAAATATAAATTTTAGTCTCTTAATATATTGCGGACTCGTATAACTACTGCTCTTTATGAAAGTTTCCAGTGCTGCTTTATCTTGCATTATTAACTTCCGACAGAATCTTAGTAAGCTTTCTCCGGGCTTGATAAACAGCATCACAATCGCGTGAATTCCTTAACACATAATCAACCGTAGCTTTAAGAGATTGTTGAGCTTGTTTCGCTCTGGCCGGGTTTTCAGCACCAATCAGGTCTATGGCTTTTTGTACTTCGTAAAGATATTGATAATCCTCAACTCCCTCTCGCCACGCTTCCCAACGCCGTGACGGAACGATATTCTCGCCAAGTCCCGGCACAGGGCTGCCTCGGCTCCCATAAACAACGCCGGAGAAGCCACGAGGCCTTAAAGTGTCATCCCAGGGAACAGCACCGGTCTTAAAATTAAGTCCGTAGTAGTAAATCCAGAACCCGGCCCCGGTCTGGCCTCGCTTAAAAGCACGCCACGGCATCAGGCGATAATATGAATAAGGGTCTTTGGCTTTCATAGGCCTGAGACATTCGTACGTCCATACTTTCTTCCCAAAGCCCTTTATTTGTTCCAGCCATTGGGGATTTCGTTCGCAGTGGCTGTCCTGAAGACACCATATATCGATAAGCTCTCGAAATCGCGCAAATTCTTTAGGGCCTTTACCAAAGGAGTTGGCGTAGATTCTTACTTTCGGGTCTGTGGCTTTGATTAGTTTTGCCAGTTTGTAAAATTCGTCGCACAGACTCTCATCAAACGGATACAGTGCAAACTTATCGTAATTGACACCGGCATTGTTGAGATGCTTTATCAGGTTTTTCAACCATTGTGAAAAAACTACCTTCCAATCCGGGCTCATCCATTTGACGTTCCCGAATCGGCCGTGGTCTTTCTTACTGCGATTGAAGTCTAAGCAAAGCAGGTATGTCCCGGCGTAATTATGATACTGAAGAGCTTTATCTAAATTTGCGAAATTAGGTTTTCTGACGACGCCGGGCCGGTCCGATGAAAATCTCAAAAAGGGCAGGTCCTGCGGGGGAACAGTATAAACGTTAATATGATGATTATGAAGGTCCTCAGCCATCTCGGCCGCAGAGGCAACTTTATAATACGCCCAGTTGCACGTATTAAGGGCAACGTTCTCAGGAAATTTGTGCTTTTGAACCTCTAAGTTAATAGGAATAGTTTCTATCGGCAGGTTTTTCCCCTTTGCGGTTTTGGCCAAAATGCCGACTCCGCCTTTATAGCTGCCTGCCGTTAACCTCGGATTGAATATCGTCAACCATATTTGTGTAAGCTCGCCCGGCTGCAAATTAAAGGGACGCTCCGCTTGTAAAACGAGGGCATCCGCTATCGAGCCGACCGTACTGCCTTGAACGTACATCGCTCTTCTAACTGTGAACGTTTTGTTACTGTCGATGTTCTCGCCGGCAGGGCTTAGCAATGGCGAAATAGAAACAGCCATCGTCATCGCCTCATCAGAGCAGTTTACAATGTTAAATGCAGCCGACTCGTATTCATTCTGCCACATTTGAACACTTATGTCTTTAGCACTTTTGCCGAGGAACATCTCTTTTTCAAATACAATCTCCATCGGATTTGCCGGCAGGCACACAAATGGTTTTCCATACACCGCCTTATATATTCCGGCTCGGGTTTTGCCTACCTGCTCCTTTATGGCAAGCAGTTTTGTAGGTGTATCTGCTTTTTGGGCCTGTCTTTCAAGTTCAGAAAGCATTTTCTCACTGATTTGGCCGGATAGCTTCGACCGATTCGTTTTGGTACTTTTGAGTGCCGCGGCAGCGTTTTCACGCAACTGCAGGTAACCGTAAATTCTTGTTAGTAATTCTTCAGAACTCGTGAACGCTTCAAGGTCATTAAGGAGTTTGATATTTCTCGCAGCCGAAAGCGAATCGCCGAATACCTCTACTTCGTCAAGGAATACATAACGCCATTTTGGCCTTATTATAAATTTGACGTATCGTCCCGGGGCATTTATATCCTGAACACTCATCGTCCGGGAGACTCCGCGGTAGCCGCGTGCTCGGACGTTTTCCAAATCTTTACTGCTTACCAGTCCGGCAAATCGAAACTCCCGGCCATCATCACTCAACAACACAGCGGCAAATTCAGGAAACTCTACGTCCGCGAAACCTCCCCCAATGGTGTGGAACCGGACTTCATAAATAGCGGATATTTTACCGAGGTCTATCACGATTTCAACAGCCGGCTCGGCTTTCTGCCACCCTACGGTGCTTTTGTTTGTCCATTTACTGCCGGATGTACCGCCGTCGGTGAGTTGAATTACGTCGGACCTGTCGGTGCACAAATGATAATTAGGCTTTGGCGAGAGTGTGTAACTTTTGCGTAGTGCCAGGTTTTGCCGGGCGCTAACCAGCTTGCAGTTACACACTAATAAAAATAATAAAAAGAATTGTTTTAACATTATTGCTCTTTGCGCGCAATCTGCACCAATTGTATTTTTCCGATGTGAGTTGAGACCTGCAGTAAGCTTGTCCCCACGAAAGCGGGGAACCGCAGGCTAAATATTTAGCCCCACATTTTACGTGGGGTTATCCGGCTATGCAGTCTTGTGTTTTCGATACCAGCCTATTGTTGCCTTAAGACCTTCATCGAAGGGGGTTTTGGCCTCAAAGCCGAAGTATTTATTAGCTTTTGAGACATCCAGCCGCCGTCTTGGCTGACCATCCGGCTTGGAGCTGTCCCAGCGAATTTCACCGGTAAAGCCCGTAAGCTCGACAATCTTTTCAGCAAGCTCTTTTATTGTTATTTCAAATCCGGCACCGATATTGACCGGCTCAGGGCCGTTGTAATGTTCCGTCGCCAAAAGAATCCCCTCAGCAGCATCGGCGACATAAATAAACTCACGCGAAGCACTCCCTGTCCCCCAGCAGTCGATATAGTCCGTGCCGCTGTCAATGGCATCGACGCATTTTTTTATCAACGCGGGAATCACATGACTGCTGGCAGGGTCAAAATTATCGCCGGGCCCGTAAAGATTTACCGGCAGTAGAAATATCGAATTAAAACCGTATTCTGCCCGGTAAGATTGCGATTGAACGAGCAGCATTTTCTTGGCCAGCCCGTATGGTGCATTAGTCTCCTCCGGATACCCGTTCCAAATATTTTCTTCCTTAAACGGCACCGGCGTAAATTTCGGATATGCACAAACCGTACCAATCGCGACAAACTTTTCAATGTTTCGTAGTCTGCCTTGCTCGATGAGCTGAACGCCCATCATTAGATTCTTATAGAAAAACTCGCCCGGATGTTCGCGATTGGCACCTATTCCGCCCACGACCGCAGCTAAGTGAATAACAACATCCGGCTTCATATCTTCGTACATCCGAATTATGTCATCTATGTTGACCAGGTCATAGTCTTCTATCTTCGGCATAAAGATGTTCTTACAGCCCCGTTTTTGCAGTCTTGCAGTAACGTAACAGCCTAAGAAACCGGCGCCGCCGGTAACGACAACTCGTCTGTTCTCAAAAAAAGTGCTCATTGTTTTGTTTTCTGGTGGTTTTTAATAATTTCCTCGTGCTCGGCAATTTTCATATCGGCATCGGTCATCATTCTCGCAAGCTCCTTAAAGGTTACCTTTGGCTCCCATTTGAGAACCTTTTTTGCCTTACTTGCATCGCCCTGCAGGTAGTCAACTTCGCTCGGTCTAAAATAGTGCTGGTCGATTTCAACGTACTTGTGCCAATCAAGGTCAAGATAGCCAAAGACCTCCGCCACGAATTCCCTGACCGAATGGCTTTCATTTGTGGCCACAATATAATCGTCCGGCTTGTCCTGCTGGAGCATTAACCACATTGCTTCGACATAATCGCCGGCAAAACCCCAGTCTCGTTTTGCCTCCAGATTGCCCAAAAAGAGTTTGTCCTGCAGACCCAATTTAATTCTCGTCGCCGCTCGTGTAATTTTTCGCGTAACAAATGTCTCGCCTCGCTTCGGCGATTCGTGATTAAACAAAATCCCGTTACACGCAAACAATCCGTAAGCCTCTCGATAATTCACCGTCTGCCAAAAGCTGTACGCCTTCGCACAACCGTACGGACTTCGCGGATAAAACGGTGTCTTTTCTGTTTGCGGTGTTTCGACAACCTTGCCGTACATCTCGCTGCTGGAGGCCTGATAAAACTTGGCCGGCTTATCGCTGGAATGGATTGCCTCCAATAGCCGAAGTGTCCCAAGAGCATCCACATCAGCCGTGTAGATAGGCATATCAAAACTCACTCGAACATGGCTTTGTGCACCTAAGTTATAGACCTCGTCCGGCTGAATCTCGTTAATAATTGTTGAGAGGTTATTGCCATCGGTCAAATCCCCATAAACCAACCTAAGTCGTGGATGTTCGTGCGGGTCTTTATACAAATGGTCAATTCTGCCCGTATGAAACGACGAGCTTCGCCGCATGATACCCCAGAGCTGGTAACCTTTTTCCAGCAGCATCTCTGCAAGATACGAACCATCCTGCCCGGTAATACCGGTAATCAACGCTTTTTTCATAATGTTCAGTCCTTTTTACGCATTTCGTTATCAATAATGAGCTGCAACGTTTCGGTCAGGCTTGTCTTCGGTTCCCAGCCGATCGTTTTTTTGATTCTCTCCAGGCTTGGCACCCGCCGCATCATGTCCTCAATAGGCCTTCCGTAAGCAACTTCATAGGGCACAAATTGCTTTTTGCTTTTACTGCCTGTCATTTTGATAATTCTATCAGCCAGGTCTTCGATGGCAATCTCTTGGCTCGAACCTATATTATATACTTTACCTGCTGCCTGCTCGCGCTTCATCAGGCTGATAATCGCCTCTACGAGGTCGCCCACATAACAAAAACATCGCGTTTGCTTGCCCGTCCCGTATATCAGGACCGGCTTATTCCTCAACGCCCTTTGAACGAACCGCGGCACTACCATCCCATACTGACCTGTTTGCCTCGGCCCGATTGTATTAAAAAACCTGCCGATTACCACGCCCAATCCGTACTGTTGATAGAAAGCCAGGCCCAGAAATTCGTCTATCGCCTTACTGCAGGCATACGACCACCGCGATAGACTCGTGCTGCCGAGCACAATATCATCATCTTCGCGAAATGGAACTGCCTCACTTTTGCCGTACACTTCGCTGCTTGAAGCGATGAGGATTTTTTTGCTGAATTTGTTTGCTATATCCAGCACTATTTCAGTACCACCGATATTGGTTTCTATCGTATGCACCGGGTCCTCGACTATCAGCCTGACACCAACAGCCGCAGCCAGATGAAAGACCGCATCGCTCTGCTCCACCAGGGGCCCTATCAGCTCGGCGTTACGGATGTCACCTTCAACAAACTCAAAGCCGGGGTGCTCTTTGAAACTTTCGATATTTTCCAAACTACCGGTGCTGAGGTTATCGATAACGAGCACCTTATTACCATCTTTGAGCAGTCGCTCCGCCAGATGGGAGCCGATAAAACCTGCACCGCCTGTAATCAATACTGTCATATACACTCCATGGAAAAACTTTCTATCTGCAAAGAATAATAATTATTAGTCGGTTATCAATATCGTAGTTCTGCTTTCTTTTAGTGGAATCTATTTGGTTAGACTCCGTCCCCGTCGGCTGCGCATACAAACAGATACAGCCCCACTGTCATTCCCAATTTTTCTGTGGAAATCTTTTTCTTACGGCCATAGCCGCACCAATTGTATTGATGCTCACCTCTGAGCGGAGCGGGTTGACCGACTGTCTTCTTACACCATAAGTATCGGCAAATAAAGAACATAGCTTTAGGTTATCGGGTTATCAGATTATCAGGTTATCGGGTTACCAGGTTCTTAGAATATAAGGTTAACTTTGTCTTTTCCTGATACCCTCTCAGGCGTACCACCCTGCAATTTCTGTCCTCTGTTATCTGTCCTCTGTCTTATGAAGAACCGAATTAGTTTGAACGCCGCCGCCCAAAAAAGCACCAACAAAGCAAGCCAGAAACACAATAGCGGATAAAACAGCATCCCCGAAGTATGGTTGGCTCGCGAGTTGCCCATACTCTTTGCCTTAAAGGGGAAGAAATTTACACAATAGGCGGTTTGTACCTCCCGCTTGCTCCGATTGAACTTCAGCAGCATCGGCTCTTCGCTCATTACCTTCACAGAGCTAAAGCTGCGGTTACCAGCTATGTGTCCGATAATATTTTCAAATCGCTTCCGCAAATGAGACTGCGACCAGTCCCAAACGTAATTATCAGCAATCACGTGATGATTAGGATTTTGGATGAACTCAAGATTGAAATTATATGCTACTGAGGCCAACTGTATAACGCAGCTTATTGATATCAGTGATATGATTAAAATTTTTGTCGTAGTTTTCACTCCTCTGCCGAACAAAACCACCATCGGCAAAATTAAGAACGGCAGCACAGGCACTTGATATCTGATTGACCAGGCATAATCGCCGGCCCAGGCGGTGAAAAAGCTGTGGAACACAAGATTGCTAATAATCGCGGCTGTAATGGCTAGGGCCACTACCTTATGACGCCGGTAAAAACCATAGATACAGAAGGGAAAGAGTAATAGAACCGGATTGTAGAGGAATATGCTCTTTCCCGGGCTAAACAGCATCGCTGCCACAGTCGGCAAAGGTGAGCTTTCAAACAGCCCGTGGCCGCCCAGCGACGTGGTTGTAGATAGCCCATAGCCGCTTTCAAAAACACTACCAAACCGGACATAATTATACCAGCCCAGAAGCACAAGGAAACTGCCCGTTCCACAAACGCCCGCTGCTAACCATTTACTTAGCCTTCTGGCCCGCAATGTTTTTTCTGACGTGAACACTTCGCCGCCGAGGGCTGCCAGGTATATGGGCAGAACCGCGGACACTGATGAAGGCCTGAACAAAAGACAAATCCCCAGCACCACGCAAAATAGCCATACGTAAACGAAACGCTGTTGTTGATAATACTTAACTATTAACCATATTGCCAGAACCAACAGCAGGGTTATCTGTGTCTGTTCCTGTGTATTTACCGAGTAATGAAAGTGCATCGTGGCAAAACCCAGTACGGCCGCAACGATAAGCGATGTTCTCCGGTTGTAACCAAGCGAAAGCATCAGATGATAGAGAATCCAGACTGCTGCTGCCCCCATTGCCGGAAAGAGAATTACCGAGGCCAGAAACTGAGCTAACAAATCAGATACTTCGGAACCGACTGGTGTGACCTTCTCTATGATTAACCCAAGCCCGGCGAAAGGCAGCAAACAGAGCGACTGCCCAAGGCCGGAAACTGCATAGCGCTTCCCGTCCACACCAATTGCACAATTGCGACTCTGGAAGTCCTCTTCCAGCGAAAAAGTTCCGCAGCGAAGAATTTGCCTGGAAACCGACCAGCGTATCTCCGTATCACCGGGCAGATTACCGGGACTTGCCAGACTGTATAAAAAAAATAATGCCGTAAACAGTAACATCCCGCCGGTTAGTTTATGTTTGGTTGTTCGAGTCACCTTTTATTCAGAATCAAACATTGTTGGAAT
>JABUBO010000691.1_pt1 | contig 11124 bp, 10 predicted proteins | sample 7240361 | NCBI WGS metagenome assembly JABUBO01 (sample SAMN07256346, study PRJNA390944) | subsurface metagenome | isolation source: Methane hydrate marine sediment | place: Pacific Ocean: Eastern North Pacific, ODP site
TTTAGAACCTCAAGTAATGGTATTTTTACTCATTGTTTTAGGAGGGCTATGGATTGTTCTTTTATTTATGTATCGAAATTATAGAGGCTTACAAATAATTTTAACTAAAAATCAAATTGAAGTAAAGTATGGAATATTCAACCATAAAATAATTCCTTCAAAAAAGATAATGAATTGTGAAACAACAAAAACAACTTTTAAGACCTATGGTGGAGTAGGAATTCGATTAAGTTTAGATGGTTCAAGGGCTTATAACACGGATTTCGGAGAAGCTGTAAAAGTTACTTATCAAAACGGTAAGCCATTCGTATTTTCTACAAAAAATCCTCAAAAAATATGTAATTTAATAAACGAACTAAATAAATAAGATGGGATTATTTTATACCATAAAAAACAATAATTTTTTTATTATTAGAGCCAATAATTTTACTAAACTCCCCGAATCCATTTATAATTTAAAATCCTAAGATATCTTTATTCTTACTATTGTTAGAATTTAATAAAAAAATCATAGGAGTATATTTTAACTGTATCACTAACATTTGTATCCACCCTAGATTTGCAATTTAAATACTTAGAATTTAAATATATCTTGATATTGATTTTTTTAATATTCTAACAATAGTATTCATAGAGGTATTCTTAAGTGGATTAATATCATAATTCTTCATTCTTATAAATCCTTCCTTAATATTCTATTTCATTTGGAATTTTAATTAAATGTTTCAAAAAATCTAATATTTCGAATATTTCATATATATAAGAAAACGAAATATTAAAAAATTCAGATTCTCTTAAAATAAGTGCCCCATTTTTATTAAATTATGAGACATTTATTAAGAATAGTTTCTACCACAAATAAGGTTTATTTAAAATGGAAAATGCATATATAGAGTTAAAGAATGTATCTAAACATTACGGTAGTATTAAAGCTCTTGATAATTTATCCTTTAGTATCAATAAGGGAGAGATTTTTGGATATATTGGTCCTAATGGTGCAGGTAAGACTACAACAATAAAAATTCTTGTGGGGTTAATCCGTAATTATAAGGGAAAGGTTTATATAGATGGTGTAGATATTTCCAAATCGAGAGCGGATTATAGTAAAACTCTAGGATATTTACCACAAGAAGTAGGATTTCAAGAGTGGCGAACAGTAGATCACGCTCTTAAAACTTTTGGTAAATTATCTGGACTTAAGTCAAAATATCTTGAGAAACGAATAGAAGATGCTCTAAAATTAGTATCTTTAACTGAAGCTCAATATAAAAAAATAAAATATTTATCAGGCGGAATGAAACAGAGATTATGTTTTGCTCAAGCAATTCTTAATGAACCAAAGATTTTAATCTTGGATGAACCTATGAGTGGCCTTGATCCTACTAGCAGATTTCAGATGAAAAATATAATAAAAGAATTCGCTAAAACAGGTATAACAATTTTGTTATCTTCTCATATTCTCAGTGATGTTCAAGACTTTTGTACCAAAATAGGAATTCTTAATAATGGTTATATTCTAAAGATTGGTTCTCCAATAGACCTTCAACAGGAATCTCAGATTCAAAATAATCTCGAGATTGTATTTGCGGAGAAACCTTTAATATATGAAGATTTAACGGAACTCTCTTGCATTGACTCCTTGGAGCGATTATCAGATAATAAATTGTTAGTTTTCATTAAAAGCGAAACAGATTTAGATGAGAGTATTTATTTTATCTTAAAGAAAATAGTTGAAAAAAAATCCAAAGTGAGAAGTTTCCACATTCTAAAACCAAGTTTAGAGGATGTGTATATAAAATACATAAGAGGTGGTGTATAATTAGTTTAAAACTATTATATTTAGATGAGATGAAAGGATTTTATAAATCTAAGGTTATGGCCATATTATGGTTTGGAATGCCAATATTATCATTTTTAATGCATTTTTTACAAGAAGGTGTCGAAGATCTTCCTATTTCATATTTAGTAGGTCTTGTGGTTGCAAGCATTGGAGGTACTTTAGCTTCAGTAATGCTCAGCACATCTATAGTTAATGAAAAAAATAATAAGGTTTATGATCTATTCTTAGTTCGTCCAGTTAAAAGATATAATTTAATTTTATCAAAATTCTTTGCAGTTTATTCATGTTTAATTATAGCAACGATTATAAGTATAATTACTGGAATAGTGATTGACGAGTTAACAATCGGGTTACCTCCAGAAACAGTTATGGAGCAAACATTTGAATCTTTATCAATAAGTTTAGCTGCTATGGCCATTTCGTGCTCTGTTGGGATTTTTATAGGGATAATCATATCTTCAGTTGCCTCTGCTGCAATTATCTCAATTTATATCGGAAATCAATTTTCATTATTATCTATGCTTCCTCCAATTTTCCTTCCAGATATTGATCCAATTCTATTTACCACCATTATAGGCACAATTATTACCGTTTTTTTTTTATTAATAACAATTTTAATATTTAAAAGAAAACAAATTTAAAATTAGGTAAATAGTTATCAATCATAACACATAATCATGGATTTAAATTCTCTGGATTTCAATCTAAAAATGAAGATAAATTTCAATTTATCCTAACAAGGGATTCATGGACTTCAATCCTTAACTTATTTTTTTTTTGCTTTGAAAATTTTCTTCTGTTTTCATATTTTATTCAACCTTTTTTTTTATTTTTGGGAAAAACATACCATAACAATATTAGTACCCTGAATACAATAGAATATTTGAAAAAAGTACAAAAGGATGGAAATTTAGATGTTCATTCCATTATAACACAAATAAAAAGTGATTATGCAAAATAAAAGAAAGAAGAAATAACTTTACTATTAAAAAGTTTATTACCCTTTTATCGAACAATTAAAGATAAAAAATTGAAGGTTTCTAATACAACATATGAAAAATTCTTCAAAAAAATCACAAAGAGTAAAAAGCCAAAAAATGGTTTAGCTGACAAATCTCAAGACAATAAAGCAAAACGCAATGAGGAAGATCTAAAAGAATTAGCCAATCTTTTAAGAATGGAACCTAAACCCAGTACTATTTTTTCGGAAATAATTTCCTTATTTCAAAATAATAAAAAATTATTAAACATCCTTAATATGATAGGATATATTGAACCTGATTTTATTCAGATTGAGAATAATCTTTGGAGCTTTTTTACAGTATGTCGATTTGAATATAGTAGTATAATAATTGGAAAAGCACATTATTATAAATACATGTATAAAGAGGGTGAGCCCGAAGAGAATATTGAGATTCGTGATGATTTTATTAAATATATGTTCTCAAAAATAAATTAATTTTACTATTCAATTATCAATGAAAGATCAGTTGAATTATAAAAATCTGGATTTTTGTCTTTTGGTTGGTGTAGATTGATTTCACACTTATTATTACCCTCCTCCTCCCCCTATTTGTTAATGGGCGGAGAAACACTAGAAACTTTTGCTTTATCCTCCTATTTATTAATATATCGTATTACAGTTGCCTATTTTCTCATTTTTTTCTTTATATATCCTCATTTTATTTTAGTTCTAAGTCAATTTAGTATAATAAATAAACAAGATAAAAATGGACATTTTAAGTTTTACAAGCGTTTGGTTCTTGATAATTTTAATAATCACTTCATTTATCTTGGAATTTATTGGTTTTGTTTTTTTAATACGTTCAATATTGCACAGAAATGAGGAGTGTTTTAATAGATATCTTAAAATTTCGCTTTTATGCTTTTTAATTGCAGTTTGTCTATTTAATTTGGATAAAATGTTTGAATTTTTTAGTAATTTTTCTGGTTTTAGAATCCCGTTTAATACTTTTAATGAAATTAAGGTGGTGAATTATTAGGAGTAAGTCAATTTTTATGATTATTCTCTTAATTGGAATGTTTTCATTTTTATATGGAATAGAGCATAATATTAATCCTGTTCAGGGTAGTGCTGGAATTGCGACTGTTTCGACAATAGCGGATAAGGATTCTTATCTAATAGACCTTCTACCTTTAGGCAATTATGGTTCTGAGGAAGAATTTTGGGTAATGTGGGATCTTACGATTTTAATGGGAAAACGCACCGCATTCCTACATTTTCCTTTCACAGATAAACCAGATAATGTTATAAAGGTTGAGATAAGGATTTACTTTAAAGTTCAATATGATCCTATAGATATTCAAATCTTTACGGTAAACGAAGATTGGGAAGAGGATACGATTAATTGGTTTAATGCACCTATTGGGGAGACCTTTATACTAAGCGATGAAATTTCAAAAAGTGGCTTCTATACTTTGGATGTTACGGATTTTATACAAGGTGAAGATGGGTTTTCTATTTTAATTCATGATCCTACTCCAAATAGTGGATTTAAACTAATAGGAAGTAGTAGGGAAGGTCCTGCAGATAAAGTTCCACGATTGATTTGGACATATGAGACTCCGCCTACAAATCCCAAGATTAAAATAAATAATGATGCAGAGATTACTAATTCTAAATCTATAAATTTAACACTTTCCGCAAATGATGCTGATGAAATGTGTTTTAAATATGGAACTGGTGCTTGGACTTCCTGGGAACCGTATAAAACAAGTAAAAACATATATCTAATAAACCCAGCAAACAATTCTGAATATGCAATTCATGTAAAATTTAGGAATTCGATAGGAGAATCTAATATAGCTAATGATGGTATTGTATATATTGGGTATTTACCCACAAATCCGCAGATTCAGATAAATGATGGTGCACAATATACTTTAACTCGTTTAGTAAATGTATTTATTTTTGCTAAAGACGCAGAAGAAATGTGTTTTAGTAATTTCACAGTAAAAAATTGGAGTAAATGGGAGCCTTATAATACAACTAAAAAATTATTCTTGGCAGGGGCAAAAAACAGAATATCTTATTCAATTTATGCAAAATTTCGGAATGAAGCTGGTGAGATATTATATCCAGTAAATGATAGTATCCAAATTATATATTCTCAACCTTTCGACACGATAATAAAAATAAATAATGGCTCAGATAATACATACTCTATGTTTATTTCACTTGATATAACAGCAGAGTTAGCACAAGAGATGTGCTTTAGGAATAGAACAGATGGGGTTTGGACATCTTGGGAACCCTATAATACTACTAAGAATTTATATTTAGAAGGATCTGAAGAGGGACAAATATATTCAATCTATGCGAAGTTTCGAAATATTTTTGGAGAAACTCGACCAAAAAGTGATGATATCATATATGCAATTCATAGGGAATTCTGGAACAATGAAATCAATTTCGGAATCGAGGAATTGAATATAATATTGACGTTTATTTTTATTGGAGGTTTAGTAATAATTGCAATAATGGTTAAAAAGGGGAGGTAAAATTATCTAACTTGAAAAAATCAGGATCATTTACAACCATAACCTTAATTATCATTGGCTGTATTGCGGCTTTAACTTTTTTTCAAGAGAATATTATGGTCAGTCTAGTTAGTCCTTTAAGAGATATTTTTGAGACAATTTTTTCTTTTTTTCCAACAGTCTTATTCATACTGGGTTGTGTTTATTTGGTTGCTGGTCTAATAAATAAACGAGGCAGAGCAGGTAAAATTATTTTAGGAATAATTTGTTTGCTTTTTGGCTTATACTTAGGTTCTCCATTTGGTATCGAAAATTTATTTAGTTGGGTAATTTTTGGAAGAGACACACCGAAGGGTTGGCATTAAGTAATAATAGGTGAAAAAAGCACGAATATAATTATTTTCCAAGGAATAAATTTATAGGCTATTACGGATTTCTCATTTTTTTCTGTGTTGATTACCATAATTGGCAGTATTTTTTCAATAATCGGAGTTATATATATAGTTATTTCTATTCTTAGTAAGAATGTTGGGGGATCTTTAAAGATGCGCTCTACTTAATAATTGGGATAACGATATTTACTATTACGGGGGGCTGTCTATAAATCTCGCAGAATTATTCGGTTCATTTCCGGAATATCCATTCCTAGGAAATGGTTGGCGTTGAATTTACCTAATCACCTCAGAAAAAAAACCATGATTTCTTTTTGGTTGGGTACAAAATTCAGTGATGACTGACAGGTGAATTCAATTGACAATTAGATCTCGAACAAACGATTAAGGAAATTTTAAATTAATCCAATAAAAATTATTATTAGAAAAATAATTTTCTATTTGTTCTGAAGATGGATTTAAATATGCCTTCCATGAAGGAGAAATATTGCCATCAATTATTTATAAATTTTAATCTTTTTATCAAGGGATTCTCTGAATTCACAGATATTTTTATAAAGAATGATTAAATTGAATCCGCTAAAACCAGTCTCTTTATCCAAGTTAGGAAATAGAATGTTTAAATAATTAATTCCCTATATGATCCATAGCATGCTCCAAATTTTTATTTTGAACGTTCAATTGGAGTTCATATCGTTTTTCATATTCATTGCATTATTGGCGGGAGAGTTTTTAGTTCTTTTTATATATTATGTTAAAGGAGGATTTCAAAAAGAAGATACAAAATCTGGCCTAAATTTTTTAATTCTGGTTTTTTATTTTATTTATTTTGGTCTAAGTTTCATAAATCTATTTATTTTTATAATATCGTTTAGTATTTTACTTTATTGGGGCTCTTATATTTATGTAAAATCCGAATTTTCAAATAAAAACGATGGTTTATTGCAAATTAATTATTATTGGTCATCGGTTTTCTTTTATATGTATATGCTTTATTTTTATTTTAAAAATTTTAATACTCTTAATGGACTTATACTCTCTTCAATTATTCAAATGATGCTTGTATTATGGCTATATTTTGTGTTTCATCGTTATTTATTTAATAAAAAAAGAGCAGTTTCTTTTAGAAACAAAGCTCGTGAAGAATTAGACAAAAAAAAATATAATAAGGCATTAAATTTCCTTAAAGAAGCAGTTCAGGCCTCAAATAATATAATCGGCATAACAAAACTAGAAACTCAGTTGGAGAGAGAATTTAAAAATATGGAAACTGCTATTAAAGAAGGTAATTTTAAAAATCTTGAAAACATATTACCTGAAATTATCAATCAGAAGACTCAAATTTTAACATATTTTTCTATTTGTTCTATCTGTATATTTATAATAATCTTAGTTCTAATTTTCAATTTTTGACTATATTAAATATAATAAAATCGTTTTGGAACATTTTCTTTATAGAATAGTTCCCGCAAGAAAAAATTAGAATGTTACTTAGCGTTTTAAACCATATCACTGGATTTTGTAACCACCCCTTTTTTTCTTTAAATATATTTCTTTTAAAATCGTAATAGAATCAATTATTTGAATTTGTATAGGAAAAAATTTAGATAAGGGTGTAAAAAATAAAATGGATTATCAAAATTTTCAATTTCCTGATTTATTAGAAGTTTTTTTTAATGAATTGCCTAGCACATTTGGAGATCTGTTGAATTTTGTGCGTGCATTTGGCTCCATGTTAGGTTTATTACTGGGCGTTTTCGGAATAATTTGTTTATTAGGTAAAAAAACTATTAATAAGAATGGTGCAAAATTTCTTATCTTTGCAGGTATTCTTTTGATAGTATGTGGCCCGGATTACGGTCTGCATTACTTTAAAATAATTTAATTGGAAAAGAAGGAAAAAATTTAAGGATAGAATTTTAATTATTTAGAATAAGAAGTTTTATATATTTTTAATCTGGGAATAAGAATTCAATTTAATAATAATTTAAATCAAAATTTATTTTTTCAGGTAATTGTAAAAAAAAGGTTAGAAATTTTAAATTTTAAAAATAAACAAAATGTAGAGATCTTGCCACTATATCTTTCCATATCTTATATTTCCTATTACGTTCTTCTTCTGTCATCTGAGGTTTATAGGTTTTTTCTACTCTTCTTATCTGCAAGAGTTCTTCTTCAGACTTCCAATATCCAACTGCTAGTCCAGCCATAAAAGCAGCACCTAATGCAGTAGTTTCAGGGTTACCTGTAAGTTCAACATCCATTTCTAATATATCGCTTAAAAACTGAAGAAGAAATTTATTTTGAGATACTCCCCCATCAGCTTTTATTTTTTCTATTTGAATTTTTGTGTCTTTAATAATCCCTTCAACGATGTCTTTTATTCTAAAACAAAATCCTTCTAGAACTGCTCTTACTATATGTTCTTTTTTAGTCTCTAAGTCTACACCAAAAATATTTCCTCGTGCAGTTGAATCCCAATATGGAAATGAGATGCCGGTTGTAAATGTTGGTAAAAAATAAACGCCCTCTGTTGAATCCACACTTAATGCCATTTTTTCTGTTTCGGAGGGATCATTATATAATCCCAGTTCATTCTGCAACCAATCTATGATATTACCTGCGTTATGAGACATTCCTTCCGTCATATAAGTAGTTTGTTCATTGATATGCCAAGCAATTAATGGGTATAATTTTCTTTTTGAAGCATAACATTTTTGTCCTGTATTAAGATCTACAAATGAGCCCGTACCATTTGTAACTTTCATTGATCCTTTGTTAAAACAGCACTGTCCGAATAAACTGGCCATTTGATCTCCAATTAAACATGTAATGGGTATTTCGCCGCCAAAAATTTTTGTTTTTCCGAAATCTCCTCTAGTATCTCTAATTTCTGGTAATATATATTCTGGAATTCCCATTGCTTTTAAATATATCGAATTGTATTCTAATTTAAATGGATCAACCAAACCGGTATGAGCATTTGAATAGTCAGTAGCAAAAACCCTCCCTTCAGTTAAATTCCATAATATCCAAGCATCAATTGTCCCCCATACTACGCTAGTATTGGGATTGCTAATTAATTCTTTAACCTCCGGATGTGTTTCAAGAAAATATCCTGTTCTCATGGATGTATGATCAGTAGTGAATTTTATGGTTGAAAATGTTAATAATTTTATATCGCGTGTAAATAAGTAGATAAATTTTGTTATACCTCGTAAAAATCTAAAATAGAAACTTTTATTTTTTTTCTCAGTATATAAAGCACATCGTTTATCTTGCCAAGTGATAATATTAGAATAAATTTTTCCGGTATTTTTATCCCAGAAAAGAAAGGAAGCTCTTTGAGTAGTAATACCAATTGCTGCTATATTCTCGGGACTTAAATTATTTGATTTTATAACTTCTTCCATAACTTGTTTGCTTAATTCCCAGATTTCTTTTGGATCTTGCTCTACTTGGCCCTTTTCTTCCATAATATATTTAGGTTTTCTTTTGGCTTGGGCGAAAATTTCACCATTTTTCTCAAAAAGGAAAGCTTTAATGTTAGTAGTCCCAATATCAAGGCATAAAACATATGTATCCATTTTTATCACATTTTTATATTTTCTTTTGAAATTTATATAACTTTTGCAATTAATTCAGTTAAATCTATTATTTTAATTTTTTTTTTATTATTTTCTTCAATTCCTTTTTCTAATCCTAATTCACAAAGTGGGCAAGCCGTAACGATTATATTTGCACCTGTTTCAATCAATTCATTGACTCTATTTTGCGAGATTTTTACCGCTAAATTATTATTTGCCCAATGGAGCGTACCGCTATACCCACAGCAATGTGTATATTTTTCATTACAAATTGGCTCTAATAGATTTAATCCCGGAATTTTCTTCAAAACTTCTCTTGGTTCGGAAATAACATTTAAATTTCTTGACATTAAGCATGGATCATGATAGACTACATTTTTGAATTCTTCAGGAATTTGATTTTTAAGAATGAGTTTATTTTCCTCAATTAATTGTTTAAATAATTGTAAGATATGAATCATTTTTACTTTTAATTTAATACCAATCTTTTCATATCGATTAAGTAAAGTATCAGCACAACCCGGACAATCAGTTACAACTAGTTTTGCTCCTGAACCCGTGATCAAATCAATATTTTGCTTGGCATATTCTTTCACTAAATCCAAATGTCGAGTATTAAATAATGGGGCACCACAACACCATCTTTTATCAAAGTTAGTTGAGAATTTAATACCAGCCTTCTTCAATATTTCAATATTAGCTTTAACAACTTCTGGAAATTTCATCGTTTCGCATCCAATATAATAAAAAACATCATCATTTCCATCAGATTCAATATTTTCAATGCCCTTCTCTTCATAAGTCTTGAATATATTTATGTCTTCAATAGTATGAGTTTTATTTAATTTTTCTATTTGTTCTTTTATATAATTTGGAGTCAAACCTTTATCATTAATATCATCTCGAACTGTTTCAAGCAATGAAACTACTGAAAAATCGAATGGACACCAAATTTTACAGTTTTCGCAATTACAGCATTCATACATTAAATTAATAAAGTCTTTATTTTCTTCTTTAGAAGGATCTATTTTGCCGACTGAAAGATAATAGCCAATTAGAGATTTATAAGCAGGTGCTACTCTTTCAGTTTTTGCACTTTGGAGAGAATTGCAATCAAATCTGCACATTTTAAGACATAACATACAATTAATCAAATTTTTTACATCAGCTTTATATTCTCCTTGAGGATAAAAAATTTTTTTTTTTAACCTAAAACTCTTTAAAATTATTCTTTTAACATCACGATCAGCATTGGTAATGATAGGAATTATATATTTATACTTTTTTAATTGTTCGAAGATACTCATTTTATTTAGCACCTCCCTTTTCAGGGGGAAAATAAGTTTTTCCCGGATTTAAAATATTATTTGGATCAAGTAAATTTTTTATATCTATTAGTGATCTTAAAGCTTTCCCCCATTCTTTTTCCATCCAACGTGCTCTATTGATGCCAATCCCATGATGGTGAGCAATAGATCCTCCAGCTTTAACACATCCATCCATTGTAACATCCCAACATTCTTGATAAAACTCAAAATTAGATTTTCCTCCAGTTGCAACCCCAGCAAATGTAAAATAAAAACCAACCCCATTGGGATAAAAATGTGAAGCATGAGCGCTTATATAAAGAATACCTTTAACTTTCTTAACTGAATCAAGAACTAAATGATATAATTCTGCAGCATGTTCCCACATAACAGATACTTCAATAGTGTCAATTACAATTTTATATGGAGGAAGTAATGATGTTTCTGTTACCCTAAATCTTGTTTCAAACCAGTGTTCTACTGGTTCTTCTCCACGG
>JABUBO010000693.1_pt1 | contig 11096 bp, 7 predicted proteins | sample 7240361 | NCBI WGS metagenome assembly JABUBO01 (sample SAMN07256346, study PRJNA390944) | subsurface metagenome | isolation source: Methane hydrate marine sediment | place: Pacific Ocean: Eastern North Pacific, ODP site
AGCGGGTTCAAAATGGTTTATTACACCCATTAAAGAATTTGCGGATTTTACAGGATTGGAAGATTTGCCCGATATCAAGATTAATGTGCAGCACAGTTTTGAACAGATAAGCCTTGGGCAAAAAGTTCAGGTGACATTGGAGAATCCAACCGACACCGTTGCCTTTTTTATGTATTTAAACGTGGTCGGAAAAGAAAGCGGAAATTCGGTTTTGCCGATTTATTGGGATGATAACTACATTACTCTCCTTCCGGGCGAAAAAAGAAAGCTTGAGGCTTATTTTTCAATTGGAGATTTAAAAGGGGATGAGCCAGTTTTAAGAGTGAGCGGCTGGAATGTAACCATAAAATAAAGGTACCCGTTTATCCGGCGATTACTGCTGCTTCCATCAGAAGGAAAAATGCCTGGCCTTCCGTGGCAGTTCCCGGCGATTCAAAGTTCGGTGCTCCGCACACTCCCTGGACAAGGCCGTACTCATCCACTTTCTTGTGGGCGGCAGTTCTCATCCGGTCCGCTTGTCGTAAGTAGGCGGCATCCAACCAACCACCTCGAACACCGCGGTAAATGGAATAGGCAAGCATCTGGGAAAGGTTTGTTTCCACGAAAGTCTCTGGATTGTCCACAACGTCATGGAAAAGCCCGTCCTTACGCTGGTGCGCTAGGCATCCGTCAATGACTTCTCTTACATAATTTACAAGCCGTTTCTTCTCGGCTGACATCTCTTTAGGCAATGCTTTTATTACCCTAGTCATCCCTGCGGCTGCCCAGCCGTTTCCCACGCCCCCCCCTTCCTTTCGGTAGAAATCATTGATACCGTCGTCCCAGATGTGCGAATAGAGTTTTTTCTCTCGCTTCCACAACAGTCTTCTGAACCCCTCGATTTGTTTTACGGCCTCATCCGGGCGGCCCGCGACAGCAATAAAGGGCGGCGCCATGTACATGGAGTCTATCCATACCTGGGCTTTGTTCGCGATGTGGTGCAGGGTTCCATCTTTGGTCTTGGGCGCTCTGTTCAGCAGGTAATCGAGCATCCTATCAGCCGCTTTGCGAAGCGATGGATCACCGGTAACCATCGCAGCATAGAGAACAGCTTCGCCGTTCGCAGCAGGATCTGTTACCCCCTGATTGGAACTTACTACTGCCAGCCTGCCGTCTTGAAGCTGGCGAAGTGCAGCATCCTTCGCCATTAGAATCACCAGTTCCGATTCCCCTAGTTCTAGTAAAGCTTGTGCTGCTACCCCTTGCTCCCAAGCGTATCTCTGCATCGAAAGCATTGCTCGTTTCACCTTCTCGATTTTATGATTTACATTCTTTTTGTAAACTTTTTGCCTGAAGACATCATTCCTTAAAAAAATAAGAGAGGCCCCGGCTGCGGTTCCGTAGGAAAATGTTTTTTTAAAAAATTTTCTTCTTTCCATGTTCTCCTCATTATCTTGTTCATTCCATTTTGTAAAATATAAAATAACTCAAATAGTTGTCAATAAAAAATGGGCTCAAACCTCTATAAATATAACAACTTAATGATTTCTTTTATTTAGTTATTTCTTTTTTCTAAAAAACTATAAAACTTTAAAAAGTCTAAACCCGCTGTGTTACTAATTTTCTTTCAGATTAACTAAAACTTTTATATAATCTAATAGTAAAGAACGTAATCATAACCATGAAACTATTAAAAATAGGAATTTCAGGAGTAAGAGGGATTGTGGGAGAGACGATAACTCCTCGGCTGGTCATGGATTTTGCGAGTGCGTTTGCCACTTTTTTAAATTCTCAAAAAGTTTTGCTGGGGAGAGATACCAGAGTATCTGGCCCCATGCTTCATTCGGCGGCCATATCAGCCTTGCTCGCTGCAGGTTGTGATATTCTAGATTTAGGAATTTGCCCAGCCCCTATTTTGCAGTATTTGGTAAAAAGATTAAAAGCAAAAGGAGCTATATCAATCTCCGCTGGCCACAACGATTCAAACTGGAATGCTTTAACATTCATAAATCAAGAAGGAACATACTTGAACGAGTATCAAGGGGAAGAGATTCTGGACATTTATCATTTGGGAAAATTTAATAAAGCCTCTTCTGCACGTCTAGGAAAAATCAAACAACAAAAGAATTATTTAGATATATATTTTAAAAGTTTAACTCAATTTCTTGATTCAGAAACAATCAAAAAGGCAAGCTTAAAAATAGTTATTGACCCCTGTAATGGAGGGGGAGCGGGTATTGTGGATCTATTCTGTCAATATTTGAATTGCGAATTGGTTCCTGTCAACAATGAACCATCAGGTTATTTCCCTCATGATCCTGAACCGCGACCAAGAAATGCTCAAGAGGTGGCTTCCATAACTAAAATCGTAAAAGCAAATGTGGGCTTTCTGCTGAACAGTGATGTCAGCCGCGCTTCTGTTGTCACAGAAGATGGAGAAACATTATCAGAAGAATATACTTTTCCTCTGGTGACAAACTATTATTTAAAAAAGAGGCCAGGCATAGTCATCTCTAATCATTGCACTTCAAGAATGATTGAAGATGCAGCCCGCTGCTTCGGCTGCCATGTTGTTAAAACCAAAGTTGGCCAATCCTATTCGATTCAATCAATGATTGATGAGGGGGCCATTATGGCAGGAGAAGGGAGTGGAGGTGTAGCTATTGGAGAATTTCAACCTGCGTTTGACGCATTTTTAACCATGGGAATGATTTTAGAAATGATGGCTCGAAAGAAAAAGAAAATATCAGAACTTACAGAACAGCTTCCTAGATATTATATTGTCAAGGAAAAAATTTACTGCCCGCCTGTTAAAGCACATTCAATCGTGAGTGAATTGAAAAAACTCTATTCCCATCGAGAAGTAAACGTTTTAGATGGAATAAAAGTAGAAAAAGAAGATGGCTGGATTCATATCAGAGTTTCTGCTACAGAACCAATGATTAGAATAATTTCAGAGAGTCAATCGAGGGAAAAGGCTAAGGAAAGAATGGAAAGAGCAGCAAATTTTATTTCTCAATTGGTTTAAAATGAAAAAAAGGCTACCCTTAAAAATAAGCATTTCAGGGGTAAGGGGAGTTGTGGGAGATAGCTTAACTCCACAGCTTTCAGCCAGCTTTGCCCAAGCATTTGGCTCTTATCTTGGCAGAGGTAAAGTCCTTGTTGGCCAGGATGCCAGAATCTCAGGCACAATGGTTAAAAACGCAATTTACTCTGGAATCTTATCCGTTGGCTGCCAGCCTGTTAATATCGGGATCTGTCCTATCCCTTCCATCCTAATTCTGACAAAAGAGAGGAAAGCCATTGGGGGAATTGCGGTCACAGCCAGCCATAATCCTAAGGACTGGAATGGTCTGAAATTTATCAACGGAAAAGGCTTGTTTTTTAATCATTCTCAAATTGAAGAATTTTTAGATATTTACCACCAGGGAGATTTTTCTTTGGTAAAAGTCGAAAATTACAAAAGCCTTCTTTATGAAAAGAACCCCACAGATCTTCACCTTAAAAAGCTTTTAAATTATTTAAATGTCGCTTTAATCAGAAGAAAAAAATTTAAAGTAGCGGCAGATTGTTGCAATGGAGCAGGGGCAGTACTCATGCCTCAGTTTTTAAAAGCTCTCGGGTGTCAGATGATTTTGATAAATACAACTCTTGATGGCGCTTTTGCTCATCACCCTGAACCCATTCCAGAAAATATAAGCAAGCTTTCTAGGATAATAAAAGATAAGAATGCTGATATAGGTTTTGTCCAAGATGCAGATGCAGACAGATTAGCTATCGTAAATGAAAAAGGAGAGTCAATCGGAGAAGAGTTGACTTTGGCTCTAGCAGTTAAGTATATTTTAAATAAAAATCATGGCACTATAGTCACTAATCTTTCTACTACCCAGGCAATAGATGATATAGCTGGAGAGCATAATGCCCCTGTTTTCAGGACAAAAATCGGAGAGATAAACGTCGTAGAAGAGATTATCAACAGGAAAGCCCTCATCGGAGGTGAGGGAAACGGAGGAGTCATTTTTCCAGAGATTCATCCCTGCCGTGATAGCTTTACAGCCATAGGATTGACTTTAGAGTTTATGGCTTCGTCGGGGAAATTAATTTCTCAACTCCAAGAAGAAATCCCCAAATACTACATGATAAAAGATAAAATTGATGGTACACCTGAACAAGCTTACCTAATGCTCAGAGAATTGAAGAAAAAATATTCAGGAAAAGAGCAGATCTCGACTTTAGATGGCTTGAAAATTAATTTTAGGGATGCATGGGTTCACATCAGGCCTTCAAATACAGAACCAATCATCAGGATAGTAGCAGAAGCTAAGAGTCGAGATGGAGTCGATATGCTCCTGGGAAAGTTTAAGAAAGAAATATTAAGGATACTGAAATGGAAATAATAATTAAACAAAATTATGACCAAATCTGCGAAGAAGCTGAAACAATTATTTATCAAGCATGGAAAAAGAAAAATAATCTGGTCCTGGGCTTGCCCACGGGAAGAACTCCTCTCGGGGTCTATAAAAGACTCGCCGCGTTGCACAATAAGGGAGAAATAGATTTTTCTCGAGTGGTCACATTTAGCCTGGATGAATATTTAGGGTTGAAAGAGAATCATCCACAAAGCTTTGCCTCCTATATGGATAAGAATTTCCTTCAGCACATAAACATTAAAAAAGAAAATATTTTTCGATTGAACGGAACTCCTGAAAATATCGATAATAACTGTCGGGAATATGAAGAGAAAATTAAGAGATTTGGAGGAATTGATATTCAGATCTTAGGTATAGGGAGAAACGGTCATATCGGGTTTAACGAACCAAGCTCTTCTCTCTCGTCCCGGACAAGAGTTAAAACCTTAACCCAGGAAACCATCGAGGCCAATTCTCGTTTATTTAAAGACAAAAATGAGGTGCCCAGATTCTGTTTGACAATGGGGATTGGAACAATCATGGAATCCAAGATGATTGTCCTCCTGGCCTCAGGAGAAGATAAAAGTGAAGCTATATGCAAGAGTTTAGAAGGTCCAATCACAGCCTCAGTTCCTGCCTCAATTCTTCAACTTCACCCTCAGACTAAGGTTATTATAGACCAAGAGGCTGCTTCTCTGCTTACCGGGAAAGAATATTACCAATGGGTATACAAAAATAAAGAGAGGGTTAGCGATTATTTGGAAAAGAAAAAATAGGGACAGGCTACTTTTTCGTCCCCTTTTTTAGAAAGAGCAGCCTGTCCCCATTTTCCGCCTTCAAAATTAAAATCAAGCTAAAATTCCGTCTGTGTAGCCAGGCTGCATCCAGGCTAAGCTTTTGCTTTCGAAGAAAGGACCCAATGTTGCTCTTGTTTCTATCATCTCTTTTGATGTCATCGGCTTGAAATTGCGCACTAGCTCGATATTTTTCTTCAAAACACCCATGCCATCTATGCCAATGACCGCAGCGGTCACGTGCTTGAGGCTCAGGGCATACCGAATCAACTCTTCTGGAGTAATGGTTGTTACCGTCTCCCTCGGCCGGATTACTTTCATCGCAAGTATGCCCATTTTCTTCTTTGCTGCTGCAGGAATGGCCTGTTTCTCAAAATCTCCTTGGCGCTCCTCATAATGATTCAGGGCAATAATCATGGTATCGAGGTCATAACGATTGGCCATTTCCGTCATTGCTTCTGCAGAAAGATGGCCCGAATAGCCAATGAACCTGGTCACTTTTTCCTCCTTCAACTTTTGGAGGGCTTTAAGAACTCCGTCCTTGGCACCAATTTTCTCCACATCCTCTATGGACTGGATATTGTGTATCTGGTAGATTTCGACATGGTCTGTCTTCAGGCGTTTTAAGCTCTCCTCCACATGGCGCAAGGTGCCATCATATGTTCTGTTCATAACTTTTGTGGCCAGGAAGACTTCATCTCGCCTGCTTTTTAGAACGAGGCCATAGCGTTCCTCGCTGATCACATTTTCAAAGGCATAATCATGGGCCGTGTCCCAGTAATAAAAGCCATGATCTAACGCATAATTTAGCAGTTCAATACTCTTTTCTGGATCCTTTATTGTACAGAATCGGCTGCCGCCACCCATTCCAATGAGCGGCACTCGGAAGCCTGTTTTTCCCAAAGCACGGGTGGGCAGGCCCTTGGCATCAAAGAGCTCACCTTTTTTTTCAGAGAATAGACCTTTATAAGACACGGCACCGAGAGCCGCAGTAGTTGTGAAACATTTTTTGATGAAATCACGACGATTGATAGGATTATTTTTCACAATAATTCTCCTTTTTTAAGATTGGGGATGTGCCTTGCTGTATTCTTTTGCTACCAAGAAGTTGGTCAGCCCTCGATTTTTCATCCTTCAAATTTACAGAAAAAGGTGATTATAATCAAAAGAATAATTTTTCTTTCTCAAGAGATTTATCTAAATATTTTACCCCATAATTTAATATCATCAAAACTCCCAGTATCATCAAATGACCCTACACCCACGAATCCGTGACTTAATGTCTTGTCGTTTGCGGTCAAAATTGGCGTTGTCATGTCATCCAAGTAGGCTTTAATCTCTCCAGTTTCTGCCTCGTAAATAACCTTAAAATCATGGAATTTCAAATCTTTCAGCCGAGGGATGGACTGACCCGGTGGTTCGCGATTGATCTTCACACGATCTTTCCCATTCACTAAACCAATAATGTTGTGCACCTGATCGCTTATTGCAGCAAAGTGTGCGTAATAGAAATGGGTTGGATTTTGGTAGTGAAAAACGATGACCACACTCCTATATATATTAGTTGTATCGGCTCTGCACTTAACCCGGCCGGTAAAAACAAAGCTGGTGACATCGAAGTCTATCAAGACAGACCATGAGGTTGGTGCTCGCACGGCACCCGGGAGGCCTGGAGCTATAAGACGATATACCAGAGAGCCTTCCTCTTCAATGACTTGCCAGTTTTCAGGGATATTCGGTTTCCAACCTTGAGCATTCCCATCTTCAAAATCATCACTGACCAAAGGACGTAGAGTAGCCTCGACCAGCTTGCGAATCGCAGGAACAATCATGATTTTTAGCTCATATTCAGGTTTCTGGGGTCGTTCCAGAAGAGAAGATAGGCCTTCCATCCACGATTGGGGAGATTTTTGCTCATTCTCGATATAATTCAAAGCTTGCAGCCCCACATCAGCCAACGACGCAACATCCTCAGAGAGCGGAATAATCTCCTTCAGGAGATTAGAATCTTCGAGGATTGGTCTTAGTTTTTCATGATTATCGCGCCATCTGGTCAACCACTCCCGGATTGTTTCTTTGTTTGTGGCATAAGTGGGCACATCGGCCAGCATTTCATCAACCATATTCCTGAATTGCCGCGCTTTAAGGCTTTCTGGACGAGCAGCATCAACAAGACGATTCAGAGGAGTCATCTGGGTATATTCATGCGTACTGGGACGAGTATAGAACTTGACAGGTTCCACAATGTCAGCGAGTATCTTCAAGGAATCAATGTTATGTTTGCCCACTAAATGCTGCAGCATTATAGGATAATTAGAACGGTGGGTAATACCTAGCCAGTCTAAGTTTCGGCCCACTCCTTCAAGGCGGCGATACATATCTTCTACATCTTTTGTATCTTGCGGGGACCACAATCTCTCGGCGATGCATGCTACTCTCGGCCAGATGCGGGAATCAATGGTTTCGGGGGTGACGAATTCACCCCACATGCAAGCCTCGCCACCCAAAATCCGGGCCTTTTGCTCACTGGTCAACTCTGCAGCATCTTTATCCAAAGGATCGACCTTGTAGTGAAAAGAAGCCGGAAGCATGTGGTCCAGATAGTAGCCGTAAGAAAGAATCCCCATGTATCCATCACGTGCGGCTTTTGCTAAGGATCGCTGTCCTCTCCAGCTTTGCACTACGATGTCTTTGGGAAGATCTGGATGGAGGATCTCGTCCCATCCCACCATTTTTTTTCCGTATTTGCTCAGAATAACCTGAATTTTTTTGTTGAAATAGGCTTGTAAGTCGTGATTGTCCTTCATGTTATGTTCACGCTTGAAGGTTGTGATATCTGCATTATTTCTCCAATGTTTTCCGCTAACTTCATCGCCACCGATGTGAAAGTACTCATCCGGAAATAGCCTGGCCATCTCTCGAAGGAAGGACCCGAGGAAAGTGTACAATTCTTCTTTAGTTGGATCCATACAGGGATCGAAAATTCCCCAGAAACGCTCAATCTGGTATGGGCCGGGAGCACTAGCTAATTCAGGATAACCAGCGAACCACGAAGTTGTGTGACCAGGCATATCAAACTCAGGAACGATCCTAATTCCGCGATCCCGTGCATAGTCTAAAATCTCTTTGATCTCCTCCTGGGTGAAGTAATTTCCATCCGAACCCATCTCATGGAGTTTGGGGAGACTTTTGCATTCAACTCGAAAACCCTGATCTTCTGACAGATGCCAGTGGAGCACATTTAACTTAACCGCAGCCATGGCATCCAAATTGCGTTTTATAACCTCTATGGGCATCCAGTGGCGACAGACATCTATGAGTAATCCCCTCCAGGGAAAGCGAGGTTTGTCCTGGATTCGGACGGCAGGAATATGATATCCCTCAGAATCATGATTTAAGAGTTGAAGGAATGTTTCGATTCCACGCAAAACGCCCACAGGAGTGAGAGCATTTAAACGGGCTCGAGCAGAATTGACTTCGAGAGTATATGATTCATCTTCGTTTATGGATTGTATTTTTTCACCTGGACCTTGACAGCTAATCTCAAGTCGAGCTTTAGAAGCATCTTTTTCAATTTCAGATGGCAAAGGAATACCAGTTTTAGTGCTCAGACGCTGGATCATTCGGCGTATCGCTCTTTGTAATCGAGGCTCATTGAAACCTGACAGAACTACTCTAAATTCTGAATCCACTGGCAATTTGCCTTGCCCGAAGGAGATCTTTGCGGGCATCGGCATCAAATTACAGCGGGAGATTTCATCGGAAGTACTAGGAGTAGCCTTTACATTGGTCAAAAAACTTAAAATGATAATAAATATTAAGATGGAAGAAAAAAAGTTAGATGATTTTGAGGAACTCATGTTTATTTCCTTTCTCACAAATATTTCTCGTATATAAGTTTCTCTTTTCTATATCATTTAAATATATTATCCGCAAGTTTTGCTTTAAGTTGTTTGATTACAAGCACTACTCTTGAATCGATTCTCATGTACTGAAATCTTCCCTTTTCCTTGCTTCTTGAAGCGACGCCTTTATGGTTTGTATAATTATTTTTCTATAGGGCTTCAGCTAGAGTATACACTGTTTTGTATTTCCCTCACTGTCTATATAGGAAGTAATCATCTATTGTTCTATTTTAACCTTTCTAAAATTCCTACTGTTGCAGTGGCCCCAAGTCTTGAACATCCTATTTTCTTTACCTCTATAGCCCTCTCCAGGACTGTTGGTCACTATAAAAACATAATACATCTTCTAGAAGGGTCAGTATTTTCTCTCATTAATTTTAAATCTTTATCTTCGGCTCCCCCGGTGCCAAAGCCCGTTGAGGTTTTTACATAATCGACTCCGACCTCATTGCATATTTCACATGCTGAAATTTTTTCGTCATCATCCAGATAACAATTTTCAAATATTATTTTTACATCTACACTTTTCACGTGCGCAGTTTCAGTCACTGCTTTAAGATCCTCTTTGACATAATCATAATCCTTTGATTTTAGTTTTCCGATATTAAGAACAACATCTAGTTCAACAGCACCATTATCTATCGCCTCTTTTGCTTCAAAGACTTTTGTCTGCACAGTTGTAGTGCCGTGAGGGAACCCGATCACTGAAGTAACAAGAACAGGGCTGTTTTTTAAAATCTCTACAGCTCTTTTTACATCACATGGTCTCACGCATACACTGGCTGTCTTATACTCATCAGCAATCCTGCAGCCCTCTTCAATCTCCTTATCAGTCAGGTATGGTTTTAATAATGAATGGTCAATCATACCCGCAATCTCTTCATATTTAACCATTTCTTCCTCCTAATGAGTTTTTTATTTTATGCTCGCGAGCACTAACTTTAAAAGGGAAATATAAAAAAATAAAGTAATTAAATAGCAAAGTTGCCTTTTTTTTTGAATTGCTCTTTTGTCTGGGGCATAAAGCTGGGTTATTTACGCTCTCTCGCTAGGCATTAACCGAATTGTTATTTTCAGCCAACTTTGGCTCTTTGTTCGCTTTTAAATAATATTTATATATAATTTTATCTTTTATCAATTTATAATTGCTAACGAAGAGGAAAAAAATAATCGAGAAAAAGAGGAAGAAAATGAATAAAAGAATGATAATCGTGGTGACATTGGTGGTTAGCTTTTCTTTCATATTTATCATTATAACCTCCAATTCATCGGAGAATCAGGAGTGGGATTTTCTAAAAAAGCCTATTCCTTTAAAGCTCCGATACAAAGTTGGAGAGACTTTGCATTACAGACTTTATCGTCACAATAATCATTTTAAAATGGATGGTTCGAATGCTGGCGAATTTAAGGCTCTTGCATACTATACTCGCACTCGAGTTGAAAATGATAACCAGGGAAAAGTAAGAGAAAAATTTATCTGGAAAAGTTTTAAGTCTGGGCAATCCATGATGCCTAACCAGCCTGCTAATATGTCCTATTTAAAAGAAGCTGAAAATTTTTCGCTGACATTCTCTGTTGAGGATGAAGATGTCCTTAATAAGTACGATTTTTCTTCATTGCCAAGAACCTTTGAGGGCTTGTGGTTTATGATAATGGTTTGGGATGCAATTACCTTTGATGGGCCTGTCCGACCCCAGAAACATTTTAAATTTCCTGATAAGGCTTTAATAGGCACAGAAACTCACGATACGCACGGACCTTGGGATTTTCCGATTGATTTTCCACCTTTAGTGACTGACTCCAAATATTTTTTTAGCGGGAAATCTTATTCTAGAGTGATTGGTGTAGGCCTTGAAAAAAGTATTCCCTGTGCTATCGTTGAATTTCCAGTTGCCGAAAATAAGGTTATCATGAATTTTTTTATTAAGCCTGTTAAAGTAAAAGCTAGAGGCTTTGAACATTTCTGGGCTAAAACATATCTTTCTTTAGAAGATGGAAGAATAGCACAG
>JABUBO010000694.1_pt1 | contig 11085 bp, 8 predicted proteins | sample 7240361 | NCBI WGS metagenome assembly JABUBO01 (sample SAMN07256346, study PRJNA390944) | subsurface metagenome | isolation source: Methane hydrate marine sediment | place: Pacific Ocean: Eastern North Pacific, ODP site
AGCAACACCCAGATTCTCCTGGTTTTACAAAAGCATACAAATATTTCTATGCAAGTTCGAAAAACTTTGATCTGCTCCGGTATGATATGGTTCTACTCTGGAAAGCTGAAGCTTTAATTGAATTAGGTCGCCAAGATGATGCTTTGGCCCTTATCAACGAAATCAGGACTAGAGCCAAGAATAGCATAAATTTATTAAGATATTCGAATGGCGATTATGTTTCCAATTATTTTATGGATATTTATCAGCCTACTGTAAATTGTACCTGGACCCAAGATTTTGCCCGAAATGCTTTAAGGTGGGAAGGGCGATTGGAGTTTGGAACAGAATGTTGGCGTTTTTTCGACCTTGTACGCTGGGGCATTGCAGCTGAAACGATCAACGACTATTTCGAAGTTGAAAAAAACAGGCATGAGTATCTCAACGATGCCCGCTTTACGAAAAACAAGGATGAATATATGCCTATTCCTGAACAACAAATAGATTTTAGCGAAGGTCTATATACACAGAACTATGGTTGGTGATAAGTAACAATAATCATCCATAGAACTTTGGTTTGGGTAGTGGAAGTATGTACAAAATGATCAGACAAGGACTTAACCCTTTATTTAGGTTTTGTTCAATCTTGATCTCTCATACTTCCACTGCCATTTAGGTCTAAATTTTTAGAATAGGAAAAATTGTTAACGAGTCCTCATTTATCAAAGGGGCTGAGTTGTTACATAAAAACAAATCAAAACTCTTATGAATAAGAATACCCCGGGCTTGCCCCGGGGTTGCTTCATTATCCCGAACTCACCTTAAAATAAAAAAACCAAAGAAAGAGAAATAATTATGTCAGGAAAAAACGAGAAGTCAGAAAGTGAAAAATCTTTCCAGACATCAAAAAAAGATAAAAATTTATTTGGCAGAAGAAAATTTATTGGAACATTCGCGAAGATAGGTGCAATTAGTTTAATCCCGAGTGGTTTGGGCGAATCGAAAATACCTATATGGGCAGGAAATTTAACAAATACCAAAAAACGGTCTGTCAAGATTCCTGACGGCTTAAAACCTAATGGGCTTAATATGATTGTAATCATTTGCGATACTTTCCGGGCGGACCATATAAGCTATTATAACAGTATCGGTATTACAAATCCTTACACCAGTATAAAAACACCTAATCTTGATAAGCTTGCAAAAGATGGCGTATTGTTCGCAGATGTCACCACAGAAGGACTGCCCACTATTCCCGCACGAAGGGTATATCATACGGGAAACAGTGTTCTGGCTGACGCAAAGACCGGGATGTGGCATCCACTTAGCAATGATGATATTACTTTTTCTCAAGTTCTAAGCAAACATGGTATTACAACCGGTTTTATCGTTGATACATATCATTATTTCAAGCCAGATTATAATTTTCATCGGGCATTTGATAGTTGGCAATGGATTCGTGGCCATGAAACTGATAAATGGAAAAGCGGTCCAAAAGAAAAGTTCGACCCGAAAAAGCATATGCCCACTCATTTATGGAACGAACAATACGACAGATATATGCGTCAATTTATGATGAATACACAGGACAGAAAGAGTGAGGAAGATTACTTCACTGCAAGGTCGTGCAGGACAGCTATGAAATGGCTGGAGCAAAATATTAATAATAAACCGTTTATGCTCTGGCTTGATATGTTCAGCCCTCATGAGCCGTGGGATGCACCACCACGATTTCAGAAAATGTATCGAAATAAGTATCCCTATGAAAGATATTTATTTGGATACGGAGTTAGGAACAAGAGTAACTCTGGAGATAACCAGGATATACGTCCTGATGATTTACCTGTTATTAGAGACCTTTATGCAGCAGAAGTAACATTCAGTGATTATTGGATTGGTCGCCTTTTAAAAAAGGTTGAAGAGATGGGGTTGATGGATGATACGATTATCGTGTTTTCGACGGACCACGGCACTAACCTTGGCGAGGAAGGATATGTACAGAAAAGTCCCGAGCTCCTTAATGCCTGTGTCACTCATATTCCCTTAATTATAAAACATCCCGATAAGAAATTTACCGGAAAACGTGTTGACGGTCTTGTTAGTGCTATCGATTATATGCACACGTTCCTTACATTGCTGGGAATTAACGATTATAAGAATATGGATGGGGAAAATATGTGGAAGTTAGTAACGGGCCAGGTTCCGGCAATACACGATAATGTTTACTCGGTTTTTGATGGATTTGGAGCAATTCATAATCTGGATTGGCATTATTTCCAGAATATCAATGGTGGAGATAATGGTGAGGGTCCTTGCCTTTATGATTTAAAAAGCGACCGAAATCAGACCAAAAATGTTATTAAAGAATTTCCAGAGGTAGCAAAAAATTTGAGAAACAAATTGGAAAATCATCTTAAGTTTGAAATACCTGCTTTAAAGTTGTGATTGTTTATTAAATTATGGATATTATGTTGGCTATGCCCACAAAGGATAGGGACTAGAAATTTTAATGAACGATAAGAAATCCCTAGGTTCTTGACGCAGAGCTGAATTGCCATCGTGCGGGAACGATAAATATTATCTTTGCTACGACGTGGTAAAAATAAAAGAAAATCAGTGGTACTGGCATCATAATGTATTGGAATGTTACTATCATATACTGTTAAAACTTAAGTGCCGCAAATTATTATTTCAAGAAGCGATATTGCTCCCAAAACATTTGCACTTATGACAAAATATGAATCACAAAACTAAATAAAAACTGAAGAAAATGAAAAAAAACATTCTTACACAATTGTTCTTTCTTGTCTGTTTAGGATTACTGGCCCAGCAGGCAGGTGATTTTTCAGGCCTCGACCTGAATATGGGAAACCTCTACCGTCTTTCGAATGCGAAAACACGTTCAATAAGCCCTGAGAATTTTACCGGGGAGAAGGGAAAAGGAGGGATGGCAACACTTGAAGAGGGGAGTGCGGCAAAGGCTGCAAGAGACCTGGGACAGGGATGGAAAGTAAATCCTTATGTTCGCATCAAACCCGGTGAAACCTTTACCATGGCTGAAATAACAGGTGAAGGTGCCATTCAGCATATCTGGATGACTCCTACAGGTAATTACCGGCTTAGTATATTAAGGATTTATTGGGACAATGAAGATGAACCTTCTGTTGAAGTTCCTGTCGGAGATTTTTTCTGTACCGGCTGGGGTAACGGTACTGAACCGGCGATACGGTCACTTCCCGTTTGCGTAAACCCGAGGAGCGGACTGAATTCCTACTGGCAAATGCCTTTCAGAAAAAAATGCAGGATCACCATGGAAAACCTGGACAGCAGGCAAATGGTACTTTACTACCAGGTGGACTATACTTTGACAGATGTTCCTGAAGATGCAGCATATTTTCATGCACAGTTCCGTAGAACAAACCCTTTGCCGTATAAAGAGGATTATACAATTGTTGATGGGATCAAAGGGAAAGGTCATTATGTGGGAACCTATTTGTCACATGGAGCTAACAGCCCCGGGTGGTGGGGTGAAGGAGAGATAAAGTTTTTTATGGATGGTGATACGGAATTCCCGACTATTTGCGGTACCGGTGAAGAAGACTATTTCTGTGGATCTTATTGCTATGAGATGAGAAAGAATGAATCAGACCAGGATATTTATACTTCATTCACAACACCTTATGCCGGATTTTATTTCCTTGATCCATCTAAAACAGGGACTCACCTTAGCAGGGTGGGTCAATACCGCTGGCATATTATGGATCCTGTAAGGTTTGAATCAGACCTGAAAATCACTATTCAAAGTCTCGGCTGGCAGAGTGGAGGAAGGTATCTTCCACTCAGGGATGACCTTTCATCTGTTGCATACTGGTATCAAACCGAACCACATAATCCGTTTCCCACACTTCCTGTGAAAGAAAAATTGATGATAGTTGATCAATCACAATAGAATCAAAATTACTTATTTAAACTTTTATTAAAAAAAAACATTATGTATTTGAACAAAAAAATTATTTTTACCCTTTTTGTTGTTTATGCAATGTTTGTCAGTTGCCAGCAGCAAAAAGGACCTGAGCAAAAACCCCGTGATTTTAACGGGAGTTATTCAGGTGAGTATCTAAACCGTGTTGCCTTCCCAATTGGTGGAATTGGGGCTGGGATGTTTTGTTTGGAAGGGACTGGAGCCATTTCTCACATGTCGGTCCGAAATCGCCCGGAAGTCTTTAATGAACCTTGCATGTTTGCAGCCATTTCATTAAAGGGATTTAAGAATGGGGCAAAAGTACTGGAAGGTCAGGTTCCGGACTGGAAAAAATTTGGCCCCCCAAATACGGGGCTTGGTTCTGGTGGGACCAGTTGGGGGCTTCCCCGTTTTGAAAGCGCAAAGTTTCTTGCCCGGTTTCCATTCGCTTATGTTGACCTGGATGATAAGGAACTGCCTTTAGAGGTACAACTTAGAGGTTGGAGTCCTTTTATTCCAACCGATGCTGATAATTCAAGCCTCCCCATGGGAGCAATTGAATACTCGTTTAAGAATACAGGGAATTCGGAATTTGAAGCGGTTTTTTCATATAATTCAGAAAATTTTATGAGGCAATCAAGCCGTGGAGCACCTGGTACAGCATTAGGTAGAGCGCCTGGTAAAGCATCGATAAAACCTATTCCAAATGGATTTGTATTATCGGAAGAAGGAGCAGAAAACGCACCAAATAATCAGGGGGATTTTGCCATTTTTACAAATGAGCCCAATACAGTAGTCGATTACTGCTGGTTTCGGGGTGGATGGTTTGATGGTGTGACCATGGTTTGGAATACTATTTCTAATGGGGAAATTAAAAGTAATTCTCCTATAGATTTGAGAGTTCACGGTGCTTCACTTTACGTACCATTTACCTTAAAACCCGGAGAAACGAAAGTAATTCGTTTAATGATGGCATGGTATGTACCCAATACTGTTTTAAGATATGGGAGGGATCCAGAGCCAGTACCCGAAGTACCTTGCTGCGATGCCAATTATAAACCATGGTACACGAACAGATTCAAAGACATTATAGGTGTTGTAAATTTTTGGGAAACAAATTATGATGATCTTCGTGAGAAGTCTGAACAGTTCAAGGAAGCATTTTATGCCAGTACACTCCCCGCAGAGGTAACTGAAGCTGTTGCAGCCAATTTAACAATTCTCAAATCCCCGACCGTATTGAGACAGGCCGATGGACGACTTTGGTGTTGGGAGGGGTGCAGGGATAACTCAGGTAGTTGTGCGGGTTCTTGTACCCATGTTTGGAATTATGCACAGGCCATTCCTCATTTATTTCCCCAACTGGAACGCACGCTTCGGGAGACCGAGTTTTTAGTGAGTCAGAATGAAGAAGGTCATCAAACCTTTCGGTCAGCATTACCTATCCGGTCGGTTGTACATAATTTTCATGCTGCTTCCGACGGTCAGCTTGGCGGAATTATGAAAGTGTATCGTGAATGGAGAATATTCGGGGATACTGAATGGCTCAAAAAGTTATTGCCCAAAGTGAGAAAAAGCATTGATTACTGCATAAAAACCTGGGATCCGCGTGGGAATGGTGTTCTGGAAGAACCACATCATAATACATACGATATTGAATTCTGGGGACCGGATGGTATGTGCACAAGTTTTTACCTGGGAGCTCTGAAAGCTATGGTTGAAATGGGTAAGTATATAGGTGAAGATATTACAAGGTATAATTCACTTCTTACTGAAGGGAAGAAGTATATGGAAAGGGAACTTTTTAATGATGAGTATTTTATCCAGAAAATTCAAGTAGACGGATTAAATGCTATCAGTCCAGTTGAAGCTGCAAAAAAATCATTGAGATCATATTATTCTGAAGAAGCAATAGAACTGCTTGAGAAGGAAGGTCCAAAATATCAATATGGTACAGGCTGCCTCTCTGATGGGATACTGGGGGCATGGATTGCAGAGATGAGCGGGTTAAATGAATTTCTTGACCAGGAGAAAGTAAAAAGTCATTTGAAATCTGTATATAAATACAATCTTAAACAAGACCTCAGGTACCATGCCAATCCACAGCGACCTTCGTATGCTGTTGGTAATGAAGGAGGCTTGTTGCTGTGTACATGGCCAAAAGGGGGAGAATTGTCTTTGCCTTTTGTGTATAGTAACGAAGTCTGGACAGGAATCGAGTACCAGGTGGCTTCTCACCTTATGATGAAAGGTGAGGTTGAAAAAGGACTTGATATTGTGAGAACATGCAGAGAGCGTTACGATGGTAAAATCAGAAATCCTTTCAATGAGTATGAGTGTGGACACTGGTATGCTAGGGCAATGTCTAGCTATGGGCTGATTCAGGGATTAACTGGAATACGCTATGATGCTGTTGATAAGACACTGTTTATTGACTCAAGGATTGGAAATGATTTCAGGGCATTTATTTCAACTGAAACAGGGTTTGGAACAGCAGGTCTTAAAAACGGGAATCCATTTATCGAGGTAAAAGAAGGACATATAGAAATAGAACAATTCAATGTATCAGGAGAATTATTAAAAAATTGAATTGAATTGTCCGCACATGAAAAAAATAGTGAGATCCAAGTTTTTCAGTTTAATTGGCTTCGGCATGGCCGTGGCAACACTTACCCTGTCATGCACAGGAAAAGCTGAGAAAGAACGCAGCCCCAACTTCATTATTATCTTTACTGATGACCAGGGTTATGGGGATCTGGGTTGCTACGGTTCACCGGATATACACACACCAAATATTGACCGGATGGCAGCGGAAGGCATCCGACTTACAAGTTTTTATGCTGCTCCGTTCTGCGCAGCTTCGCGTGCCCAGTTGATGACTGGTTGCTATCCTGCCCGGGTGGGTCATGCCCGGAATCCATGGCCTTCTTCTTCGTTTGGGTTGAATCCGGACGAGATTACCCTGGCCGAATTACTCAAGGAGCAGGGGTATGCCACAATGTGCATCGGGAAATGGCACTTGGGTGATGCCCCGGAATTTCTTCCAACCCGGCAGGGTTTTGATGGGTATTTTGGCATACCTTTTTCCAATGACATGTGGCGATATCATCCAAGGATGGAACCCCAAGAGGATGAAGGCAGCCTGATGCGGGCTATCCGTGAGCGGGCGGCATATACAGGTTTTGAGGGACAGGGAACCTATTTTTTGCCAGGGAGAGGATTCCCCAATGATCTTCCGCTGATGCGTAATGAGGAAGTCATTGAAATGAATCCTGATCAGCGAATGTTAACTACCAGGTATACAGAGGCTGCCCTGAAATTCATTGAGGAGAAAAAGGATCAACCATTTTTCCTATACCTGGCTCATAATATGCCCCATGTACCTTTGTTTGTTTCCCGCAAATATGACGGAAAATCTTTCAGGGGATTGTATGGGGATGTTATGATGGAAATCGATTGGAGCGTAGAAAAAATCCTGGATCGTTTGGAGGAACTCGGTATTGACGAACAGACAATGGTTATATTTACAAGCGATAATGGACCCTGGCTTAAGTACGGGATTGATGGTGGCTCTGCCGGTCCTTTGCGTGATGGCAAAGGCTCTGTCTATGAAGGCGGTGTCCGTGTTCCGGCGATTTTCAGGTGGCCGGGAAAAATTTCTCCCAACCGGCGTACGGGAGCCGTCGCAGGAAATCTCGATCTGTTGCCTACCCTGGCACACCTGGCAAATGCCCCTTTGCCAGCTGATCGTATCATAGACGGTTGTGATCTCTGGCCTTTGCTGGCTGGTGATACTATAAAAAGCCCACGACAGTATTTCCATTATATGGCCGGTAGCCGGGAGGGGCGGGTAAATTACCTGGGAATACGTGATGACCGCTGGAAACTCCTGGTAAACATCAATGATAGCGGTAAGGTTATCAGCAGGGAACTCTATGATCTGGGTTTAGATGTAAGTGAGCGGTTTAACCGCCTGGACCAGCATCCTGAAATTGCCATCCGCCTGAATACCGCAGCACAGCAATTTTATAATGAAATAACCAGTAATCTCCGTCCTGCGGGGCATCGAAACAGGAACTAGCGTGAATCATGATTAATATACCATAAACCATGGTGAAAATCAATTTGAACATATTGAAAAATATATCCCTTTCCACCGGGTGCCTAATTGGTCTTATGGAGTCTGCTGTAGGTCAATATCCTGCTGGTAAGGTGGGAAGGTCAGATTGTTTAATCCAATTTGAAGGGGTTGAACGCCATTTTATCGTGTACCAGCCCGAGACTATACATCACCGTCCTATGCCCGTACTTAGCGAGCGGATAATGGTCATGGTCGATGAACTGCAACTGGAAAGAACCTATCAATACACCGAAGAGGAGAATATGACGGAAAACGGATCTATGCTAACAACAATGAAGGCATGACCATGAAGGCCATGGAAGAGGCAGCTAAAACTGACCCGGAAATGGCTGAACGGGTACAATTTTTCAGATATCGCATTCCGGAGGAGTTTTATAACAAAAAGTAAATCATTATTATATCATTTATATCGCATAAATAAAAACTACCCATGAGTGAAAAATTATGTATAGGAGTTGATTTTGGAACGGATTCTGTCCGGGCATTACTGGTTAATGCAGAGGATGGTAATGAACTGGCATCTTCGGTGTTTGAATACTCCCGGTGGAAAGACGGATAAAGGGAACTGGAAATTTAGTATCATCTTCAAAAGGTATAGATATTTTTCAAAATATGAAATTCTAATAGCTTAAACCATTAATATGAAAATCATAAAAAGAGCTTTTGAATTGTTAGTTTTTCTATGTTTTATTTTTTTACATAGTTGCACACCTGAGAAAAAACCAAATGTAATTTTAATCCTAACCGATGATCAAGGATATGGTGACTTTTCATGTCATGGAAATCCAGTTTTAAAAACACCTGTACTTGATAACTTATATTTACAATGTGTTAGGTTTACAGATTTTCATGTTGCTCCGATGTGTACACCTACGCGGGGGGAGTTAATGACTGGCCGGGATGCAATGAACAATGGTGCTACAGCTGTATGCCTGGGACGTTCCATGATTCGGGAAGAAATACCTACAATGGCAGATATTTTCCAAATGTCCGGTTATCATACAGCACATTTTGGGAAATGGCATCTGGGAGATAGTTATCCATATCGTCCACAAGACAGAGGTTTTGAGGTAACGGTTCATCATGGTGCATGGGGTATTGGGTCTATGGCAGATTATTTTAGCAATGACTATTGGGACGATGTATATTTTCATAATGAAAAACCGACACAGTACCAAGGCTACTGTACGGATGTTTGGTTTGATTTAGCTATTGATTATATGAAAAAATGGAAAAACAATAATAGTGACAAACCATTCTTTCTTTATCTGGCAAACAATTGTCCCCATGGCCCTCACCGTTGTGATGATAAATATTCCGATCCATATATTGGTAAAATAAATAATCATCAAGTTGCTAAGTTTTTCGGACAGATTGCAAATATTGACGAAAACATGGGACGTTTATTATCATTTCTGGATGAAACAAAACTTTCAGATAATACAATATTAATTTACATGACCGATAATGGTACCGTCAGAGGTTATAATGTGTATAATGCAGGTATGAGAGGGCATAAGACAATGCCATACGAAGGTGGACATAGAGTGCCGTGTTTTATTAAATGGCCTCAAGGGAATATTAAAGGTCAAAAGGATATAGATGAGACAACACAGGTTCAGGATATATTACCGACTTTAATAGACTTATGTAACCTTGACAAACCCAATAACACTAAGTTTAGTGGTGAATCATTAGCCCCTGTCATATATGGAAAAAAAGAGAAACTAAAAGATAGGATGTTAGTTGTTCAGTATGATAATCCATACAATCCAACTGAAAATCTCGCAGTGCTATGGAATAAATGGAGACTTGTAAAAAATGAAGAGTTATATGATATCTCTGTTGATCCCGGCCAGCAAAATGATATATCAGAGGAAAATCCTGAAGTAGTGAAAGCAATGAGTAATTATTATAATAACTGGTGGAATAAAACAGAACCTCTGTATGAACAAAAACGGTTTATCCATGTAGGATTAAAAAAGCAAAACCCTATTATGCTTTATTCTTCAGATTGGTTAGGCTCATATGCAGATAATATGGGGAATCTCTTAAATGCTATAGGTAGAACAGGTTATTGGAATGTTCTTGTTGAAACAAAAGGCGAGTATGAAGTGACTCTATCACGTTGGCATCCTGCTTCAGGTGATGCAATTGATGGGCCTACGTCACTTCTTCCTGGAGAAAAGCAAAAAGCTTATCCTGTAGCAGAGGCCAGATTAAAGATAGGTAGTTTTGACAAAACTGTTGATATTACTAGAGGACAGAAGAGTGTTAAGTTTAATGTTAATATCGAGGAAGGTAAGAATAAAATAGAGACATGGTTCTTAGATAAGGAAGGAAAAGAACTCTTTAGTGCATTTTATACAGAAATGAGATTAATAAAATAGAATACGAATTATTGAACTGGCCTGAACTCAGTTCTATTTTTTTTTGGTGATATACTATATAAACAATTACTTATTAGTAGGATAATTTACTATACATCTTCAAAAGATTTAAGACTAATTAATTTAAAATAAAGGAGAATTTGTTATGTGTATCCTGGGAGAAAAGAAAAAAATAATCGGTATGATAATTTTGTCAAGTGTATTAATGTTGATTCAAAGCTGTTCTCAACCAGAAAAGTTGGAATGGAGAACCGAACTTGAAAAAGATATTTTATTACATGGACATCGAAACTGGATATTGGTAGTTGATGCTGCTTATCCTTATCAGAGTAAACAAGCCATAAAAACAATTGCTACAGGAGAATCACAATTATATGTGGTGAAAGAGGTATTGGATGCAATTGAAGATGCAGGCCATGTTAGTGCTGAAATATTTTTAGATAAAGAAATTGATTTTGTTCCTGAAGAAGATGCTCCCGGTATTAATAATTATAAGGAGGAGTTACAGACTTTACTTTCCGGGAAAAAGATAAATAAAATACTGCATGAACAAATGATTGAAAAAGTGGATGATGCTGCAAAAACATTTCAAATATTGGTGTTAAAGACAAAAT
>JABUBO010000695.1_pt1 | contig 11069 bp, 10 predicted proteins | sample 7240361 | NCBI WGS metagenome assembly JABUBO01 (sample SAMN07256346, study PRJNA390944) | subsurface metagenome | isolation source: Methane hydrate marine sediment | place: Pacific Ocean: Eastern North Pacific, ODP site
ATTAATATTTTCTTAACTCCAGAAGGTAAAAAAATAGATGTGCGGAAAATTGAAATATTAAAAGAAGTAAGTAAGATTACTTCGGAGATGCTTATTTCTGGAGAATGGAAAAATATTAATTTAAAACCTTTCAATGTTTCGATTTCAGGTCCCAGAATTCATGCGGGAAAGATCCACCCATTAATAAATATAATCAATGAAATTAGAGAAATTTTTCTTTCAATGGGATTTACTGAAATAAAAGGACCTATAGTTGAATCTGCTTTTTTCAATTTTGATGCATTATTTCAACCTCAAGATCATCCAGCAAGAGAAATGCAAGATACTTTTTATCTTAATAACCCTAAACAATCTAAATTGCCTGAAAAAGAGCGAGTTGAGGCGGTAAGAGCGACACATGAAAATGGAGGAGATTGTGGTTCAATAGGATGGGGATATGATTGGAGTTATGATATTGCAAAAAAAATGGTTCTAAGAACACATACAACAGCAACAACTTGTAGAAGACTAGCTCAATTTTATCGAGAAAATGAAAAACCACCAGTAAAAGTATTTTCAATTGATAAGGTTTTCAGAAATGAAAGATTAGATCATTCCCATCTTGCTGAATTTATGCAAATTGAAGGAATTGTAATTGATGAGAATGTAACATTATGTGATTTAAGAGGATTATTGACAGAGTTTTATCGAAAAATGGGTTTTCCTAAAATAATCACACGTCCTAGTTTCTTCCCTTATACTGAACCTAGTTTAGAAATTGCAGTGTATTCTGAAAAATTGGGTGAATGGCTTGAATTGGGAGGTTCAGGTATATTCAGGCCCGAAGTCACTTATCCGTGGGGAATTAAAGATCCAACAAGAGTTTTGGCATGGGGGTTAGGTTTAGAAAGATTAGCGATGTTAAAATATGGGCGGGAAGATATTAGAGATCTATATAGAAATCCATTAAAATGGTTAAGGGAGGTATCCTATTAAAAGGAGGGATCAAAATGCCAACACTTGAATTGAAAGTAGAAAGATTGGAAAGATTAGTTGGTAAAAAATTAAATATAAAAGATCTTGAGTATGATCTTCAATGGATTGGCTTAGATCTAGAATCCATAGATGAGAAAGAAAAGAAAATAAAAGTGGAATATAGTCCAAACAGACCTGATTTTTCCAGTCCAGAAGGTATCGCCAGAACTTTAAAGGGATATTATGAATTAGAATTGGGGGCTCCAACATATAAAGTTAAACCCGGATCATTAGAAATCAATGTAGATCCAATAGTTAATAAAGTTCGACCCTATATAGTGGGAGGAATCATTAGAAATATTGATTTAGATGAGGATGAAGTTGCGACTTTAATGAATATTCAAGAAGACTTGCACTGGGCTCTTGGTAGAGATAGGAAAAAAGTTGCAATAGGTGTGCATGATTTAGATAAAATTATTCCGCCATATCTTTACACAGCAGTTAAACCCGATAGTTGTAAATTTCGTGCATTACAACTGGAACGCTTTGAATTAACTCCAGCTGAAATTTTAGAGGAGCATCCAAAAGGAATCAAATATGCACATATCTTGGAGGGTAAAGAAGTATATCCAATAATATTCGATAGGAAAAATGAAGTTATATCTTTTCCTCCGATAATTAATGGGATTCTTACAATGGTAACTGATGATACAAAAAATTTATTTATTGATATAACGGGAACTGATTTTAGAGCGATAAATTATACACTAAACATTCTTTCTACAACTTTAGCAGATATGGGCGCAAAAATAGAAAGTGTTAAAGTAAATTATAATGAAGATGGAAGGCAAATTATAACGCCCGATTTAAATTTAATTAAGTGGACAGTATCAAAAAAATACATTAATGATTATATAGGAGTTAATCTAAGCGAAACAGAAATGATTAAATGTTTTCAAAAAGTACGATTTAATGCTAAACCTTCGAAAGAAAAGGGTATGGTTGACATCTGGGTTCCAGCATACAGAGTGGATATTATGCATGCTGTAGATTTTGTAGAGGAGTGTGCTATAGGGTATGGTTATTTCAATCTACCAACAACTACTCGAGAAGGTTGTATTGGTGAGTTTCATCCATTTCAAGAACTATGCAATTTGATTAGAAAAATGATGATTGGAGCACAATATTTAGAAGTTGTAAATTTTATGCTTACAAATTCTGAAAGACATTATAATTTTATGAAAAGAGAATATGTCTTAAAAGACCATATACAAATTTTAAACCCAAAATCAAAAGAACTTGATACTACTCGAACACAATTACTTTCTGGACTTATGGAAAATTTACTCTATAATAGATCTGAGGAAAAACCAATTAAAATATTTGAAGTTGGAGAAATAATTGAACTTGATTTATCTACAGAAACTGGTGCAAGACAAGAATTACATCTAGCGGCTGTTACATACCATGAGAACTCCAATTTCACAGAGATTAGGAGTTTATTAGATCATTTAACGATTTCACTTGGAATTAATGAAAAAATCAAAGTCATGCCAACAACTAGTCCAACTTATATTGAAGGAAGAGTCGGAAAGATATCATATAATAGTGAATCCATTGGTATAATTGGGGAAATTAACCCTGAAGTAATTCTAAATTTTAATTTAGAATTTCCTGTCGCAGCTTTAGAAATGGACATGAATAAATTTCTAGGAAAGCAATTAATATAATAAAAAGGCAGAATAATGGAAGATTTGAAAAAATTTAGAGCCTTAATTGATGAACTGGACGAAAAAATCGTTGAATTATTAGAAAAAAGGGCTGAAATTTCAAAATTAATCGGAGAAAAAAAGGAAAAATTAGGAATAAATATTTATCAGCCCGAAAGAGAAAAAACAGTAATTAAGAATGTTCAAGAAAAAACTTTCCTTTTAAGGAAAAATGTTAAAGGAATTTGGAAAGAAATCATAAGTGCTTGTAAGGAAGTTCAAGGGTAAACAATAAAAATGAGCTATTTAGGCCCAGAAGGAACTCATGCTCATAAAGCAACCTTAACATTTTTCCCTAAATCTGGAATTGAATTTATTGAAGCCAATACTATTTTTGATATATTTAAAGAAACAAAAACTGAAAAAGTGGATTATGGAGTACTTCCAATTGAAAATAGCCTCCAATGGACTGTAAGAGAAACTGTAGATTTATTAATTGAAAAAAATTTAAAGATTTTTAGTGAATTCGAGATTAGGATAATTCATAATTTAATAGGTTTTAAAGATACTCAAATAAATAAAATTAATGCTGTCTATTCATACCAACAAGCAATTTCTCAAGCTAGAAATTGGCTTAGAAGCAACATTTCTAATGCGGAAATCATTAAGACAAATTCCACAGCATAAACTGTTAAAAAAATTGCGGATCTAAGCGATAATAGAAATGTTGCAATTGGAAGCGAAATCGCAGCAAATCTAAATAATTTAGTAATAATCACAAGAGGAATAGAAGATAATCCGTCTAATTATATATATTTGTTAATATGTAAAAAATTATAAGATTAGAATTATTTATAAGACATAATTGAACATTTCTGGTAATCTTAAATGAGACTATTAGATAAACGAATTGATGGAAGAAAAAATGATGACCTACGAAAACTACAAATAGAGCGTAATTACCTAATGTATCCAGAAGGATCAGTTTTAATCTCCCAAGGAAATACTAAAGTAGTAATAACAGCTTCGATTGATGAGTCTGTCCCAAAATTTTTACAAGATTCAGGTTCTGGTTGGATAACTGCCGAGTATAATATGCTTCCGAGAGCAACACAAATCAGAAATAATCGAGAAAGTAGAAGAGGATTTTTAAGAGGAAGAACTATTGAAATCCAAAGGATAATAGGAAGAAGTCTAAGAGCGGCTTTTAATTTAAGACAATTGGGAGAAAGAACAATAAAAGTGGATTGCGATGTAATCCAAGCAGATGGAGGGACAAGATGTGCATCTATAACCGGAGGATTTATTGCAGTGTTTGATTCAATAAGATACTTACATAACGAAGGTTTAATTCAGAAATTCCCTGATTACCTAATTACTGCTGCGATATCTGTAGGAATGAGAGATGGAAATCCAATATTAGATCTAAATTACGAAGAAGATTCAAGAGTAGATGTAGATATGAATATTATAATGAATGAACAAGAGAAGTTTATTGAGGTTCAAGGAACAGCAGAAAAAAATCCATTTGATCATCAACAATTACTAGATCTATTAAATCTGGGGAAAAAGGGAATAATAAAAATAATAGAACTCCAAAGAAAATCTTTAAACTTAAAATAAAAATTATTTTAAAATATTCTTTTCCTTTTTATTATATTAAATAAGAATTTTTTTGTGATAAAACTTGGAAAATATATTAAATTTGAAAATTGTTCAAAATTTTTTAGAAAAGGCAGAAGATCCGAATATTTTAATGAAAGATTTGGGAGTAAATGAATTAAAATTGCTTTTTGACCAATTTCCTAATTTATTTCCTCCTGTATTTCAACAATATATTTTCGAAAATGAAAATAGATTACAAGATTCTTCAGTAGTAAAAGTTATCACGTTAGTTAAAAATAAAAAAGATGCAATAAGTTTAAGCAAAGTGAGTAAATTAAAAATTTATTATGATAATAAGAACAGTCAAATACTCAAAATCCTTAACTTATAGTCGTACAATTATTCATTTTTTTCTAAATCTTTATAATTAATTAGTTTCTATCTAATTTTTAAATAATTTTCTCTGTATATTATTTATAAATAATCAGCAATTGTTAGAAGATAAAGTAAAAATAGTGAGAAAAATTAAAGGCGTAATATTAGCTGCTGGAACTTGATCTCGAATGTCTCCATTAACAAATGTTACTAATAAGCATTTATTGGCGGTTTATAATGAACCAATGATTTATAAAGTGATTAAAACCTTAACAAATTCATGGATTAGAGATATCATTATAGTATTAGGAGGAGAAAGCGTTGGAGATTTTATTAGATTATTAGGAAATGGAAAAGAATTTGGAGCTAACTTTAGTTTTGTTTATCAAGAAGGTGCTGGTGGTATTGCAGAAGCAAAAAAAGAAAATCTAGTAAAAAATTGGGATGTAATATTCATATAAATATTGATGTCGCCGAGTGGCGGCACACCTCCGAGGTGCAATTTGTCCCAAATATCAATAGATACCCAAACGGCTAGATTATTGGTAAAAAATACCTGTTTCCCAAGTATGGTGAGTTAAGTGAAGATCAAAGCAACAATTGGATTAATCCTTCTAATTCTCTCTAGTGTTTGCTTCCTCTCCATATTATGTGTTCATTTTGAAGATTCAATAAAGAATGTAAAAATTATGAAATTCCCAATTAAAAAGGAGATCGCAGTATTCTATTCCCCTGATGATATTGTAGCCACTTCTAAATTATCTGATTTAGACTTTTTAATAAATATATTTCACGAGAAATATCCACAAATCCAAGTCATTTTACAAACTGTCCCGTACAATCTTCTCATTTATGATGTTAATAAACAAAATATTGAAACTGTTGACGAATCATACACAAATGAGATAAACGGCCGAAGTTTATGGAAATTACTTCAATTAGGTGAAAATTATGAGTGGATCACGCTAGGGAATCACGGTTACTATCATCGCCCTCCAAACGGATCTCGTACAGACCACGAATTTAATCCAATTTACGACCCCCAAGCCCTGAAATATGAATATTGTTACGAACGGTTGAATAAAGCGAGACAAGCATATGCGAATATAGGACTGAACAATAACGAAATCTTGTTAATGAGATTTCCTGGACACAAATATACGTCAGAAGCTCTAAGAGCCCTTCGAGATTTGAACTTTCTGGGATTTTTTCAGTTCATCCCCGATTATCACGAAAAGTGGAATAATTTAACTGATGGAAACGAGTTTTTAGGAATTCCTACCATTCCTCTGATATACTTTTATCATAACAAGAGTATGATACAAGATTTTATAGAAGGAAAAGTAGAGATTTATAATTTCTTTGATCATTTTTGGGAAATGGCTGAAAGCGATAATTTCGATGTATTTTGCAATGTAATCAATGTATTAATAGATGAATATGGAGAGAAAATTTGGTGGTGCTCTCCCATAGATCTTGCGTGTAGGCTATACATCGAAAGAAACTCTTATTTCGCTACTTTGACAAATTCCTTAATCGAAATTAAAGTAGATAAATGGGATACCAGATGGAAATCTTCAAACATTACCATCAAGATTGAATTTACTTCTAGAAAAAATTTAAAAGTCACTTCTCCCAACAAAGAGGTCCATTATGTTACGGAAAGAGTTAACTATTTTGAGGGAATCTGTTGGGTTGAATTTCAAGCTGTTCCCGGGATTAAATTGAATTTAAGTTTTCAATAGTATGTGACCTCTACCCCCTCACGCCGAGAATTCGTCCCACCGATCCATTTATGCTTGAGTAGAAAGCCGAGGCAGAAGTTTGGCTGAAAACCACGGATGTAATTTTAAAAATTATATTTTTAAAATGAAATCATTTAAAAATGAGAAAAAGTATATTGAAGAAAATAATAAAGTAGAGAAAAATAATAACAAATCCAATTATGAATAAAACTATTCAGAAAATAAGTCTAATTAATAATGAGATTAAAAAAAATATTTTAATCTCGAAATGTTTTACCAGAAATAAACCTTTAAATTGTTTTAATACTTTTAAATAGATTGATTTAAAAAAAATTAAATTTCCATTTTTGGATCTTTTTTTTTAAATATGTTCTTCATTATTTTTTGGAATAAAATCAAATTTTTAGAAAAATAAAATTCTTACTAAATTTTAAATTATTTTTAGCTTATTATTATTTAATATTGCTTTTATTGACTTATCAAAAAAAAAGAAGAATATTGTGATTTATAATTAAAGGAGTAATATTGGCTGGAGGAACTGGTTCTCGATTATCTCCATTGACAAAAGTTACCAATAAGCATCTATTAGCGGTTTATAATGAACCTATGATTTATAAAGTCATAAAAACTTTATCAAATTCAGGAATAAATGATATTGTAATTGTCTTAGGTGGAGAAAGCGTTGGAGATTTTATTAAATTACTAGGTGATGGAAAAGAATTTGGGGCAAAGTTTAGTTATGTTTATCAAGAATCTGCTGGTGGGATTGCTGAGGCATTAAGTTTAACAAAACATATAGTAAAAGGTCATAAAATCGCTGTTATATTAGGTGATAATATCTTTGAAGATAAATTTAAGGAGGAGGTCCAAGAATTTGAAAATTCCAACAATTGGGAGTGTATGCTATTTTTAAAAGAAGTACCTGATCCTGAACGATTTGGAGTTGCAGAAATTGATGAAGATGGGAAAATTCTTAATATTGAGGAGAAACCCAAAGAGCCAAAATCAAACTTATGCGTTACCGGATTATATTTTTATGATGAGAATGTCTTTGACATTATTGAAAATGTAATTAAGGAGATTGGCTATTCAGCAAGGGGAGAATTAGAAATAACTGATGTTAATAATTATTATATAAAAAAGGGAAAAACTAAATCTAAAATTTTTAAAGGATTTTGGTCTGATGCAGGAACTTTTAAGACCTTATTGAAATGCAGCAATTTTATAAAAAATAAATTGGAGAAAGTATAAATTAGATAATATTCAAAAATTGAGGAAAAAATTATGGAAGATTTAATAGAGGGAGTTAATATAAAAAAGTTAAATACAATTTTAGATGAAAGAGGTTATTTAATGGAATGTTTTAGGTCGGATTGGTCAATGTTTAAAAAATTTGGGCAAGCATATATTACGGTGGCATATCCAAGCGTAGTTAAAGCTTGGCACTATCATAAAATTCAAACTGATAATTTTATTTGCATAAAAGGCAATGCGAAAGTTGTTTTATGTGATAATCGAAAGGATTTACCTACATATAAAAAGATAAATGAATTCTTTATGGGAGAAAAATATCCGATATTATTGACTATTCCCAATCATGTCTGGCATGGGTTTAAAGCTATTGGGGGGAAAGAAGCCGTAATTCTAAATTGTCCAACGGAACTTTATAATTATGATAATCCTGATGAATATCGATTACCATACGATACAAAAGAAATAGATTATGATTGGGAAATTAAAATGGGTTAAAATATAAAAGGAAAAAAGGAGAAACCAATCTAAAAATCTAAAGATATATCAGTTATAAAAATTAAAAAATTTTTGGACCTCATTAAGCTTTTTTTGCGCGAAATAAAGCGTTATATCTTTGATTAAAAAAATTTTTCTTAACCTTTTTTTATGCAGTACTTAGAATCAAATATATTTTAGTAATAGCAATTTTTAGATGATTCGAACTATCTCATCAAATGTTGAGATAAAAAAAATACCTATCATCGATTTATGAAATAAGAGATTTTTGAAATTAATTTTTCAGAGATGCTAAAAAACGTAGGTGTGATATTAAAAGTGTTATTAAAGTAAATAATGAATTATAGCGATTATTTAATTGTATTGTAAATTTTACGGGATTATAAATTTCTTTTCCGAATATATAATAAAGGAATATAAAAGTTTTCTAAAAACTAAAAAGAGGAAGAAGTATCTAATTAAAAATAAGGATTTTATTTTTTCTGAGATGATAAGGATTTAACAAAAGACAGAATATGTGATAATCTATTTTATTAAAAATTGTTAAGGTCAATTAAGTTATATGTTAAAAATTATTAATGTTTCTGTAGAAAAATGTAGGAAGTTTTAATTGGAACACGTTAAAAAATGAACGATTTTCTACCTGAAATTGAGAAGAAATTTGATGAAAAAAATTTTGATAACAACTTATTATATCCTAAATTAACAACTTTATATAAAGAATATTCTAACTGTGAAGATAAGAAGTATGACCATGCTAATTATGGTTTTATACTAAGACCTGATTTCAAGAAATTTGTAAAAAAATATGAAAAGCTCAAACCTAATGAAAAAGAAGAATTATTATTAAAAATTAAAATAATTAATAGTGAGAAATGGATTGAGAAATATATTATCCATCAGCTTAAGAGCACTAATTACACTACAAACAAAATCTCAAAAATGGAGGAAATAGATGGATTGACAATACACCCTGATGTTGTACAAAAGAAAGTGAAAGAATATTGTTTAGAATCTCGAGAAGTTGTACGGGATACTAAATATAGGGATTTAAATAAAAATACAGCACCAGATATATTTAAACCAATTATCGAAGATGTAGTAAATAAAATCAACAAGAAAAGAAAAATACACTATCAAGCACCACTTGGAATCAAAGAAGCGCCCACTTTAGATCAATTTACACAATGTGGTTATGGAAGCTTATTAACTATAGCCTATACAAAAGGAATTACTTTAAATAATATTTTTAGAAAGTTGGGTTACGAGAATCTTTACGATCACAAAAAATATAAGGATTTGAATAGCCAAAGCGCACCAGATTTTTTAGAACCTGTTATAAAAGATGTAAAAAATAAATTATTTAGTTTAGAAGGAATTAAACTTGGAAAAAGGCAAGTACCAACCTTAGAACAATTCATAAAATATGGGCACACTAGTATATTATCTGCATTTAATAAAAGAGGAATAAGTATTTCTGAGGTCGAAGAAAAACTTGGATATTTCCCTAATAATTTTGATATTACAATAGAAGTGGGTAAAAATACCCATTGGAGTGTTGAGAGGATTTGTATAGAACATACGAGAAATTTGGAATGTAATACTTTTATAGAATCTAAAACAAGTTTAAGAGATAACACAAAGGCTCCTGATTTAACTATTATGAGAAATGAAGTTTTTAAAGGTGCAATCGAATCTAAACAAAATGTGATTAAAAAAATAAAAGAAGAAATTAAAGAAATAAATGTGGATTTTTATATTGGATATTCTATGAAAAAAGATATCAGGAAATGTCAAAGAGGTTATCAAGGAAAGGAAAAAATGTTAATTTTAGTCCCGTTGGGTGCATCAAAAAGATTACATCAAGAAATTCCAAGAGATGTTAAGATATTTTTTAGAGAACATATCAAAATCTTAAACCATAAAGAATTTGCTGATTTTATGGGTTTTGAAGGGAAATTATTAGATGAATTTAATCATGTGGTAGAATTAGCTAATAGTGCATTATACAATTCTCACTCTAGAATGGAATTAGCTGAATTAGCAAGTGCAAGCAAGATTTTATTAAAGGAAAAATATTGTTTTGGGAATAGGGAGTTTATTAAATATATAAAAGATAATAAAATGACGGATTTATTATATTCTGATCTCCAAACTAAAAAAAAACAAATCACTCTTGATTCCTTCTCTTACAAAAATTTTTCCATAAAAAGAATTGATAAAATTAAGAAGTATATAGATAGATTTGTTGATGATTTTAGTTTATCACCTATAGTAAAGAAGATCGCTATAAAATTGGTTGAAAATGCATTGAATAACAGGTTTTCTATTGGAAAGAAAAACCTCAAAGGAATTGCCACTGGTGCAATTTATTTATGTACCAAATTTTTTAATGAACCAATAAATGCTATGAAAATTGGAAATAAAATTAATTCTTCAAAGATAATAATATATAGAAGAGCTAAGGATCTTTTAACACAATTAGAGCATAAGCAACGAAAAGAATTGTCTGAAATAATAATACTTTTTAAAAATCACTCTCTTGAATCTGTTCTAATTCTAAATTCTCTCATAAAATATTTAAGAGAACAAAAAAAGAGTTTAAAGTAATTGAATAAAGTTTTATATTTAATAGAAATTACGTTTCAATAATTCTGAAGATATATATCTTTCAATTAAAGTTAATACAAGTTCTCCATTTCTTTAATAATATAAATTTAGAATGTATGAAAAAAATTTAGAATGTATGAAATTTATTAATTATTTATATAAAAAATATTTTGTTAACAGGTGGTATTTTATTAAAAATATTTTAATAACAGGCGGTATGGGCTTCATTGGGAGCAATTTTATTCACTATATGTTAAAAAATCAAAAAGAATACAGAATAATTAATGTAGATTATTTAACATATGCTGGAAATCCCGAAAAT
>JABUBO010000696.1_pt1 | contig 11066 bp, 8 predicted proteins | sample 7240361 | NCBI WGS metagenome assembly JABUBO01 (sample SAMN07256346, study PRJNA390944) | subsurface metagenome | isolation source: Methane hydrate marine sediment | place: Pacific Ocean: Eastern North Pacific, ODP site
AACATTTTCTCTTATTTTAAAATTTAAAAAAAGACTGTCTCTTTTTCTATCCTCAGATGTCATTCCTATGCCTACTTTAATTGCTTCTTTGGGGAATTTGAATTGTTTTAACTCTTTACCATTTATAATAATTTTACCTTCATCAATAGTTTCAAGACCAAAAATTGCTCGCATAAGATCTGTCCTACCTGCTCCAACTAATCCTGAAAATCCTAAAATCTCACCAGCATGTAAGGAAAAATTTATATTTTCAAAAACTCCTTTTTTAGTAAAAAATTTAATCTCCAATAGAATTTTACCTACTTTTTTACTAGTTCTAGTAGCAGTCCTAGTGTATTTATTTTCAATTTCTCTACCAACCATCATTCGCACAATATCAATATAACTTAAATCTCTTAGTGGTTTTGTTCCAACAAGTTTTCCATCCTTTAAAACAGTTACCCTATCTGCAATCTCAAATACTTCTTCAAGTCTGTGAGATATATAAATTACTGATCTTCCCTGTTCTTTAAGTTTGTGAATTGTTTCAAATAACTTATCTGTTTCTTGTACTGTAAGTGAAGATGTTGGTTCATCCATAATTATAATCTCACTCTCACGTGAAAGAGCTTTAGTTATTTCTACCATCTGTTGTAGAGCTATACTTAAACTCGAAACTAATACCGTAGGATCAATATCAGCTTCTAATAAATCGAGATATTTTTTGCATTCCCTGTTAAGCTGGTTTTCATCAATATAGTTAAAAAAGGTCTTGCTAAACTCATTACCTAAAAATATATTATCGGCTACAGTAAGATTTGGGCAAAGATTAAACTCCTGATAAATAGTACTTATACCTAACTCCTGAGCATGACTAGGATTTTTTATACTAATCTCTTCATCTTTGTACAGTATTTGCCCTGAGTCTTGATTATAAACACCAGAGAGAATTTTTATTAAGGTAGATTTTCCAGCTCCATTTTCACCAACTAGACAATGAATTTCTCCTTGATTAACCTTAAAAGTAACTTTATCAAGAGCCCGAACACCTGGAAAACTCTTTGAGATATCCTTCATTACAAAGATTGCTTCAGAATTCATTAAATCCATCTCTTAATATATTAATAATCAATTATATTTACTTTAAAAATTATAAAATTCATCTATTTATAAAATCCAAATTCATATGCTGCCTCCAGCATGGCAATTACATTTTCAGGAGGCACATCTGCCAAAATATTATGAACCTGATTAAATACAAATCCACCATTTTTACTAAATATATCAATTCTCTTTTTAACATGTTCTTTTATTTCTTTGGGAGTCTTATTTGGTAAAATATCTCCTGTATCACATCCACCACCCCAGAATGTTAAATCTTTCCCAAATTCTTTTTTAAGCTTCTCAGGTTCCATATTTCTAGCCGATGTCTGAACAGGATTCAATATATCAACACCTACATCAATCAAATGAGGTATATATTCATATATAGATCCACATGAATGTAAAAATACCTTGCAGTCACTATTATCATGAACAAAATCCCACATTTTCTTATATTTAGGTTTAAATAAATCTTTAAATATATCTGGTGACATCCATCCTGCTCGATTTGAACCCAAGTCATCGCCTCCAAACACTAATATATCCACATATTCACCCACTCCTTTAATGACTCTATCTAGTAGTTTTAGGTATTTTTCCATTAATTTATTATGGAGCCTTTCAACTCCTTTTCTATCTACGTAAATATCACAAAGAAAATTTTCGAAACCTCTAAGAAATGTACCCTTTTCAAAAAGATTGCACCCAACCATTAATAATATTGCATAATCTGTATTCTCGTAAAGTTCTTTAATATTTCTTATAAATATCTCATACTGCTCATCATCAAAAATATTCAAGCTCCACTCTGGGTCAGGAATAGACCACATCTCCTTATTTAAGTCTTCATCTTTAATAGTTTCTGGAATTTTAGGTAAATTTTTATATACCCAATATACCTGATCTACATAAAGAGAAGTTTTAGGTTTTTTACCCAGAACAAAACCATTTTTATCTTTTAAATACACAGTTAAATCCTTTTCTATTTCAATATCTAAGTATTTTGGAATAAGACATTTTGTACCATTATTTAAAGTCCATTGTTTCCAATCATCATCATTCTTCAAAAATGCTTGAGCAGCATCAATTGTATCAATATGAAACACATCTCTTATTTCCTTTTCAGGGAATGCAAGCTGCTGGATAAAATCATACATTTTAGCTATACCTTTGTTGATAATTAATTTCTTTCTTAATCTATTGTAGGCTATAGTTGAAATACCAGTAGAACGCATTCCTCCAAGATCTATAGGAACTCTGTCAGCTTCTTTATGATTTATTGCTAATCTTACTCTTTCACGAGAATTCATACTTACCTCTTCAATCCTTTCAAAATTTTAACATACACTTCACCAAGCTATTTTTTTTTATAATATCCCATAGTTCTTAAAACTTCATAACAGGTACTGATAATATGGTAATCACTTTTTCCTGGGGGTGATTTTTTATTACTTAAAGGTCTTTTATCTATTGATAGAATTCTATACCAACCACCATATTTCTTATCTGAAAAGTATTTATCTGAATAATCCCAACACTTGTCATATATCTTCCAATAATAATCATTCTCTGTTCTTAAAGCTAAAGATGCCGCAGCAGCTATAGTCTCAGCATGAGTCCAATAATATCTTTCATTATCAATAATATTTCCCTCCAGATCAAAAGTATAATTCATGCCTCCATTCTTATCATCCCATGCCAATTTTATAGCTTTATCAAAAAGATTTTCAGCTGTTTTAAGCTGCCAATCTGCTGGTTTATATCTTTCAAGTATTAAAAGTAATTTACTCCATTCCGTAAAATGACCAGGTAAAAATCCATATGGTTTATATAAATTTTTAGGATCACCTTTATTATAATCCCAATCTATTTCCCAATTTGAATTATAATGTTCCCATATCATTCCATTACTTTTTCTTGCCAATTTAACAGTTATTTTATACGCTAACTCATAAGCCCTTTCAAGATATCTATTCTCACTTGTTGCTTCATAAGCTGCAAGCATTGCTTCAGTCATATGCATATTACTATTTTGACCTCTATATGGAACAATCTGGTTAAAATCATTTGAACACTCATCTACATACAATGAATTTTTACTATCCCAGATTTTCTCCTCCATAAAATTATAAATTCTACTTATAAGAGGATAAGCCTCACTTATTCCTGCTCTATATGAGTTGCTTACGACAGATAAACAAAAGGCAAGACCATAGGTCATCTTATTTCCAATTACCGGTTTATTTCCTTCTGCCAATTGATGATAGCCCCCATTAATTTCATCTCTATGAACTATCTCTAAAAATTCAAGACCGTGCCTTATATAATCCTTATATTCTTCAAGCCCTCCAATAAAAATTCCAAAACAAAAATTAAGAATAAATCTTGTGGTACTAACTAAATCTTTTACTTTCTTATTATATACTTCACCACTGTCAAGATATGCACAATAGTAACCTCCATTTTCATTATCCTTAACGAATGGCTTATAAAATTCTATAATATTAATGGCATGATCTTTTACAAATTTCGGGTCCCGATAATCCATATTTATTTTCATCCCTTTCTATTAAAAAACTAGTTAAAAATATTTTTTTAAATTTTATTTATAACTCTATTACCATTTAACTTTGATACAGATTAAACCATTTCAAAAATACAATATTAAAATCTTGGTAGCCCACAAGAGCCTCTTTCTACAAAGTAGGTTTTCAAAACAATCTTTTTAGATCTTGTACTATTTTTGTTTAAAATTTCTATAAGCCTTTCAGTCGCAACTACTCCACACTTAAATTTTGGATAATGTACTGTTGTTAAAGGAGGATATAATAATTCTGCAATTTCTATATCATCATATCCCACTATTGAAATATCTTTAGGAATTTTAAGCCCTAACTCCTTAATTGCCTTTATTGCTCCTGTAGCTACATAGTCATTATTTCCTATTATTGCTGTTAAATCTTTATGATCTTTGAGTAATTTTAATACAACTTCATATGCGCTTTTATAATCCAGAACATTTTCTGTTATGAAATAATCCTTTATCTCTAAATTTCTTTCCTTCATAACATCTTTATACGCTATGAATCTTTCACTTGATGAATAAACATCAGGACCTTTTAAAAATACAATATTTTTGTGTCCCAAATTAACAAGGTATTCAGTAACATGTATACCAGCTTTGTAATCATCAGCTATAACATAATTTATACCCTGCATTTCCAATCTACATGTCATAATAACAAATGGCTTTCTGGTTTCATTCAATCTGTCTACTAATACATCATTCAAATCAAGGGTTGCTATTAATAATCCATCAACTCCTCTCTCAATAAGCATTCCTAGATACTTTTCACCAACTTTTATATCAAATTTTGACTCACACACTATTACACTGTAATTATTCTTCTCAGCAGTTTGTATAACACCTCTCGATAGCCTTGAATAAAATGGGTTTTCTAAATTAGGAACTATTAATCCTAGTGTATCAGTTCTCTTTAAAACAAGACTACGGGCTGGAATGTTCGGTTGGTAATTATATTTTTTTAATAGTTTTGAAACTCTTTCTTTTGTTTCTTTTTTTACATGTTTCTCATCATTTACAACTCTTGAAACTGTTTTTATGGAAACCCCACTTAAAATAGCTATCTCTTTTAAAGTATATCTCTTCATTAGTTATAATTTTAATTTTTTTTCATTTAAAGTTATATATTTCTGACAGCGCTATCATTTGCACTTCAATATTACCAGGATTTAATCCTACTTGTCAATATTTCGAATCAATTGGTCAGCAATTCAGATATTAGAGTCTGCTAATTACTGTCTAACTAGTAAATCTCTAATATTTACTACAAGATTTAGTAATTATGGATAATGGATATTAAAAAATCATTTTTTAATTAGGTTTTAATGAAAATATTTTTACAGATATTATACTTAAAGAAATTTGGGGGTGTTTATCCCAGGGGAAAAATAAATTAATTATTTAATTACTAAAATCAAATACAGCTAGCTAAGGATTATGTTTATGTTAATCTAAAAGTACCCCACTGTATTAATTGAAAACTCCCCCATCTTAAAATAATACTCTCTATATAATAAGACAGAGTTACATAGGGGGAGAGAAAAAGGGATGATTAAATTGATAGACAAACAAAATATAATAACATCACATTACAGAGAGAGCAAATCACAGAAACAGATATACAGAGAAACTAGATTAGCCAGAAAGACAATAAGAAAATAAATAAGAGAATATGATAAGAATAGAAATGCTTTATTAGACAAAGAGATTAAAGATAGTAAATTTTAACTGATAGTCGATATAGTTGATGACCCTGGGTATGACAAGCGTAAGAGGAAAAGTAAAATTAACCGGTAAGATAATTGATAGAATTAAATTTTACTTAAGTGAAAATGAAGCCGAAAGATAAGCAGGTAGAGTAAAACAGCAAAGAAGGAAAATAGATATCTATAAGGTACTTACTGATGAAGGATTTGATATAAGATATACCACAGTAAGCAATGCCATAAGAAATATCCAAGGACAGCAAAGGGAAGCATATATAAGACAGAGGTACAAGTTAGGAGAGTCTTGCGAATTCGACTGGAGGATGTAAAGCTTACCATTATAGGCAAAAATAAAATACTACAAATGTCACTTTTTACCAGCGCAAAAGGAGACTTTAGATCAGGAGAACAATACCACAATCAGAAAACTGAAGCTTTCTTGGATACTCGTACACCCTTTTTTGAAGAAATAGAAGGAGAATACAAAGAGGTGGTTTATGATAATACCAAAGTTGCAGTAGCTAAATTTGTTGGATCATCTGAAAAGAAGCCAACAGAAGCGCTTCTGAAGCTATCAATTTATTATGGATATAAATTTAGGTTTACCAATACTTACAGGGCTCATGAGAAAGGTCATGTAGAGAGCGCAGCATTAAATATGTAAGAAGAAAACTATTTTCAAAAAGAGACGAATTCTCTTCAGTATAATAAGAAAGGAGGTATTTCAAGGCTGAACCTAAAAAAGTATTCAAAGGACAGTGCGAAATAGCAATTGAGAATTACAAAAGAATATACAATGTGGTTGATAATATGATTGATGTAGTATTTGTGTCTGGTACTGATTTTGGCATGCAGCAAGGTTTGTTCATGTCTAGGGATGATTATAGAGATCTATTTATGCCATTTCATAAAAAAGTAAAAACTGGATACATGGAAATACTAAATGGAAATGTTTTATACATACATGTGGTTCTATATATGATATTTTACCTGATTTGATAGAAGCTGATTTTGATATACTAAATCCTGTTCAAATATCTGCAAAAGGTATGGATCAAGTAAAATTGAAAAAGGTATTTGGTAAACATGTCACTTTCTGGGGTGGCGGTGTTGATACTTAAAAAACCCTTCCATTTAGAAGTCGGATAGAAGTTAAGGAGGAAGTTAAAAGATTAATAGAAATATTTAACAAAGATGGTGGTTTTGTTTTTAATACAGTGCATAATATTCAGGTGAATGTACCTATTGAAAATATCTTAGCTATGTTAGAAGTTATTAAGGAATATAGAAATTAAATAAATTAATTATACTTATTTTTAAATTATTTGCTAAGAAGTGGAATTAAATTATTTAGTTAGCCTAGATATAGACACAACATCAATAGAAGCAATTATAATTAATAATTGACAGAAACAGAAAGACAATGACATTAACCATAAAGGATTATCTTCAAAACCACTTTCTTCAATAGCTTTAATTTCCAGTTTTTTTATTTACTGAAGATAGCTAAAATTTTTTAACAAAATCTCATAGCATTAGCAAAATATTTTACAAAATCTGGATAAGTGGTTAATTCAATATATTCTATATCTTTTAAAAGCTCTTTGACTTTTTTTCTTATCTTTTTTGATATAAGAACTTGTTTAGCTCCAATACCTGCAGCATTTCCTACTTGATTAAATCTATTTATGGGTATATTTGGAAACATTCCAATTTCTATAGAGCTTAATATATCTAAATATGTACCAAAAGCCCCTGCTAAGATGATTTGGTCTATATCTTTTAAACCCAATTTTGCTATTCTTAATAGAATATCAATCCCAGCTCTTATGGCACCTTTTGCTAACTGAATCTCTCTTATATCTTTCTGAGTGATAGTGATGTATTCTTTTTTAAAACCTTTTTTGGTTAAGATATATTCTAATTTCCCGTTACTTCCTTTTCTAACCCCCTTTTTACCTTTAATGATTTTTCCACTTGAATTTATTATTTTTGCTTTCAACATCTCAGCGATACAATCCAATATTCCAGAGCCACATATACCAACTGGTGGATAATTATCAATCGTAGATATCATTATATTAAGATTATCTTTTTCTATCTTTACACCATCAATTGCACCTTGTGATGCTCTCATTCCATATTTAATACGAGCTCCTTCAAAGGCAGGTCCCGAAGCTGTTGAACAACAAGTTATTACATTATCAGTTTTTAAGGCAATCTCAGTATTAGTGCCTATATCTATTCCTAAAACATTTCCTTCTTTTTTAAAAATTTGTGAGCTAAGTAACATAGCTAAATGGTCTGAACCAACAAAGCCAGCTATTGTAGGAGGAAAGTAGACATATCCAGATTTGTTAATAGCGAGGTTTAATTCTCTTGCTTTTATTTCAACCACATCATTAATTGCAGATATAAAGGGTGATACAGCTAATTGCTTGATTGAAAGATTTAAAAATAGATGATGCATGGCAGTATTTCCTACAACCACAGTTTCAAATATATTATCTGAGTTTATATTATTCTTTTTACAAATATTACTAATTTCTTTATTTATTTTATTTAATATAGTCTCTCTTAATTTATTTGGACCATCTTCATTTTCTATAGCATAATTCAGTCTACTTATAACATCCTCACCATATATTATCTGCGGATTCATTATACCAATTGCATCTATGGTTTCTCCTGTGTCCAAATCTACAAGATAAATAGCTATCTTGGTTGTTCCTAAGTCTATAGCAAGACTGTAAACTTTTTCTATTTCTTCTTCTGAGCCAACAAAAATTATCTCTTTATTTCTGACGATAACAGCTGTTCTCCATTTATTATTTCTGATAATTTCACTAAGTTTTTTCAATAACTCAGAGTCAATTGTTTCAATAGTTACATTGAAATTTTCTAATAGTTCATCTTTTAATCTTTCAAAATCAGACCTTATGTCGCTAATAGTAGCTTCTGGGAGTTCTAGTATATATTTTTTAATAATAGGTGATAATTCTACTTTTGTTTCTTCCCCAGCTATCTGAAGTCTTTGTTTAGTCGCAAGTGTTGACCAGGGAATATAAACTTCTGTATTTCCAAAAAATTTTGTGCAGCAAGCTAAGCGGTAACCGTTTTTGATATCTTCATATGAAATTAACTTTTTCTCACTGGTAGTTACTTTATTTAAAAACTTACCACTTACTTTTACTCTACATTTACCACACTTTGCTTTTCCACCACATATAGACTTTATATCAATACCAGCTTCTTTTGCGGCATCTATTATTAATAATTCTTTTGAAAATCTGGATTTCTTTTCAACAGGTTTAAATGTAACTTCGAAAATAATGTATCACCTCATATTTTTTTAAAATATAAAGATACTAAATTAATATAATAAAATAATAGAAATTAAAATTATAACTTTACCAAAAGATATTTCTTAAATAATAAAAATAAAAACTTTAAAATATTTAAAAATTTAAATAGACTATTTTTCACATTCATTCCTAAGGAAGGATTACTTTTTGACTTTATTCCTATAATAAGAAATAAATCTTTTCCCATACTCATCTCTTCCATTTAGAAAATCTGCAGCTAATATTGTTTCAACAACATTATCTTGTATTGGGTCAACAATTGCTGCATTTAATCCATTAGCAATTGCTATTGATAAAAATGAGAGATTTAGATATTGCCTCATTGGCATTCCAAAACTAATATTTGAAATTCCTAATACAGTTGATACGCCAAGTTCATTTGAAACCCTTTTAACCGTTTCAAGTGTAATATTAGTAAAACTGGGATCAACACTTGAACTTAGAACAATACAATCCAGAACTATATCATCAAGTGATAAATCATAATACTTAGCTTTATCAATTATTTTTTTTGCCACTTCAAACCTTTTATATGGATCGTTTGGGATTCCATCTTCATCATAAGTTAAACAGATAACTACTGCATTATATTTCTTTGCCATAGGAAGCATAGTTTCTAGCTTACTTTCTTCCCCAGTTGTTGAATTTATGAGAGCTTTATATGGATATACTTTCAGAGCTTTCTCAATAGCTTCTGGATTTGAAGAGTCAATACATATTGGGAGCTCTGTAACTTCACTAGCTATATTTACTGCCTTAGGCAAAATTTCTTCCTCATTTACTCCTTCAGCTCCTACATTTATATCTAAAATATCAGCACCAGCTTCTTTTTGCTTAATAGCTTCCTTTTTTAATAAATCAAATTTCCCTTTCCTTAACTGTTTTGCTAAATCCTTCTTATTTGTAGGATTTATTCTCTCCCCAATAATTACAGTAGGAAAACCTTTCCCAAATTGAACACTTATTTCTTTGGATGACAATAAAGGCATCTATATTCATTCCCTTTCATTAAGAGACTTTTTAAAAATTTACCTTTCATTAAAATATTTTGTTTCTAAAATCCTTATTAATTCATAATATCAAAATAACTAAATTTTATTTTTAAAATTTATACTATTAATTTTTTATTCTTATATTGCACCAATTTATCTATACTTTAACTTTATTATTTTTATAATAATTAAATCCTATTTTAAAAAATTATATAAATAATAAATGAAAATTATTAAATAGTATCTAATTTTTTAAAATTATCTTTTAAATCTTTATAAAGAGATTTGAATATCGTGTACAAATTTTTATATCTTTTTACATTTTCTTCAATGGGTTTATTCAAACTTACTTCTTTAATAGTCTTATGAACTGCTTCTTCTATACTACTATATACACCACATCCTACTCCCGCAATAAGTGCTGCGCCAAAAGCTGGTCCTTCTTCAACATTAAGTGTCACTATTTTTGATTCAAGTATATCTGATATGATTTGTCTCCAGATTTTACTTTTTGCTCCTCCACCAAATAGAACAATCTTATCTGAAGTTATCCCGAGCTTTCTCATAATATCTAAGCAATCAAGTTGACTAAATGCTACACCTTCCATAATTGATCTCACAAAATGATCTTGAGTATGTATGTAAGATATTCCAAAAAATACACCTCTTGCATATGGGTCAGCATGTGGGGTTCTCTCTCCCGATAGATATGGAAGAAATATCAGTCCATCTGAGCCAACACTTATATTTTCTGCTTGTTTGTTTAGTAGCTCATAGCCCTTCTTATCTGGGTAAATATCCATCACTTTTTTACTTGGACCAAAATTTTCATAATACCATTTTAGTGATCCACCAGCTGATAGCGTTACTCCTGTAAGATGCCATTTACCTGGAACAGCATGACAGAACGAATGAAGCCTGCCTTGGCTATCATACAGAGGTTGATCACTATGAGCAAATACAACTCCAGATGTACCAATAGAATCTGATATTAATCCACTTCTTACAATACCAGAGCCTACTGCCCCTGCTGCATTGTCACTCCCGCCTCCTACAATAGGAGTACCTTCAAGTAAACCAGTAAGATTAGAAGCATCAACATTTACTTTTGATGTAATAACTGTTGATTCATATACTTCTGGAAGTAAGTTCATATCAATTTCTAGTCCATTTAAGATTTCAGTTGACCAATTTCTTTTGGTAATATCCATTAGAATTGTACCTGATGCATCTGATACTTCAGTTACATATTTTCCTGATAATTTAAACCTTATATAATCTTTTGGTAGAAGTATATGAGCCACCTTTTTATAATTTTCTGGTTCTACTTCAAGGT
>JABUBO010000697.1_pt1 | contig 11065 bp, 9 predicted proteins | sample 7240361 | NCBI WGS metagenome assembly JABUBO01 (sample SAMN07256346, study PRJNA390944) | subsurface metagenome | isolation source: Methane hydrate marine sediment | place: Pacific Ocean: Eastern North Pacific, ODP site
TTGTAGGTTTTTTATCTACGAGCCCGTGCTTCTCCTTCCACTGCTCAATGGCTGAGCGAAGGGCATCCACTGCCAGAACTGCACAGTGCATCTTGACAGGGGGCAAGCCGCCCAGCTCTTCTGCAGCCTGCTTCCATGAGATCTTCTCCGCCTCCTCAATCGTGCGGCCCTTAACAATCTCGGTAAGTATGGAGGCGGTGGCGATGTTTGATGCGCAGCCGAAGCTCTCGAACTTGATGTCGGTTATAACATGGGTTTTCTCATTAATCTTAAGGGTGATTTTGAGCATGTCGCCGCACGCCGGGCTTCCCTCCATTGCCACAGCGTCGGCGTCCTTGATTTCTCCTACGTTCCTTGGATGCTTGAAGTGCTCGATTACCTTCTTGGAGTAGGGCAGCATCTAGGCCTCCTTGTCGGGTGTCAAGGGTGAGAGCTTGCGAAGATCGGCGACGATCCCCTTAAGGGCATCTAGGGTTCGCTTGATCTCCTCTTCGGTGTTGAAGCGCGAGAAGCTGAAGCGCATGGAGCCGTGAGCCTGCTCGTGCGGCCTGCCCATTGCAAGAAGAACGTAGGACGCCTCAAGCGCCTTGGAAAAACACGCAGAGCCGGTTGCGGCCGCGATTCCCTGCATGTCAAGGTGCAGAAGGATGGATTCACCCTCGATGTAGTCAAAGGTCACGTTAATGATATGGGGCGCACCGCGATCAATGGAGCCGTTCAGATGCACCCAGGGTATCTCTTTCTTGATCCCCCCCCAGAGCATCCTCTTGAGTTTATCGATATGTTCGATATGTTCGGGCTTCATCATCTCGACAGCCCTGGCCATGCCCACCGCACCTGCCAGGTTCTCGGTACCCGGTCTCAGCTCGAACTCGTTGTATCCGCCATACATGATGGGTGAAAGTTTTACATCTTTGCGTTTATAAAGGGCGCCGATCCCTTTGGGCCCGTGAATCTTGTGTGCGGTAAGGGCGGCAAGCGAGAGGTTCATCCTTTTAACATCAAAGCCAATTCTTCCCCAGCCGTTCACGGCGTCGGTATGAAAACCGATCCCTCGCTCCGCACATAGCTTGCCGATTTTTTTCAAAGGCTGGATAGTGCCTACCTCCTGGTTTACCAGCTGGACTGAACAGAGGATCGTTTCAGGACGCAGAGCTGCTTTGAATTCGTCAAGTTTAATGAGACCATCCTGATCGACCCCGACCAGGGTGAACTCCACCCCCTCCTTCTTCAAAGCCTTTAGGGTGTTAAGCACCGACTCATGCTCTATGGCGGTGGTGACAAGATGGGCAGGTTTCTTGAGCGCCCGCGCCAAGCCTAGGAGGGCAAGGTTGTTGGCCTCTGTGCCACCTGAGGTAAATATGATCTCTTCGGGTTCGGCGTTGATTGATCGGGCGATCGTTGCGCGTGCCTGCTCCAGCTTCTCCTTCGCATCCAGCGATGCCTGATATCCGAAATGCCCTGAAGGAGCTGCATACTCCTGCAAGAGGAAGGGTTTCATCTCCTCAAGCACCCAGGGGTCAAGCTGAGTGGTGGTGGCGTTATCCAGATATATCTCGTTCAATTCTCAGGCTCCTCGACGACAACCTCACCAGCCGATTTGTAAGCGCGCGGCAGAAACCAGCCCGAGCGCTTTAAACGCCTGTTCAAAATGAACAGGAATACCCAGTAAACCAGCAAAGCAGCGGCGGCTGAAGCAACCCTTAACCAAAGCGGAGCCTTGGCCAACTCCGCAATGAGCCACGCGGTCAAAGGAACAGACACCGAACCGACGAAAATCAGTAAAGAGGAGATAATTGAAGATCCGGAAGGGAAATCTATCGAAACCATATCGCCCTCATGAATCCCAGTTTGAGCCCGTGCAATCAGGATACGGTATTTGCCAGCAGCAAAGCATACACCCTTCTGGCCGCAAGCCGCACAGGCGGATTGGGGGCGTATCCTCACCTTCACTATCGGCCCTTCTACCGCGATAACTTCTCCAAACTCTTGCTCTGCCATCGCTTAATTATAGTTTTTATCTAGGGTTTGTCAACCTCTGCAGAAGTTGGACAAAAGCTGGTCAGAAGTTGGTCAGAAAGTAGTCAGAAGGTGGTCAAAATCCCGGGGTCCCCGCAGAGTTGCGAAGCAACGACGTGGGGTGAAGAGATTGCTTCGTCGCACGATCTGGGAGATCGTGCTCCTCGCAACGACAGGGTATCGATGATTGCCGCTGCGATCTTTTACCCCTCCGGGGAACAGGTTAGCCTCCGGCTAAAAAGGAGCACCCACTCACCGGTTCCTTATCTGCTCTGGGGAGCAGGCGCGGACGCATATCCCGCAGATGTGCTGACCCACGATACGTTTTCGCACGAAACTATCAAGCTGCGCATAGCAGCGGTGGTGATCGAACGCAGCGGGATCGTCGGCTATCGCCTCTGCCGGACATACCGCAAGGCAGGCACGGCATACGCCGCAGTCTTCATGAAGAGGCTTGGCGGCTTCTAGGGATGCATCGGTAAGAACTGATACCAAGCGAACCTGGGAGCCAAACTGAGGGGTAACCAGGAGATTCGAGCGTCCGATCCAGCCCAGTCCTGCCTGGACAGCGGCGTGCTTGTGTGAAAATATCCCTTGCTGGCTCTTCCAGTCTGTGATCTGGGAGGCAGGCACCGGATAGGCGGCAAAGTCACGCTCCTGAAGGAAACGGGTGATGGAAAGTGCAAGTTGATCGAGCGCCATATTGACCATCCGGTAGTGGTGGTAGTAACTCTTGGTGGGATGGTCGGTTATCTCGGCAAGTATCGCCTCCGAGAGTCTTATTCCTGCCACCACCACGCGACTCATGCCCTTTTTGACTTGTTCAGAGATCAGGTTGCGTTCGGGAGAGATGCGAGAAGGATCGGCAATCCCGACAAGATCGGCTCCCCTATCCTTGCTGAAAGAAATCAGCTCAGCTGTCAGGCTCTGGCTCATCTCCTGCCTTAAGGTAGCGATAGAGCGCCAGAAGCGCCACCGGCGTTATACCTGAGATGCGCGAGGCCTGACCCAGGGTGGAAGGACGGATCACGGTAAGCTTCTCGATAACCTCGTTGGAAAGGCCGGGCACCTGCTCAAAGGAAAGCTCTTCAGGAATCCGCACCTTCTCGATGCGCTGAAAACGTTTTACCTCCTCAAGGGTGCGATTGATGTATCCGGCATATTTGATCTCGATCTGTATCCTCCCTCTGACGAAAGATGAAAGTTCCTTGAGCGTCTCATCGAGTTCATCGAGATCGTCAAGGGAGAGCTGCGGTCGGCGCAGGAGATCAGCAAGGCTCAGCTTGTCCGTGGTGGACGTAAGTCCATGCTTTTCAAGAATAAGGTTCGTTTCTTCAATCTCAGGACGGCTCTTTTCCAATCGCTTTATCGTCTCTGAACATACTTTTTCCGCCTCCTGGACCCTGCGATGATCCCTCTCGCGCAATAACCCAAGCCTATAACCTTTCTCTGAGAGCCGGGCGTAGGCGTTATCTTCTCTGAGAAGTAAGCGGTACTCAACACGTGAGGTGAACATCCGGTAAGGCTCGTTGGTGCCGCGTGTAACAAGGTCATCGATGAGAACACCGATATAAGCCTCATCACGGCCCAGGGTAAAAGGTTCCTCTCCCTTAATCCTCAGCGCCGCGTTGATGCCTGCGACCAGCCCCTGCGCTGCCGCCTCCTCGTAGCCGGTGCTACCGTTTATCTGACCTGCAAAGAACAGATCGCGAATAGTCTTGGTTTCAAGCCAGCTAAAAAGCTGTGTTGGCTGGACAAAGTCGTGCTCGATGGCATAGCCGGGACGAGTGAACTCGGCGCGCTCAAGACCCGGCACCGCATGGATCATCCTTATCTGCACGTCCCAGGGCAGGCTGGTGGAAAGCCCGTTAGGGTAAACCTCGTTGGTGGAGAGCCCTTCGGGTTCAATGAACACCCGGTGCGAGTCTTTGTCTTGAAACTTGACCACCTTGTCCTCGATAGACGGGCAGTAGCGGACGCCGGTTCCGGTGATCTTACCTGTATAGAGCGGGGAGCGGTCTAGATTCTCATTGATGATCTCGTGCACCTCGGGCGTAGTCCGGGTAATATGACATAAAGCCTGGTTGCGCAGCTTGCGCCTGGTGAAGAAGGAGATGCCTGGGGGCGGCTCCTCTCCGGGTTGGGGCTCTAACTTCTCATAATCCAGACTGCGCCCGTCAAGCCTGGGTGGTGTGCCTGTCTTGAAGCGTCCCATCTCGAAACCCAGGACCCGCAAGGTGTTGGACAGGCTGTTTGCGGCCTGATCCCCCAAACGCCCGCCTTCAAAATGCTCGCTGCCGATATGCATAAGCCCCCCCAGGAAGGTCCCGGGGGTCAGCACCACTACCCTTGAACGGATTCGGCCCGCCGCCAGGGCATCAACTCCTGCTACCCTGTCGCCTTCGACATAAAGCCCCTTGACCTTATCCTGCCATATATAAAGGTCTTCCGTCTCCTCAAGCACACGGGCTGAGAACTTCCGGTAAAGCGCCTTGTCGCACTGGATACGCGTGGACTGCACCGCCGGCCCCTTGCTTCGGTTTAGCCTGCGGAAGTGGATGCCGCAGCGGTCAGCCAGACGGCCTTGAAGACCCCCCAGCGCGTCTATCTCCCTGGTAAGCTGGCTCTTGCCCAGACCACCTATCGCAGGGTTGCAGGACATCTCTCCTATCCTCTCGATATTCAAGGTTATAAGTAAAGTTCGACACCCCATCCGAGCCGCCGCATGCGCGGCCTCTATCCCCGCGTGTCCTGCACCCACAACGATCACGTCATAGTGCCCGCTCACCCAAGACCCTTGAGCAGGAAGAAAACCATCAGCCCTGCCAGCACAATGAATAAGATCGCGGTGAGAAGTTTGGTGAGAGCGGCATGACGGGTAAGGAACGTCTGAAAGTGTCTCTCACTCATCCCGAACCGGACCAGGATGAATATGACAATGAGGGGGATGATGAAAGCAATGTTGTAGATAAGCAGATAGAGCAGCGCTCGACCGCGGAACTCTAAGACCTGAACCACGTAAACCAGTGTAGGAAGATAGACCTGGCCGGTGCAGATTAGCTCAAACAGCGACACAAAGAAGCCGGTAACCACAGCACCAATCACTATCCCGCCGAAGGTGGTGCGCTTGCGAATGATTTGGTTCAGGCGCTTGCGTATCCTGTCAGGCAGTTTGAGCTTGATCTTCTCGCCTTCACCACGTTTGAGCAAGAGGAAATCGTTGAATGAATAGGCGGTCAGGACGAGAAGAAATACGATGGTTGCGGCTACAATGATAATAGAAACCCATCTAAGCACCGAGAGCAGGGCAAGTATCTGGTAGGCCAGGAAGCCTAGAAGGAAGTAGGTGGCAAAGACCGAGACAATGAAAGGAGCGGCCACCCATATTACGCGGCGGCGATGGACCCCAAGCACCGAAAGGTAGGTGATGAAGAATATGAGTGTGGCGAACGCGCAGGGGTTGATCCCGTCGATTAGACCAGCCCCGATTATGGGCAGTATGCGAAATCCCTTGAACTCCCTTATAATCTCTTCAGCGCCCTTCTCGCGAGCCTCCTCGATCTCCTCCCAGGGGATGCTTTCTTCTCCTTGCTCTTCGAGCAAGGCCTTGAGATTGGCGGAGTGGATATCTGACTTCAGAAGATAGCCGCGCCCGAAGAAGATAACAGGTGTAAGAAGCCTTTTATCTTTAGGGATGTTATATACCTCACCGAAAGCGGCAAGAAGCTCCTTGGCCTCGGGGTCCTCTGTGCTGTAGGTGCGGATCGCCAGTGTTGAGTCCTTCGCTGCAAGACCCTTGAGCAGCGAGAGCGCACGATCACACTCCTGACAGCCGAAGGTCTCGAAGAAGACGATTTCCTTCTTCCCAACTGCCTCCAGACTATCCAAAGTTAAAGCAACCGCGGTATCTATCTCTACGGCAAGCTCTTCTCCGACATGTTGAGCCGAGTCCTCGGCAGAGTAGTTAGGCCGTAACGAAAGAAGCAGAGGTTCAAGATCACGTTCCACCTCCTCCTCGCCGCCCAAAACCTTACCCTCGAAGAATAGAACAGGTATATCGTTCTCAAGATCGTTGGCCTTGGTCTCCATCTCCTCTAAAAGGAAGAACTCCTCGGTCTTATCGATGTTGTGGAGCTTGAGGGTAAAAAGTCCGGGGTAGCGCTTGGCCAGGCGGGGTAGATCAACCTTTAGAATCCTGATGCAGTGATCGCAGTCAGGGGCGTAGAAGAGATCTATCGATACCGGTGAGTGGGCTTCGGTCGTTACGGACTGTGTATCGGCTGGAAGCAAAGTTGAGTCAACCTCTACGTCACCCGCTTCGATATAGGGGGCTATTATCCGCTGTATGCTGGATTCTTCCGGATACTTATCTGAAAGGGTTTCGATTCTGTTGGAGAGCAGAACGAGGGAATCCGCCTCAAGCCTGAACCTGGCCAGGCCGAAGTACTTGGCATCAGAGCCTGAACCCATGATAAAGGTAGGACCCACACGCTCCGGCTGAGGGAGATATGCCGGGGTGTGCCCGGAGACGATCACGTCTATATCCGAAAACTCCTGAGCGATCTTGCGCTCTGCATCAAACCCGAGGTGGGAGAGCAGGACTATCACGTCACCCGCCTGCTTCAGTTCAGGAAGGATAGAACGCAGCTCTGAGGTCGGGTCTCTTAACTCCACCCCGCCCAGGTTAGAGGGCTCGTAGAAAAGAAACGCGTCCTTGTTTATGAGAGAGGTAATAACTATCCTTACCCCACCAGCTTGCTTCACTATATAGGGTTTAAGAAGACGCCTGCCCTCGCGATAGGTGTTGAGAGAGATAAATGGCAGGTTATTCTTCATGCGCCGGGCAAAGAAATCAAAGCCCTCGATAAGCTCCTGATCACCAAACGCCACCGCATCGATAGGTATTCTTCTGTAGACTTCCACGAAAACCGAGTCCTTGGTACGCGAGGGGAAGGGGGCAAGGATATCGCCGGCATCAAGGATAAGTAACGAAGGCTCAACCCCTTGGGCTTCCTTGATAGCGCTCGCGCGGCGCGGCAGGCCGCCCCAAGGTCCCTCAGGACACCTACACCAGCTGAGAGTACCGTTGGCAGATGCGATGTAGAACACACTGAACTCCTGAGCGCCAAGACCCAACGCCACTGCAAGGATCAGGCAAATCCCCACGAATTTCCTCATAATTGCATGGATTATAGGTCGCTTACCAGTTATGTCAATCAGGGCTTTACAAAAGGCTCATGTTGAATAGAATTGGTAAATGAAGGAGTACTCGGACGGCAAGGTGTATCTATTGAGATTCGACCGCGGTGAAGAGGTGATGATGCATCTTCTCAACTGGGCACGCGAACGGAGACTGGAAGGGGCGTTCTTAAGCGGTCTTGGAGCAATCGAGAATCCGCACCTGGGCTACTTCGACGCCCAGAAGCGTTCTTACATCAACAAGGAGTTCGAAGGCGAGTTTGAGATAGCATCACTTACCGGGAACCTGGCCTGGGACGACACCGGAGGCGGCGAAGGCGATGTCGAGCCAAAAGGCGAGACGGAGCCTCAACCCATCGCTCATATTCATGTAGTCATTTCCGGCCCCAACTTCCTGGCATTCGGAGGACATCTTTACTCGGCGGTGGTCTCTGGAACTGTGGAGATAGCGGTGATACCGTTCGGTAGCAAGCTTGAGCGTAAGTATAAGGAAGAGTTGAACCTAAAGCTCCTGGATTGACAGGATGCGTAATAGAATTAACGGGCCCGTAGCTCAATTGGCAGAGCAGCTGACTCATAATCAGTTGGTTGCAGGTTCAAGTCCTGCCGGGCCCATTTATCTTGCGGGACAGTGAACGTCGAATCACCCAGGAAAAAGACGATGCACACCACTGCAAAGAAGACGCCGAAGGCCTCAAGCAAAGGAACAACGCAAGTCAAGAAAACGGTTAAGAAGAAATCCCCTGTAAAGAAAGTACCCAAGGAAATCCGCTGGAGGGCCTTTCTTGCGCCCGAGCATCCATGGAAGACGGTTATCATTCTTATAATCCTTGCCGGCATAATCTTTGCCATCGGCAAATACGTCTACGATATCGTGCCTGGCGAGGCACCATCCAGGATCCTGCTTGCAATACTTGCCGGAGCACTTGTCTTTCTTCTTTTCTTCGGCTCATTCAACCCCCACTTTGTTCCCATAAACTACCATCTTACCCAGGAAGAGATAGTTATAAAAAAGTTCTATCATACTGACCGAAGGTCCTGGAAGATGTTCCGCCGCTTCTTCCTTACCCGATCGGGTGTCGTACTTTCGACATTTGCAATCCGCAAGCGTTTCCTTGACAACTTCCGGGGGGTTCAGCTGTTTTTACCCACGGATAAAGGAAAAAGGGATAAGGTGTTGGACTTTATCGAGACTAAGCTACCGCTTGATACCGGTCAGAACCGCGAGTGAGGAGATAGCCACCTCAAGCGGCCGAACCTCGATAATAAGATAGGCACCGCACTCATTGGCAAATCCAAGATAAGGTTCAAGAGCTGCCGGATCGGTAACCGGCAGATGTGCGTCCCACTCACCGTCGTTGTCATGAACGTGAACCACCCGGATGTCGCGAACGTGTTTCCTATAGAAGTCGAACTCAGCATCGGCAATGCGCGGATGCACTACCTTCAGGTGACCGATATCCATCGTGTAGGAAAGGCCATCGATGCGTTCAAGGATATCCCTGACGAACTGTTGATGGAAGCCGCCCACGTTTTCGATGCATAAAGGCGGACCCTTACGCAAGAGATTAGCTGCGCGGCGCAGACGCACAAGCAGGGTAGTCTCGTAGTACTCTCGGAAAAGATCAATCCCTTGACGGCGCTGTCCGGAGTATGCGAAATACGGAGCCGAACCCAAATGAACCGTAAGAGCACGGCAACCGGCCTCCCCTGCTTGCTTCTGGAGCCGAACAAGCCACGTAAGGTAGCGAGCAAAGACCTGCTCTGCGATCTCGAAGAACCCCATAGTTTCAGGTAGATGCGCGACCCAGGTTATCCCCTCATCTTGAGCAACCTTTGCAATCTCTGCGCGTTCCGGTTCCGCGGTTAACTGGGCAAGAAAGTAAGGGTTGTTGAGGTTGATCTCAACCACACGCACATTGCGTACAGCGAGGTAGCTGAACGCCTCGGCAATGGATGAAAATCCCTCAAGAACCTGCACCCCCACGCGTTCAACTAAAGAGGAATCAGACATCTGTGGATTCTAGCGAGGATTTGATGATTGTAAAGGGCTGTTATTTAGCTAAGCCCCCTCTTCCTCGGAGCGAAGCCTTTCTATGCGTGCAAGTTCTCGACGAGTGCGCGTAAGAAGTTCTTCGCGGAACTCCTCTGGAACCCCCTGATCACCTTCCAGGCGGGAGACAGACTCGGAAAGTATCTCCTGCCTTCTCTTTAACTCGGCAAGCCTTGCGGCACGTTTAGGATCGGACCTGCGACGCAGGAAAGCCCAGAGATAGTAAACTCCCAACGGGAAGATTATTAAAGCTCCTGCGCCAATCATCCACAGCCAGCTCGCCTGCGGGTAGAAGAGTTGCAAGACCCCGAGAAACACCCCGGCTGCGGCAACCAGCGCTACCCAGGCCACAAACAACCTCTCCTGTTTGCCCGAAAGCCTGCGCAGTTCGGAAAGGGCAACATCTACGGCTTCCTCCTGCCTGACCGAGAAAAGCTCCGCAAGCCTCCGGCTCGTTGGATCGAAATCCTCTGCAAGCAGGAAAAACTCCGATCCCACCTCTAGATACGGAACCGGTAGATGCGAGGCTTCGAAGCGACGCTCACGGATAATAAACCTGTTTACGCGTCTGAGAAACCTTGCAAAATCTCGAGGATGGGCACGATTAAGTGAGGCACGAACGTCATCCATCCTCTCAAGCCAGCGGCGCAAGCTGAACCTATGCCAGGCCGAGGCACCTTCACGATAGGACCAGCGCTCTATCTCACCAAGTGTTGCTTCATCCTCCGACTCCAGGTGGTAGACCCCGTCCAACAAAACGGTATCAGGACCTGATGCAATCTTCTCTCCGCCTTTGGGAAGGACGCCTATCTTTATGAGTGTGGAGCCAGGGGTAAATCCAAAGTCCAACTCCCCTGCGATTCGCTCAGGAACTATCCCTAACCTTGCGAGCGCCTCGTCTGCTCCGGATGCGTACTTGAGCCCCTCTGGATCGCGTGTTGAGAGGGCCGTCTCAAGGAAACGAGCGAGCGCGGAGGAGAGTTCGCGTCTGCGCCAAAGAACCCCTGACTCGACATCAAACGCATGGCCTGAAATGTCAAGATCAAGCCTTACAAAACCGCCGCCGTCCTCAAAGAGCCTGACCGTAAGCTTGTATGGAATCTGGGCTGCCAGGCTGCCCTCGTCAAGCAAAAAAACAAGCGAGCGCCTCCCTGCAAAACGCTCCCAGGCAGGCGTGCCCAGACCAACACTGAGATGCTGCGAGATGCAGTAGAGGTCGGCCTCTGAGCCGAGCGAGAACACTGCAAGCTCAACTATTCTTTTCGGCGTGGGCGTCTCCTTTTCCTTCAAAAGGTCAAAGATACCCATCAGCGCCTCCCGCCAAACTTTTAATCATAACGTAGGATATTGACTTACGGCCGATTGTCAAGGTGTTAGATCAACCTAGACGACATTTCTTGCAAAGGTAGCGCAGCCTGCCGAACGCAGCGTCAGGTTTGGAAACGGCTATCCGCTTGTGGGAGGTAAACTCGCCGCAGCTTGAACAGAGCATCTTAAGGTCGCGCAGGTCGAGAAGACAACCCACGTCGCCAGGGATTATCTCGGCTTTTCTTTTGTCTTTCTTGAGATCATAGGCAAGCTTCTGCACGAGCTCTATGCGAGCATCACCCGCCCCTCCGCGGAAATCAGAGACGATGTAGAGCTTGGCGTTAGTCCCCTGAACGAGTTTAAGCAAACCGGTGTAACCCAGGTGATCTTCGCTGAGTTTGTTATCCCTGATATCATCCACGCTGGAATCGGAAAGGTTGGCTATGATGACGTCGCAATCGGCCAGCTTGGTGCAAAGTTCCGGGA
>JABUBO010000698.1_pt1 | contig 11063 bp, 8 predicted proteins | sample 7240361 | NCBI WGS metagenome assembly JABUBO01 (sample SAMN07256346, study PRJNA390944) | subsurface metagenome | isolation source: Methane hydrate marine sediment | place: Pacific Ocean: Eastern North Pacific, ODP site
GTTAAGGCGGTAGACGGGATAAGTTTTTATATAAAGAGAGGCGAGACTCTGGGGCTAGTGGGCGAAAGCGGCTGTGGCAAGACCACCACCGGGAATTGTATCCTGCAGCTTGAAGAAATTACCGGGGGCAAGGTTTTCTTCGAGGGGAAGGACCTGGCTAAGCTTAGTGACAGAGAGATGAGAAGTATGCGGCGGAATATGCAGTTGATATTCCAGGACCCCTATGCCTCGCTCGACCCTCGTATGACCGCTGGTGACATCATCGGTGAACCGTTACTGGTTCATAACCTGGTCAAGGGCAAGGAATACAGGGAGCAGGTTGCTGAGCTGCTTAGGATGGTGGAGCTTGAGCCTTATATGGCGGAGCGCTATCCCCACGAGTTCAGCGGTGGGCAGCGGCAGCGTATCGGGATAGCTCGAGCGCTAGCAGTAAGGCCCAGCCTTATCATATGTGACGAGCCTGTTTCAGCACTGGATGTTTCCATCCAGGTACAGATCACCAGTCTGCTGATGAGGCTCCGAGAGGAACTTAATCTGACCTATCTATTTATCGCTCATGACCTTCCGGTGGTTCGTTATATCAGCGACCGGGTGGCGGTGATGTATCTGGGCAAGATTATGGAGATTACGGATAGTAATGAGCTTTATGATAATCCGCTTCACCCCTACACCCAAGCGCTGCTGTCAGCAATTCCTATACCTGACCCGCGGGTTGACCGCCAACGAAAGCGAATTATCCTAGCTGGCGATGTGCCCAACCCAATTAATCCGCCTAGTGGTTGCCATTTCCACCCTAGATGTTATATGGCAATTGACGTCTGTAAGGAGCAAGAGCCAGAATTGAGAACCATTGGTGGTGAGCACCAGGTGGCGTGTCACCGAGTCCGGGAAAGGGAATCGTAGTGCTGGGATGTGGAAGGGTCACTGTTAGGAGGCAAGATGATAGAAATAAAAGATTTGTGTGCTGAGCTAGGTAAATTTTCACTCAAAAATATTAGCTTTAATGTCCAGGATGAAGAGTATTTCATCCTGGTGGGACCCACCGGGTCAGGTAAGACCATGTTCATGGAGTCTATTGCTGGGCTGAAACCCATCAGTAGCGGTCAAGTAATAATTAACAGTAGGGATGTAACCTCCCTCAATATAGCGGAAAGGAACGTTGGTTTTGCCTTTCAGGATTATATGCTCTACCGTCATTTATCAGTTCGTGACAATATATCCTTTGGATTGCAGTGGAGAACAAAAACGCGGCGAGAGATTGACGATGCTGTTGACCGCATAGTCGAGCTCCTTGACATTGGCCACCTGCTGAATCAAAGCCCCTGGACTCTAAGCGGGGGTGAAAGTCAGAGAATTGCCTTGGCTAGGGCATTGGCGATAAAGCCTGACCTTCTTCTCCTCGATGAACCCCTGAGCGCGGTTGACCCTGATCTGAGAGAGGCTTGGGGAGAAAAGTTAAAGGAAATACATAACCGCCTTAAGCTAACTACACTCCATATCACCCATGATTTTGAAGAGTCAATAACCCTTGGCGACCGTATAGCAGTTATAGGGGGAGGTCGTATAGCCCAAATAGGAACTCCAGACCAGATATATCGTCATCCGAACTCAGAATTTGTGGCGAAGTTTGTAAGGACCCGCAATATCTTTGAGGGAGAAGTGTCGGATAGCTCTGAGGGACAAGGCGTTTTCTGCGTTGAAGAAGCAAGATTGGCCGTGGTTACTACCCAGCGAGGCAGGCTACAGGCCTCTATCCGCCCGGAAGACATTATAATTTCAAGAGAGTCACTACCTTCCAACACTCTTAATAGCCTTCAGGGCACCATCACCTGTATAGTTGACCGCGGTACGCTTGTCTCCGTCAACATAGATGTGCCACCACAGTTCAACTGTCTCATCCTTCACCGTTCGCTTGAGGAGATGGGCCTGGAAGAGAAGCAGCAGGTATTCATATCATTCGAGGCATCAGCCGTGAATATCTTTGAAGCCTTTGAAAATGTCCATTAGGCGTGAGCTTTTTATTAGGATGATGAAGGAAGCAATGTTTAATAGATATCAAACGAGGAAGAAGTAGTATGCGTACTTATATAATCAGAAGGTTACTGCTGATACCCATAACCCTGTTCATCGTCGGTATCATAATCTTTTTGCTGATACGCCTTATTCCAGGCAATATAATAGACGCGGAGATAGCCGCGCTGAAGCAGCAGGATATTCCAATAGCAGACGTAGAAGCAGTCAGGGCTGCCTTGGTGAAGGAGTATGGGCTGGATGTGTCAATTCCTCATCAGTATGGACGCTGGCTAGGAGTTCTTCCCGGCGCGGATGGCCGTTTCAGTGGTATTTTTCAAGGCGACCTCGGGACTTCCCTGATAACAGGCAAGCCTGTGGTCGAGGAGATAGTCATTAGGTGGCCAGTAACCTTTGAACTTGGCCTCCTGGCTATAATAATAGCTCAACTAATAGCCTTGCCCATAGGTATATATTCGGCGATGCGGCAGGATACCACGGGTGACTATATAGCCCGCAGCTTTGCCATAATGTGTATCTCCGTCCCTGGCTTCTGGCTAGCGACGCTGGTAATAGTGTTCCCCTCAATATGGTGGGGTTACATGCCACCCATATTTCTTATCCCGTTTACTGAGGACCCAATAGGTAATCTGAGAATGTTCATAGTGCCAGCTATCATTCTGGGCATGCTTATGGCGGGGGGAACCATGAGGATAGTCCGTACCATGATGCTAGAGGTGCTGAGGCAGGATTATATCAGGACGGCTTGGGGAAAGGGGCTCAGGGAGAGAGTAGTCGTCCTAAGGCATGCCTTGAAGAATACGCTAATTCCGGTAGTTACCATGCTGGGACCTCAGTTGCTCCTTTTGCTTGGGGGTGCGGTTATTATAGAGCAGATATTTTGCCTGCCCGGGATAGGCCGCCTATCGTTAGATGCCATAGTAAACAGAGACTACCCGATGGTTAGCGGATCACTGCTCATTATGGGATTCGCCCTGGTGTTACTCAATCTAATGGTTGACCTAACCTATGGTTTTTTGGACCCCAGGGTCCATTATAAATAAAGGAAAAATCAAAAAAGGGGTAATGATGTGGCCGATAGCTCATCAGGGAGAGTAGCCGAGAGAAAGAGTCACCGCGGGCTGGTTGAATTCTTCATAAGGCTGGTGAAGGAGAAGCCGCTGGGTACTGTAGGTGGGGTTATAACCCTGCTCCTGCTTCTCACCGGTATTTTTGCCGACTTCCTGGCCCCCTATGGATATAATGAGCTTCACACATCAGATTTCCTGGCGCCACCATCAGCCAGATTTTGGCTGGGCACGGACAACCTGGGGCGAGACATGCTCAGTCGTGTCATCTTCGGAGCTCGAGTCTCGGTGATTGTAGGCTTGGCTGCTACTACTATTGCTACGGTTCTCTCCGTGTTTATGGGTATGCTGTGCGGGTATATCGGCGGTAAGTTTGACCTGATAGTGCAGAGGTTCGTTGATGCCTGGATGTGCCTGCCTTGGCTAGTTATGCTTATGATCATAATGGGTCTCGTTGGACCAGGTATGTTGTCATTAATTATTGCTATGGGGGTAGTGAGTGGTCTCGGCGGTTCAAGGTTCCCAAGAAGTATTGTTATCAGCATTAAAGAGAATGTTTATGTGCGGGCAGCGCGGGCTATTGGCTGTTCCCGCACCAGAATACTTACCCAGCATATCCTGCCCAATATGATGCCTATCATAATTATCAGTTTTAGCATGAGTGTGCCGGGGGTGATTCTAGGTGAGGCTGCCCTCAGCTTTCTCGGCTTTGGCATACCGCCCCCGACGCCCAGCTGGGGAGGTATGCTTAGTGGGAGGGCGCGCAGCTACATGTTCCGGGCGCCGTGGATGGCTATATGGCCTGGTCTTGCCCTGGCTACTGTGGTCTATGGAATAAATATGTTTGGTGATGCGGCAAGAGACCTACTGGACCCGAGGTTGAGAGGTGGTGCCGGGCGCTATGGGGTGAGAATGAAAAAAGAAGCCGCAGCAAAAAGTGAACCCAGCTCCAGAAGGGTTGACAAAAAGCAGTAAAAAGGGGGGCTTGATAGCACAACAATTTTATGCTTGAACTCCCTGGAGGTGAGAGTAATGACAAATGAAATCAACCTATCAAATTAAAAAACAAAATAAAGACAAGGAGAAGTTAAATGAAAAAGGGAATTCTCTGGTTGATGCTTAGTTGGCTAATAGTGGCATCTTTAGTGCTGGCCTCTTGTGCTAAGGAAGAGGTAGTAGTAGAGGAGGAGGAAGAGGAGGAGGTAGAGGTAGTAGTAGAGGAGGAGGAAGAGGAGGAGGTGGTAGTGCCACCAGTAGGTGAGCCAATATATGGTGGGAGGGTCATTCACTACCTGTGGGGTGGGGAGCCAGCAAAGGCGGACCAGGCTGTGGATGGTTGGCCCGCAATGATGTACACCGGCCCCGTTATAGAGCATCTAATAAGGGGAGACTTTGAGAAGTACGGGCCGAGAGGCACTGGTGAATATTCATTTGGCGCTGACTGGTGGCCCGTAGAGTTCAGTAAAGGCTGTGTGGCCGAAAGTTGGGAGATTACTCCCGACCGCGATAAGCTAATCTTCCACATACGCCCGGGAATTATCTGGGCGGCGTATGGCAAAGAACATGTAATGGAACCGAGGGAGCTTACCGCCGAGGATGTAGCCTGGAGCCTAAACCGCGCCATTGACGGCCCACAGATGGCTGGGTGGCCGAAGGTGGAGGCGGGTGGTTGGATAGACTCCATATACGCCGAGGACGACACGGTGGTTTTTGAAACCAGCACATTCGTACCCTCTATGATAGAGTTGCGGCATCTTACCGGCGGATGGACCACTGGAATATATGCTCCTGAAGTGATAGCCGCCGGTGCTTCTGATTGGGATAACCTGGTCGGCACCGGACCATTTATGTTTAAGAGCCATGTCGTTGGTTCTTACATATCCTATGAAAGGAATCCTCATTACTGGGATACGACGACCATCAACGGCAAGGTATACGACGACATACCGTTTATAGACGAGTTGGTCTACCCAGTAATTCCCGATGAATCTACCCTGATATCCGCCCTGCGGACGGGGGTGATTGACGTCTGGTATTCAGTCCCCGTGTTGTACGGGGACACCTTAGCCCAAACAAGCCCTGAGTTGATACAGAGCTATTCGAATTTTATGCGTACGCAGGCGATAGCGATGAGGTGTGACCGACCGCCTTTTGATAAGCTTGAGGTTCGGCGAGCTATGATGATTGCTCTAGACCAGAGAGCCTTCGCGAGAGCCACGCACGTTCCGTGGAAAATCCCGGACTGGCCAGTACACTCTAGTGTTGTCGGCGTTTTTACCCCACTTGACGAACGTCCGGCACATATCCAGGAGCTATATGACTATGACCCGGTGAAGGCAAGGCAGATACTGGCCGATGTCGGTTACCCCGATGGCTTTATGGGTAGTGAAATAATCCTAACTGAGATCGACGCCATTGATCTGGCAACTATGGCTATAGCCTTCTGGGCAGACATTGGCGTTGAGGTGACAATGAGAGTGATGGAGCCTGGTGCCTACGTGGTTGCTGTGGACGCTGGGGATTATGACCTGCTACGCGTAAAGCCTGAACAGGAGATGGCGCGACTTATATTCGAAGACCTTTTTACCCCCGATAACGTAGCTTTTTATGACAACCCTGAGTTTACCGCGCTGTATGAGGAAGCGGCGGAAATACGTGACGAGGCTGAGCGAAACGCCATATTTAAGGAGCTAGCCTTAATAGCACATGATTCTGTTGCCTATATCCCTATCCGTACTGGCTTCGCCGATGTGATTATCGCGTGGTGGCCGTGGTTAAGGAATTACTATGGTGAGTCCACCACTCAATGTTGGAACCCTACTTACGCTATGGCTACCCTGTGGATTGACCAGGACCTGAAGGCAGAGATGGGATATTAGGTAGCAGTAGTTACCACAGAAGGAGCTTCAGCAAGTCTTAATATGGGATTAGTGGCCAGAAGCAAAGGGGGTGGGGGATGCACCCCCCACCCCTAATATTAAATGTCAATTCTACGCAAAAGGAGGTTAAATAATGACCGACTTTTCTAGTGGTCTATCTCAAGCAGTTCAGGAGGGTGATGACAAGAAGGTCGTTCAGCTAGTAAAAGAAGCACTAGCTGAAGGCCTGCCCGCCATGGATATTCTGGAGAAGGGTCTGATACCCGGTGTGCAAGCCCTGGGGCAATTATTCAAAGATGGGCAAGTATATCTACCTGAGATATTAATCTCAACGCGTGCCATGAACAAGGGGCTTGAGGAACTACAACCTTACCTTGCCGGTGCCGATATTCACCGGAAAGGAACCGTAGTGCTGGGAACCGTAGAAGGTGACCTCCACGACATCGGCAAGAACTTGGTTGGGATGATGCTGGGGAGCAACGGCTTTAATGTTGTTGATATGGGTGTTGATGTATCCGCTGATTCTTTTGCCAGTGCCGCTAAAGAGAGTAACGCTGACATCGTAGCCATGTCAGGTCTGCTCACCACCACGATAACCTACTTCCCAACGGTTATTGAGGCTCTGGAAAAGGCCGAGCTGAAAAACAAGGTCAAGGTGATGATTGGTGGTGCCCCAGTTACCCGTGAGTTCGCCGATAGCATAAGGGCTGAAGGCTTTGCTGAAGATTGCGCATCGGCAGTAGATGAAGCCGCTCGCCTGATGGCACTTGTAGAGAAGGGGGGTTTCAGATGAATATCTCACCTAAAGAACGGTTCTTAGATATCTGTCATTTCAAGAGACTTGGTGACCTGTGTATGCTAACCACCTGCATCAATGAATTTGCGGGACAAACACTAGGGAAGTGGGTTGAGCAAGGTGCCCCTAAGCAGATAATAGACCCTCGCTTTCGCAGGGACTATTTTCAAATCCAGCATATACGCTGGCTGGGTGAAATCAAGTCTGGCATCTGGTGGTGGGCTGCGTTGCCTAAAGAGGAAGTATACCCAAAGATTGACCTCGAGCATGATATCAGGGTGGGAGCGGGAGCTCTTTCACCACATGTTCCCATTTATGAACCCAGGCTCATCACAGAGGATGAACATACTGTTACACTGATAAATGCGGCTGGTCAGACAGTTAAGTATATCAAGGAGGCTCTAAAGTTGGGATGGGGAATGCCCATGTTTCTAGATTGGCCAGTTAAGGATAGGGCTACCTGGAACGAACATAAGAAGCGGCTCGACCCTAATACCCCCGAGCGATGGCCCTCCGATTGGAATGCCTATGTTCAAAAAATGAACGATAAAAGTGAGCCACTATCATTGGAGGTGGGTAGCTTTTATGGCTTCTTACGAGAATGGGTAGGGAGTGAAAGAATACTTTACATGTTCTATGATGACCCGGGGCTCATTGAGGACATGATGGAGCAGGTGCTCTACCTGGAAACTGAGGTCATCAAGCGTGTGCTAAAGGACATCAAGATTCAGCAGGCTACCTTTTGGGAGGATATGTGCTATAAGGCTGGGCCGCTGATTTCACCAGCTATGGTGAGGAGGTTTATGATGCCCCGCTATAAGAAGATTACTGACCTTCTGCACAGTTACGGTGTTGATGTGATCTATTTAGATAGTGATGGCAACCTCAACGAGCTTATCCCTCTCTGGCTAGAGGTAGGAATCAATTTAATCTGGCCATTTGAAGTGGCTGCTGGCAATGACGCTGTCGCCATCAGAAAGAAGTATGGGAAGGACTTAATAATAGCTGGTGCCATTGACAAACGAGCACTTGCCAAGGGGAAAGAGGCAATAAGGGAGGAGGTTATGTCCAAAGTCCCCTTCTTACTTGAACAGGGAGGTTACTTCCCGTCTGTAGACCACCACGTGCCGCCGGATGTAACCTTTGAGAACTATTGCTACTACATCAACTTGATGCGGGAGGTTGCTGGACTGGAGAAGCTATCCTTCTATTAGACTGTTCAGAGGTGAATTCTACACAAAGGCGGTTAAATAATGAATGACTTGAATTGTAGACTGGCCAAAGAAGGGCTAAAAAAACTGGAAAGCGAATATGGGGGCTATTTAGAAGGGGAGAAACTGGATCATTTTTTTGAAGAGTTTGAGATTAAGTTTGCTGCTGGGCATTGGGCGGCGGGTAGTTTTGCTGATCGTTTTGCGACGGGTGGATACAATCCTGGCCTTGATGATAGTATCGTTGCTCAGATTGAGCGGGTAGCCAAAGCCGGAATCAAAGGGATAGAGTTTCACGAAGCCCTTTTTATTGACCAGAATTATAAAAAAGATAAAAGTAAAATAGCCGAAGTGAAGCAAGCCCTGACCAGATACAAGGTGCAGCCAACGAATATGAATACCAACTTATGGACTGATCCGAAATGGAAACTGGGGGGCATTACCAATCCCAATAAGTCGATTCGTGAAGATGCTCTTGCTATCGCCTTGCAAGGCATAGAAATTGCCAAGGAAATCGGTTGTGAGAGTGTCGCATTGTGGCCTGGTTCCGATGGCTGGGATTACAATTTTGAAGTAAATTATGGTCAATTGTTTGATAGGTTTTTTGAAGGCTGTATTGCCATCAATAAGGAGGCGAAGTCATCGGGGCTAAGGTTCGGTATAGAGGCAAAACTTCACGAGCCACGAGAGGGCAACATGGTCATTCCTACCACGCATATGGCAATACTAGTGGCAAGGATGGTCAACGAGGAATGCGGTGGGAATAACATGGGTGTCGTCATTGATTACGGCCACGAACAGATGTATGCGGTGGAGCCAGCATCGATGTTATATATTGCTAGAAAGGCCGGCGTGCCCGTCGTTAATTTCCACGTAAACAACGCTAAACTCCATTCCAACGACGAAGATAGAATTGCCGGAACAGGAGACATCTGGCGGCTGGTGGATTTCTGCTATGCGGCAGTTGATACCCTCTATGACGGTTGGTTTGGGGAGGACCAGTTTACATACCGTACCGATCCGGTGAAATCAATGGCATTATCCAGAGAATTATTTGGGAATGTAATGAAAAAAGCTCTGCTAATCTACGCAGTGAAAGATAAACTTGAAGAAGCACAATCGACCGGTGATGCTATTGCTACTATTGAGATTGTTAAAAAATATATTTTGGGAGATTGAGGAACAGGTTCATAACAAATCACGCCACTGTGAACTTTAGGAAGGAGGATATATGTTTAGATTTGGCGTAAATTCACTTATATGGACAGAGGATTTTACAGTAAAGGATTTGCCGCTTATCGAGAAAGCAAAGTTACTGGGTTTCGCGGTGCTTGACATCAATGTTGCTCACCCTGAGAGGTTTCCCGCAGAGGCAGTTAAGGACAAGGTGAAAGAAGTGGGTATTGAGGTGGTAACAACCATTGGTTTACCTAGAGACTCCAACCTAATCGACCTGAATCCTGAAACAAGAAGAAACGGAATTGAGACGCTGGAAAAACTAGTTGATATCAACATTGAAATAGGTTCAAAGATACTGGGTGGTGTGATCTATGCAACTTGGGGCTACCTAACTGGCAGACCGAGGACTGAAGATGAGTGGAGATGGTCGGTTGAGTCCATGCGGGAGGTTGCTCTTTATGCCAAAAGCAAAAGCGACATGATTATTGCAGTAGAACCAGTCAATCGATTTGAAAGCCACTTTCTCAATGTAGCCGAAGATGCTGTGAGGTACTGCAAAGATGTAGGTACTGGCAATCTAAAAGTACATCTGGACACTTTCCACATGGTTCGTGAAGAGCTGAGTTTTACAGAAGCGGTAGAAGTGTGTGGAAAAGAGTATTTAGGCTACGTCCATACTTGCGAAAACAATCGCGGCATACCCGGCACCGGACTGGTTCCGTGGAAAGAGTTCTTCACAGCCATCAGGAAGATTGGCTATGGTGGTCCCCTTGTCATTGAATCCTTTGATCCTGGCTTTGAAGAATTGAACAGGCTATGTGCTATTTGGAGAAAGTTTGCTGAGACAGGAGAAGAGCTTGCAGTGAAGGGCTTAAAGAACTTAATAGAAATTGAAGAGAGCTTAGCTTGATGTGGTTAGAGGTAGATACCTATGACCCGGAAGCGCTATGGTGATAAGAGCGATGACGAGTTGAAATGGAAAATCCCAATCTAAAGGAGGATAACGAATAATGGAAATATCCAAAGAATTGATTGACCTTATCCGCGATGAGATTGTGCAACGGCGTGAAGAAGGCTGCAATGTGGAAGCGATCGAGGAGTGTGTTGAGCGTGCCTTAGGAAGGAACGACGGATTACGAGGGGTAGAACTGTATGCTATCCTGTGGAACCTCGAAAGCTTGCGACCCGCAGAGTCATTTCCCTATGTAGAACCATCCACCATAGAATCAGCCGAGCAGCTTATAACTCTGGCGTCATTTCCCTATGTAGAACCATCCACGCTGGATGAGATCCGTGCCGAGCGTCCCGACGGGCCGCGCCGCATGGAATTGAGTCTCACGGATGCTCAAATGCTTGACCGCATCCACGGGGCATGGTTAGGGCGAGCCGCCGGCTGCGCCTTGGGAAAACCTGTGGAACAGGGCTGGCATAAGGACCAGATTGATAGCTATCTTCAATTTGCCAAGGCACTGCCGCTGAATGATTACATCCCTCTGGTGGATGGACATCCTGAGGGACTGAAACTGCGTGACCCTGATTGCACTCGCGGTAGAATTCATTACATGGCACGTGATGATGACATGGATTACACGGTTCTAGGGTTGCACGTCCTGGAGAGCTGCAGGCTGGACTTTACCTCACGTAATGTGGCTGAGACCTGGCTCAACCGATTGCCGTACCATCTTACCTATACAGCAGAGAGAGCGGCATACCGCAATCTGGTGAACAATTTGTGGCCTCCTGAATCTGCTAGGCACCGTAATCCTTACCGTGAGTGGATTGGTGCCCAGATCCGCGCTGATGCTTGGGGTTATGCGACTCCCGGCTGGCCGGAGAAGGCTGCCGAGTTTGCCTTCCGCGATGCGACGGTTTCCCATGTTAAGAATGGCATCTACGGTGA
>JABUBO010000699.1_pt1 | contig 11062 bp, 7 predicted proteins | sample 7240361 | NCBI WGS metagenome assembly JABUBO01 (sample SAMN07256346, study PRJNA390944) | subsurface metagenome | isolation source: Methane hydrate marine sediment | place: Pacific Ocean: Eastern North Pacific, ODP site
TACCGAGGCGGTAAGCCAGGCGATGGTTCTTTCGACGCCGAGACCGAAGCCGCCGTGCGGCACCGAGCCGTATTTTCGCAAATCAAGGTACCACTTATAATTTTCGACATCCAGACCCTGCTCGCCGATTCGCGCGACCAGTGGGTCGTGGTCGTCTTCTCTCATTGAGCCGCCGATGATTTCGCCGAAGCCGGCGGGGGCAAGCAAATCGAAATTCAAGACCACCTTTTCATTGTCCCTGTCGGCCTTCATATAAAAAGCCTTGGCCTCTTTGGGATAGTGCGTAACAAAGACCGGTTTGTCGTGCATTTGTGAAATGATGGTCTCGTCCGAGCCGCCGAGGTCTTTGCCCCATCGAAATCGGTGAGCCAGTTCGGCGTGTTTGGGATTGTTTTCGATTTTTGTATTCGTCTCGGCAAGGATGGTTCGCAATTCAATCAGCTCAGCAGCGATTTTATCTTTCTGCCATTGCTTTATCTGGCCTGCCTGCCGGGTTTCAAGCTCGCTGATTCTGGTTTCGTATTGCTGCTTTTGGTCTTGCAACTCCTTCAACTGCCCGGCGAGAAAGTCCCGTGTCTTCTGACTTGTCAGGATGTCAACCGCCTCGGTATAAGTTAATCTGTAAAAAGGCGGTTTGATTTTTTCAAGCGATGTAATGTCGGCCTCTAAAGTTGCGAACTCGTTTTTGTTATTTTGCAGGACTTGTGCGACGATAAAGGAGACGAAATTTTCCGCCAATTCGAGCAGGCCGTCAAGGTCGATGAACGCCACTTCCGGCTCGACCATCCAGAACTCGGTCAGATGCCTACGGGTCTTGCTTTTTTCCGCCCTGAAGGTAGGCCCAAAGCAATATACCTTGCCGAAGCTCATCGCCGCTGATTCGAGATGCAACTGGCCGGTCTGGGTCAGGTAGAGGGGGGCACCGAAATAATCGACCTCAAAGAGCGTTTGTTCTTCTTCACCGGCCGTAGCGGTTAGGATTGGCGTATCGATTAGAACAAAACCGTTGTCATTAAAAAATCTGCGGATTGTGTCGATAACGGTATGGCGAATCTTTCCGATACACCACTGCTGCTGCGAGCGAAAGTGCAGGTGACGATGCTTGAGGAGAAAATCGATACCGTGCGATTTCGGCGTTATAGGATAACCGTCCGCCGGTGAGATTATTTGTGCATCGGTTACCGCTAATTCGTAGCCGCCCATGCTTCTTTCGTCGGCCCGAACTGTGCCGGTTATTGTCAATGATGATTCCTGGCCGAGATGTTTAAGCCGGCTAAAAAGCTCCTCGGGAATTTTACTTTTTTCAACAACGCACTGGCAAAGTCCCGTGCCGTCGCGGAGGACTAAAAATTGAACTTTGCCGCTCGAACGGCCTTTGTACAGCCAGCCGGCCAATGCAACTTCTTTTCCTTCGTGCTGATTTAAACAATTAATCGTAGTATACTGGTCGTTCATAATTCAAAGATTCCCTATTGATTATCTGTGTGACGTTATGCCTCTGATTACTTCATTTATTTCGGCCAGATGTTTATCGTCTCTCCGTATAATGAGAAGCGTTCGCCGTGGTTTTCATATTCGAATTGGCCTCCACTGACTGGGTCTATGAAAGCCTCGGCCGGCGCGCCGGATTTTATTGCATCAAGACTTCTCGGCCAACTGCCATGTTCAATGTTATATTGTTTTATTGATGTCAGCAGCCTTGAGCCTCTGCGCAGTTCAAGATTTCTTAGATATATTTCGTGAACCCTGTAATACGCTTGCTCAGGTAGATTTGCAATTAACTTAACGCCTGAGAGGTAATTGACTTTCCAACGCGGTCGGAATTCAACGGGTTCCTTATCCCAGTCAAAGCCAGGCTCAGTCATTGCATAGTATTTTGCATAACTTGCATCAACTATCTCGCCAATCTTTTCCGGTGCAGAAGGGACATATAACCATACAAATATGACGCCCAATTTGGCGCATTTCCTACGAGAGTAAGTCCCGGCTGGAAGCTGTTGCGGAGATTGTCCAATTGTTGATGCAAATGAGCGGCGAGTTAATCTTGTTTTGCCTTCGGAGTCTACTTCATAAACCATGCTGCAAAGCATGTTCTTGGCATATAGTTTTTCAAAATCCAGTATCTTCTGCCAATCTGGGCCCCAGTTATTTTTCGGGCCTTTTACGGAATTAGCTATCAATCGGAGTTGTTTTCCACTGGTTTGACCTTCTATCACAAACCTATTAAGTCGTTCTAAGGCCATATGTTCAATAGAAAAACCCACCAAAAAACTTATCATTACCGGTTGCTGATAAAGGTGGTTGGCCATTTGAATGATACAGAGATATTTTTCAAGGGCGGTATCAATTCGGTCTTCTGCTATATCATTGTTCGCAGCCGAGACGAGCAATAATGTAATGCGACGCATCTTGGGTAATCGCTTCATATACCGAGTGAGACTTGCCGGCCCAACGGGGATTGGAAACCTGCATTTTTCCATTCCTGAGACTTCTATTAATGTATCTATTGTTTTTTGGCGACCTTTGAGCCATTCGGCGGTTTCCGGATGGTCCTTTGAAAGCCAGGGCTCATCTTTAGATGAAGGTTTTGATTTGATGAAGAATTCGGGCTGATTGGAATCTATTTCCACAGTCTCAAATATTTCATCATAGGCGAATGCGGCGTTTTCTTCATCGGGTATCGCATATTCGGCTTCCAAGGTGGCCATTTCTTCGTCAAAAGTATAGGTACGCCAACCTTCATCGTCCTCCGGCAAAAGGGTCCAGATAATTAATGCTATGACTACAACACCGGTTATTAGCCAGAACCACTTCCTAACGGCTTTGGGCAGTACAGTACAACCAGCAAGAATGATGACCAGAAGTGTTATTGATTTCCAGGAGGCTTGAAAGATAATAGCTGCGATTAGCAGTAATGTAAGCAGACCCAGGCCAATCCATTTACAGATTCGCTTGAGAAGTCCGGGCTTTTTCTTTTTCTGGCTTTCCTCAGCCATTTTACATATCCAGTTTTTCGCGCAGGTGGTTGAGCAGCTGGTCGGTTGAGATTCTTACCTGGTCCATTGAGTCGCGGTCGCGAACGGTAACGGTAGTGTCCTCTTTTGTCTGGCCGTCAACAGTGAGGCAGAATGGCGTGCCAGCTTCATCCTGTCTGCGGTAGCGTCGGCCGATCGCGCCCTTCTCATCGTAGAAGCAGTTGAAATACTTTTTGAGGTCGTTGTAGATATTCTTAGCAATTTCCGGCATACCATCTTTTTTAACCAGAGGAAAGACAGCGGCCTTGACAGGTGCAAGGGCGGGATGAAATCTTAAAAGGTTTCTCGTTTCGCCGCGAACTTCCTCCTCGTCGTAAGCATCGACCAAAAAGGCAAGTGCACTGCGGTCGATGCCGGCACTCGGCTCAATCACATAAGGGATGTATCGCTGTTTCTTCTCGTCATCAAAATAAGAAAGCGGGCCTTTATTATAATCCTCGGCCTCCCTGGCCAATTCTATATTCGTCAGCTCCCGGTTGTTTTCGTACCATTTATTGAGCGTCCGTATCCCGCGTTGATGCTGCCGCAGGTCGTAGTCCGTGCGGTTGGCGATGCCTTCAAGCTCCTGCCAGTCGCCGCTGCCGAACGGGAACCTGTACTCGACATCCACGCAACTTTTGGCATAATGGGCAAGCTCATCGGCATCGTGCTCGCGGAAGTGCAGATTTTCTTTTCTCATACCTAATTCTATGTACCAGTTGAACCGGGCCTGCTTCCAGTGGCTGAACCACTGCTCGTCGGTGCCCGGCTCACAGAAGAACTCCAGCTCGGCCTGCTCGAATTCGCGTGTCCGGAAGATAAAGGCTTTGGTCGTCACCTCATTGCGGAAGCTCTTGCCAATCTGGGCGATGCCGAAAGGTATCTTTACCCTGGTGGTATCGAGAACGTTTCTGAAATTGGCGAAAATTCCCTGAGCGGTCTCCGGCCGAAGCTGTATCGTCATCGAGTCGTCGACGTTGGCGCCCATCCGGGTCTCGAACATCAGCTTAAAAGGCATCGGCTCGGTAAATTGCCCCACAGTGCCGCAATTGGGACATACCTTGTTGCTCAAATCCTGGGCCTTAGCCATAGCTGCATCGATATCGATATGTTCGGTATGCTCCTGGGGTTGCCCTACATCCAATAATTTGTCTAAGAGTTCTGGCATATTGACCGAGACAGGCTGTGGTTGTTGACCTGATAAGGATTCAAGCAATTCTTGTGTACGCTTTATTTCTTTATCATCAACAACGGTTTGTAGGTGGTCGACTCTGGTTCTGGTATTGCACTTTTTGCACTCGGCTATCAGGTCGGCGAATTTGTCGGCATGCCCGCTCGATTTCCAGACCATCGGGTGCATAAGGATACTGCAATCAAGCCCGACCACATCATCGCGCATCTGCACGACTGCTTTCCACCAGGCTTTCTTGACGTTGTTTTTTAATTCGACCCCGAGCGGCCCATAATCATAACAGCTCGCCAGGCCGCCGTAGATTTCGCTGGACTGAAATATAAAACCCCTTCGCTTACACAGCGATACGATGTCGTCGAGCTTGGTAATTTTTGCCATACTTAGTCTCCAAAATTATTGATTGGGCTTAGAACCTATCCAAATAACCCGCTCTATTGCGTCCGGCTGCAAAGCCCGATGCCTGCGTTGTCGGCCAAAAATGTTCTCAACGTGGAGAAAACCACGCCTCCGAGCATTTTTGGCCTGCCGCCTTGGCCTCGGACTTTTCGCTCGGCCTCATAACGACCCGGTTATCCGGATAGGCTCTTATTATATAGGCAAAACCGCCGATTACAAGGACTGAACAGGCGGGTCTGTTTAACGAATTTCCGTATTTAAATTTTATGGAATTTTATTTGGCATTTTGTGTTTTTATGTTAACATTACTTATAGAGGTTAACATAGGTTAACTTGATATAATATGGTTAACGAACAAGTTTGCGAGTTAATCCTATCTCAAATAAGCACTTATGAGTATTAAGAGGTTGTTATATGAAAAAAGGTGAATATCTTACAATTCCCCAATTGGCTGATGTTTTGGGCATTAGCCGAATCGCCGTCTATAGGAAGGTCAAAAAAGGCCAGATAAAGGCGGTAAAGATTGGAAGGGCTTTCGCTATCCCCCAGAAACAAATAGCGGCTATTTTAGGAAAGACCCTCCGTCAGCAGGATAAAAAGGAAATTGACCACGCTGTGCAAAAGACAGTTAAAGAGTATGGCCAAACACTGAAACTCTTAGGCAGCGAATAATGAAGACAATAACCCTACAAGAGGTTGAGTATATAGCTTTCAAATTGGCCAAAAAGAAATTCTCTTTTGACGAGCCCATTCCGGATTTCTCTACCCGTTTTCCCAATGCCCTGGAGAGCTGCTTAGCTGTTCCTTTTCAAAGGTTCTCAGGCAAGTCTTTATATCCGACTCTTGTATCCAAAGCAGCTATGCTCTTTTATCTTCTTATTAAAAATCATCCCTTTCTGAATGGCAATAAACGCATCGCGATGACCACTTTGTTCGTGTTTTTATACAGGAATGGAAAATGGCTCAGGGTCGATACGCAGGAGCTTTACAACTTTACTGTATGGGTCGCCCAAAGCCCGCGCACCGTCAAGGAAGAAACTGTAAAAGCCACAGAAAAATTCTTAAAAAGACATCTGATAAAGCTCGAAAAATAGCCGAATCGTAAGCCTTCTTTACGAGATACGAATACGCTTTGTCCTTGAGACGGGATTTTGGAGTTGACTGGAAGGCAATTTCTTGCTATTTTATATTGTTAAGAATTGAAGTGTGCCTTTTTGGGAAGTCGGTCTTGGCGGCGAGATAATAGCCAAGTGGATTTGCAATAAGGAATTACCTATAACCTTTCGCTTGGCTCATCCAGACTTTCCGGAAATAAGATTTGTAAATTCCTATAAATGAGGAGTTTGCTTTGAAAAATTGTTTCTTTATCTGTCCGTTAGGAACACCAAAATCGAAAATTAGAAACTGTGCCGATGCGGTGCTTAATCAGATCGTCAGGCCTGTAGTTGCTGCGCTTGGCTACAATGTTGAAAGGGCTGACCTGGCAACAGAACACCAATGGTCAATACCCGAATCTATATCCCAACACATTTTTGAAGACGACTTGGTGATCGCGGATCTGACCAAATGCAATCCGAATGTCTTTTATGAACTAGGAAAGCGCCATGCTTGGGGGGGGCGGTGCATTCACTTGACTCAGAACATCAAGACACTCCCTTTTGATATCAGCCATTATCGTGTTATCGAATATAACCTATTAGATCCAGCATCACTGGATGAGGTGCGAAAGAATTTGCGGCTTGGGATTCGTAGTATAGAGAAGGTCCCATATCAATGCCCATTTCCATTGACTCCGGAAAAACTCATTGAATTGTCTGGGGCTACTGTATTGCTTGGAAGAGTTGATGGGCGTCGTGATCATTACTATCTAGCAGAGCAAATTGCAAAGTCGGATTGCCGTCGTATATTCTTAATGCAGAGAAGCAGCTCTCTCATATTGGGACCCGAACAGGGGTGGGGTGCTGAGAAGAACTTTTACTACTCCGTTTTACAAAAGATAGAAGATGGTGCTGAGTTCTTCCATGTCGTTAGCTTGGTAGGTATAGCTCGTCATCTTGCCAGACCCCAGAGCATTTTTCCAGAGACAGTTATGGCGCTAAAACGTTTGTCGAAGGATGATGAATGTGTTGGAATTAATGGCCCTAAAAACATATGGTATTTTAAGAGAATCTCTGATGAGGAAGATGATAGAGATCTAAAACCTGATCGACAAGCCAGAACATTCTTAGTGGAACTCTTCAACGGCGAAACACAGGGAGTAGTAGTTATAGACCTTGGGGGGAGACAATCATGTTTTCACTTAAAGGGTCCGATGATTGGTGATTTCTTGCAAGTTTGCATTAAGTTTTATCATGACTGTCCACTTTTGACATGGCCGGAGCTTGAAAAAATTGTACCCAATTAAAAGCCACAGAAAAATTCCTGAAAACACACCTCGTAAAGCTAGAAAAATAAACCAACACCAAGCCAAATTTTGCCAAATACACTCCCATTCTTAGCGTAGCAAAGTGAAGCGAAGAGCCTCATCCCCAATAGTCAATATTGTAGCGCCGTGGAAATCCACCCGTGGTGGAATCAATAGCCAATAATCATTAATCATTCGAAATGCCCGGGCCTTTTTGCCAAGAATTTTGACTACGAGAGATATCGGACCATTTTCGCATGTCTATAGAGTAAGAAACTAATGAAGGTACTTCATTCAGCCGACTAATGTTGGAGAGGCGTATTCTTGTGGCTTTTATTCGGTTACGTGGTTTGCGCGTTATCGAATCGTTGCTGTAAAAAGTGGAAAGCTAAAAGCTCAACCATAAAAAATGGAAGTTTACATATCATGGGTAATGTCAAGATTGTAAAGGCACGGACTCGATCAGTAGAAAATCTTCAGCGACTGTATGTCATTGTTATAAGTCTGTCTATTGTTTATGGTTTGAAGTGTTTGTTTGAAGAGATTATTGGGGAGAGAGGCCTTGTAAACTTCGTAGAATATCGTGACCAGCTATTTATGTTTGTGAGTTTTATCTTCACGGCAGTGCCCTTTTTTCATGGATCAATGCGTTACCTTGACCAGACGTATATTATAGACACCGTAAAGACCAAGCGTTGTGCGCTAATGATAGATTTCATAGCCCTTTTTGTACAGGGCCTCATGTTATTCGCTTTGAGTACGATGATCGGACAGATGAAAGTTTTCTACAATGCACTCATTGTATTACTGGTTTTTGATATCATTTGGGTTGGTTCAACAAATCTTACTAATAATAAACAAAGAGTTGATGAAGAAAAGGGAAAGCAAAAAACTAAGCACAGTTTTAAGAAATGGGCCGTCCTAAATGCGATAACGATATGGGCCATTTTAATATCAGTTTGGTCTACATTATGGAGTACGGATACAATTAAAAGTACAATGCTTGTTCTCATCGTGGTCTATCGAACAATCCTCGATTATCTTTTAGTATGGGATTGGTATTATCCAGAAATTCCCGCCCCCCCTCCGGCGCGACCCTTTGAGCCGGGACAAGGGTTCGGAGATCAAGGGCTCTGCGAAATTGGTTCGGAACCCTCTCAATAGATAAGCCATTGCTTAACCTTATGTAAGACTTGCTCATCAGGCACTTTCATAAAGGACTTTTCCTTCCCGCCAAGCTGGCCTGGCGATTGTGCCGGGTATATGGCGATTCCGCTCAAATTCTTCCGGCGTAAGAACCATTATATCTCTTGCCAGGCCCAGTCCATATAAGGCTCTATCCATTTCGAGCATTAGATGACGGCGTTTGCCTTTGAATGTACACACGACCAGGATATCAACGTCGCTTCGGTCATCGGCTGTGCCCCTTGCCTGTGAGCCGAAAAGTATTATCTTTTCAGGATGAAAGCCGTCAACCAACCGTTCCTTAACTTCAAGTAATGTTTCATTACTTATCATAGGTTAGTCTTTTTTTTTGTTTTATTATATAGTACCTGTTGCGGAAAGCGAAAACCGGCAATGTCATCCCTGCGAAAGCAGGGATCCAGGACGAAAAAACTGGATTCCCGCCTGCGCGGGAATGACAAATGTTGTTTCCACAACAGGTACTATATAAGAAGAAGCTGCGGATTACAATTATTGGTTATTGATTTCCTTTCTTATTTCCTCGAGCAAATTTATTGCTTCTATCGGGGTCAGATTGTTGACATCTGTTGTCGCAAGTTTTTCTAAGACGGATTTGTGTTTTTGCACGAATAGCGAGTCTTTGTCCGGCTGTTTTGTTTTGTGTTTTGAGAGGTGTTCGCCGGTGGCTTCTTTTTGGAAGGTGCTTTCGAGCTCTTCCAAGATTTCTTTGCTCCTCTCAAGGATGGTTTTTGGCAGGCCGGCTAATTTGGCGACGTGGATGCCGTAACTTTTGTCGGTTCCGCCGGGCAGAATCTTATGCAAAAATACGACCTCGTCCATCCATTCGCGAACGGCGACGTTGCAGTTCTTGAGGTTGGCAAACAGCTCAGCTAATTCGGTCAGCTCGTGATAGTGCGTGGCAAAAAGCGTTCGGCATTTTATTTTGTTTGCGATATGTTCGGTAATCGCCCAGGCCAAAGACAGGCCGTCGTAAGTGCTCGTTCCGCGGCCGACCTCGTCAAGAATGACCAACGATTTATCGGTGGCGTTGTTGATAATGTTGGCCATTTCGGTCATCTCGACCATAAATGTCGATTGGCCGCGAACTAATTCGTCCGAAGCGCCTACGCGGGTAAAGATTCTATCGACCAAGCCAAGCTCGGCCTCTTTAGCGGGGATAAATGAGCCGGTCTGTGCCATCAATACCAGCAGCGCCACCTGTCTGATGTAAGTGCTTTTGCCGCTCATATTCGGGCCTGTGATTACGAGGATATCGCCGGCGCCATTGCCGAGCTCGATATCGTTTGGCACAAACTCCGGGCCGAGCGTTTCAGCTAATACCGGATGTTTGCCTTCGTGAATATTCAACTCACCGCCACCGGTTATTTTCGGGCGGATGTAGTTTCGGCGCCTGGCAAGATATGCAAGGGCAGCCAGACAATCGCATTGGGCGATGGTCTCAGCAAGCTCCTGCAGTCGGCTTACGTACTGGGCGGATTGACGGCGGAGCTGGTCGAATAGCTGCTGCTCCAATTCGAGTGCCTTTTCATCGGCGCTGAGGGCCTGGGTCTCGTATTCCTTGAGCTTCTCGGTGATATAGCGCTCGGCGTTTTTGATTGTCTGCTTGCGAATGTAGTCGGCGGGGACCTTGTCCGCCGAGGAGTGATTTACCTCGATATAGTAGCCGAAAACCTTATTGTAACCGATTTTAAGGTTTGTGATGCCGGTCCGCTCGGACTGTTCTTTTTGATAGTTCCTCAGCCAGCTTTGGCCGTCTCTGGAAATCGAGCGCAGGCGGTCAAGCTCTTCGGAAAAGCCCGCCTTTATCACGCCTCCGTCACGCAGATGCGTTGGCGGCTCCGGCTTGATTGCAGATTCGAGCAGCTCAGCCAACTCGTCCATACTGTCGCATTGGCCGGCCAATCGCACGAGCAGGTCGGCGCTGAATTGCTGCAGGATTCCTCGCAGCAGCGGTATCTGCCGCAGCGTGGCTGCAAGGGCCACCAAATCCCTCGGACTTGCCCGGAACGTGCTGATGCGGGCTGCAATTCGCTCGGTGTCGGATATATTCGAGAGCAGTTTGCGAACCTCAGCTAACTTGTCATCGACGTCTTTGATTTCTTCGATGGCATCCTGCCGCAGCTCGATAGCACCAAGCTCGCACAACGGCATACACAACCAGTTTCTAAACATTCTGCCGCCCATACCGGTTATTGTTTCATCGAGGCAGTCCAGCAGTGAGCCTTTTTTGCTTTCGGTGCGAATGGTCCGCAGAATTTCCAGGCTCCGCAGGCTGGCCGGGTCGATTTGCAGAAAGTTTTGACCGTCGATTTTTTTCAAATTCCGGATATGGCCGAGCGTGGTCTTTTGTGTTTCGTTGAGGTATTCGATGACAGCACCGGCAGGACAAATAAGGCCATCGTCATCGTCGCCGATACCGAAACCTTCGAGCGTAGCGGTGCCGAAATGTTTCAGCAGACGCTGTCTTGCCTGATAAGGGTCGAAATACCAGCCGGGACGTTCGGTTACAATGGCGTTGGTTAATTGCGTGATGTCCCTGATGAGCTTTTTTGTCTCGGCCTCAAATAACTCGCCGCGTCTGTCGGCAAGCAGACACTCGGCCGGTGACAATCGCAGCAGCTCATCGAGCAGTTTTCCTTCGGGAAGCTCCTGGACGAAAAAGTGGCCGGTCGAAATATCGACCCAGCTTATAGCGGCCTGCTGTTTTGTCCCCATACTAACGGCACAGAGAAAATTGTCCTCTTTGGCTGTCAGAAGGGTATCGTCGGTCAGCGTGCCGGGGGTAACGATTCGCACGACGTCGCGTTTGACAACGCCCGTTGCGGTTTTGGGGTCTTCGACCTGCTCGCA
>JABUBO010000701.1_pt1 | contig 11039 bp, 15 predicted proteins | sample 7240361 | NCBI WGS metagenome assembly JABUBO01 (sample SAMN07256346, study PRJNA390944) | subsurface metagenome | isolation source: Methane hydrate marine sediment | place: Pacific Ocean: Eastern North Pacific, ODP site
ATTTAGTTTTGTCTTTAGTCGCCTGTGTCATTTTCCGTTTATGAATATCATAATTATTCAAGACTCTCCGGTCGTGATATTCCTTTAGTTCTTTCCCAGTGTTAAACTGTCCTTCTTCGATTATGATTTTTTCTGCAGTATTGCTGATCATCTTTTCTAAGAAAAATTTAATTCTCGGATATCTTAACAGGATCGTTTTCTCCTGTTCCCGGGATATCTCTAATCTAAAAACTCGATATCGCAAAATATTTTATCTTTCTTTAGATTAAAGTAATCAATCAATTCTTCAATACTGCATTTTTTAAAAACCATCTTATTTAACCGGTAACAAAACTTGATAAAACGGATATTCCAGGCTTCCTCTTTGATCCTTATTTCTTCTATAAGTCTAAGACACTTGCCAATTTTTTCTTCCAGTTCCTCATTAGTAAATTCCTCTTTTTCTTCTATACCTAAATCCTTCATTAACTCATCAAAATTTTTCACGGTTGTTTACCTACCTTTTTTTATTTTTTTTTGGAGCGATCCTTTGACAAAACTAAATTATTATATTAATCTAAATGAGGGTTTTGAATCAGGTTTTTAAAAGGTTTACCTACCTTCCTGATTCATTCACTTCTCTTTTTAGGAAGAGAAGGCCCCTTCATCTTTTTATAATCTCTAATATTCCCCCTTCCGAATTATTAAAATACTTCTATTTTTTACCGAGAAAGCGATCAAGATTTTTAGTAGATAAATAATACCTCTTTCCCACCTTTATCGCTCCCGGTATTCGGCCAGTTCTCAAATATTTCCTGACCGTTAACATAGTTAAGCCCAATATCTTTACGAGATCCTCTGTCTTATAAAAATGGATATCCTTAATTTTCTTCCCCGGGTAGATCCTTTTGACTTTTTCCATAATATCAAACCCTCTCTAAAATTTATTTATCTATATTTATTATACACATATAATCTATTTAGTCAAATTTATTTTTATATCTTTCTGCCAAGATTATCTCTACCCAAATCCCCATAAGAGTAGGGATAGGAAGACTGGTCGTATACCCCACCGCCTACTCGTATTTTAACTCGCTCATGAAAAAGAGTTACCGCTCCATAACTTGCCATACCCAGGGCAATTACCAAATCTATCTTACTCGAGGCTTCTTTTTTAGTGATTCTCCATCCCCTGACAGTTTCTTTTGCTCTGGCATTTTTTAAATGTTTTATCATGTCTGGATCATCGAATAAAACTAAATTCCTACCTCTTATTAAATCATATAAATTTTGACTCATCGCGGTTAATCGGTCTGAAGTTTGAGGAAATTCTGTCATTGTGATACCTTCTTTTCTCAAAGTTTGAGCGCTCCGGGCGAATTGATAAGGATCATACATAGCTTTTTGTAGATTAAAGTCATTATTCAATTTTCGAATATGTGCCTCTACTTGCTCTTCTAAATCAACCTCTTTTCCTGGCCTACCTTGAAATTTTTTAGCATTTACTAATTTTATTTTATTGTCTTCTTTAGTTACTGCCACCAATCCGGTGCTATCGTGTTTAATTCCGATATCGATTCCTAATATAATTTTTAATCTTTTATCCGGTAAAGCTGGCCTCAAATCAAAATCTATACAGGCCTTTATATCGTCTCTGGGCATAAAAATACTTTCGCTTGAAGTAAATTCGTTTAAATGAAAACGTCTAAAAGTAGCTTCTCTTAGCCTTCCTCTTTGTTGGTCCAGATATTTTTTAGTTTGCCAGGGCATTCTGTTAGCCTCTGGTCCGCTGTCCCACCAAAAATAGAAAGTCGGATCTGGCTTTATTTTCAGGTCCATTCCTTTTGAATATAGCGAATAAAGTAAATCGTCAGGATCTTCCTCATAGCCGGCAGTAGTAACAATCAAAATTAGCGGATTCGGCTTTGTGGGGACCGTAGTCATAACCTCGAAGAAGTCCTTCATTCCTTCATAGCGATATAGATAAAGCTCATCGAATATTACCAGATCGGCATTCTGCCCGGCTCCGGAGACGTCCGTCGCTAAAACCCGCACCACGCTTGATCTGTGGGGAATTTCAATCTTATCGGCAGAAATATCGCACTGCATAAGCATTCTCTGATTCATTCGAATAGCCTCTTTTAGCTTATTGAAAACAGTCCAGGAAGCCTGTTCTTTATCACTTGCGCAAATCAAGACCTCAACGTTCTCTCCTGGTCTTATTCCCTGAGTAAAAAGATACCAGTCGGCAATTCCCGCGGCCAAACAGCTCTTTCCTGACTTCTTCGGTTCTCCGATTAAGGCCATAGTATAAGGTCTATCCTTATAAAATAGCGGTCTTAATATCTTCTCCTTTTGAAAATTCTCCAGGACTATCGGCTTTCGGCTTTCTGGTATAAAAAATTGTTCCCCTAAAAATTTAATGATATCCTTAGGATAGTCCGGATTGTTTAATGATCCCGGTATAAACTCTCCTTTTTTTGCTCTCCTCATTCTATTCTGGACTAAATTTTGTAGTTGTGCTTCTCTTTTTTCTGGATCAAGCGAAAGATAAGCGCCTTTCTTTACGTATGGCATAATATCACCACCTTTCAATTAAAATGCACAAATTAGCAACACACTTTTTATATATAAATTTGTATGATCATCTAAGAAAATATATAAAATTGCGTCAGATCCTAAAATCGATTTCGATAATTTTAATAAATTTTTGTATAATTGCACAAGTCCCTGCTCCCCGGGGAACGCATAGAAAGACCGGGGAGCAGGGGACCGGCAGGCCAAGGAATTGGATAAAAGCCGGACCGCCGGGATATTTTATTTATTTAAAATCTAATTACCACCTAAATTTATTATGTGAACGATATAAGATAAAATCAGCGATAGCCCGAATTGCCTGGCAAAATTTAATTATGAATTTCTTAATAATCATTAATTCCCCTCTCTTATTTTTTGTGATAAGATAAGGGGGTCGGGGAATCCCCAAAAACCGAGATTATGATCTGATAAGAGATTATCTTAGTTCGAGGGTTTTCCCTGGCCCTCTTTAAATTCTTTACCAATTCACAAAATCATCTTTTTCTTTTTCCAGTTTTTCTTTTAGTATTCCTAAATGAGTCTTGCAAAGCTCCTTTGGTCCGTAAGCCATCAATCTAAAATCTTTATCTATAATATCAAAATCTTCGCTAAATACTACGAAAGTGCATGTAAAAGAGACTCTTTTATTATTTGCTTCTATCCAATTATCAATCGAATCTAATACCTTTCTAAATTCCGGAGAAGTATCGATTTTTTCTTTTTTCATTTATTCGGTTCACCCCCTTTTAATTAGATAATCCTCTCAGAATAGCCTAAAAAACGTTCCCTGGTAGTTTAGATAGCGTTTCTCTGACCTTTAACGTAGATATTAACCCCCTTTCATTTACTAAGAATCTTAAAAATAGCCTAAAGTTATAAGATATAAGGCTTTTCGTCAATTAGGCTAAAAATAAAACGTTCAAATTTCGTTTTTAAGGGGGGTCAAATTAATTTAATGAGCTATCGTAAGCGTATATTAGCCTTTTCCGTTAAAAACTCGCACGCCGTTCGACAATTCATAGTATCAAGCTCGGGTCCCGGGCTTAAAGATTCTCGGTAAAAATAGTTTTACAAAGAGATTCTTTTCTGACCCCTGCCTTTTTGCACATTTCTTTAAACTCTTTTTTGTTTAGCGATCTGTCTTTTTTCTTTCTGAATAGCTTTTTTTTTGATTCCCGGTTAAATTTCTTTAGCCTGGCAGAATCTAAGTTATTCTTTTTACACCAATCAAAGGCCGATTCTAACCTTTCATTTATCATAAATATATTTACCCTTTAAATCCCGAATCCGTTAATAATTTCTTTCAATTCTTTTTCTTTTTCTCTTGAAAGATCCATTTCTCTATCTACCCAGAAAGGCACATTTAAGGAATCATCGAGATGTCTCTTATTGTGGCATTTCCAACATACTAAAATACAATCTTCAATTTCCCTACTATCACCAAATCCCCAACTGATATAACTGGTATGGTGGACAATTAATATTCCTTCGGTCTGTCCGCAATCTTGGCAAGTGTTATTATCCCTTGCTCTGACCGCCTTGACTACCTTTTTCCAATATTTCGAACCTTGATAATAAGTATATAATTCTTTCATTGCCAATCGATAATCGAATTCAGGGAATCTTTTCAATTTACTCATCGATAAAAATGTCTTTTCTGTAGGATTGAATAACAAAGTTTTCATATAAATATCCTTTATACTGCAAAGTTCTTAAAAGCGTTTTTGGTTTCGTCTGCGGTTATTCCCAGGTATCTTTTTGTAACCTCAACGTTCCGATGGCCAAGTTCCTCACTGATATATATGAGTGGGATTCCCGCCTTGAAGGCATAACTCCCAAAGATTTTTCTGAGGGAATGGCAGCCTATTTTATAATTAACGCCTGCCTTCCTTCCCCAGTCGTTGATCATCTGCCAAGCCCTGACCCTGGTAATCGGTTTGTTTATATCCTCTTTGCCTTTACGCCGGTCCTTGAATAGATATTCATTCGGATCGTAAGAGCCGGTATCTCTGAAAAAACGTTCAAGAGCAGACTTGACCGGTGGCCTGATAGCAATATCCCGGGGTCTTTTGGTCTTTTTTTCTGTTATCTCCAGAGATTCCCTGATCTCCCCTTTGTTATCGAGGACATCCTTCAATCTTAGCGCCAGGATATCAGAAATTCGTAAGCCGGTATTCGTTCCGATGATCCAGAGTAAAAGATTCCGGCTTGTGTTAGCAGTTTTGTTTTTGCTTATTATCCCCTTTATTGCCCGAATAGTAGCCTCTGATTTAATCGCTTTTACCACGTTCATTTTATTAAACAGCCCCCTTTTTATTTCTTTATTTTACTGTAATTATTGTATAATACATAAAGAAATAAGTCAAGTGTTTTTGATAAAATAATTCAAAATATTTTTATATCCTTTTTTTATAAGGCTTACAGTCATTATTTTATATTAACAGATTTGTTATTGTGTTAAATACAAATTCCCTTTTTAGCCCTACCGAGTTCCCCGAGTTCTCCAAAATTTTAAAGAGGCTTTTCGCCTGCCTTTTTTGCCCTTAACTGGCCTTCTTATTTAACAAAAGCATTCTTTCCCGCCTTTCCTGATTCATTGATTTACATTTCGCCCCTATGATCATATAGAAATCCCTTTCATTTATTTTATTCTCTTTAACCGCGTTGATCATTACTTGGTAAAATTTATCGAATCTTTTTAAAAAATTTAATCTTTCCGGTAACATTTAAGATCACCTCTTTTTTACCTCTCGTTGTGCATATACACGCTTATTTTACAAAATCCCTTTGTTTTCAACGGTTTTGAAACCTAACCTAATCTAACTGTAAACTAACTGTAAACTAACTGGCTACTAACCGCCTGTAACCCTTTGTTTTCAACGGTTAGGTTTAGTTAGTTTATAGTTAGTTAGTAATTAGTAGTTAATTAGTTTATGTTAGTTTTAATAATAATATATATTATATAGGTTATAGGATACTACCTTTAGTTACACTACAAAAATAATTTTTTGATATACCAAGCTCCTCTTTTGCCTTCCTCTTTGGCTATAACTCCCGATTCTTTAAGCTCTCTAAGTAATTTAGCGATTCTTTCCTCTACTACTCCGAATTGATCCGAGCATAATCTAACTAAATCTGTATAAGAGGCCTTTCCTCTAAAACTTTGCTTTAAGACCCTGATTATATCTTCTTTAGTAATTCTTCCCCTTAAAAGAGAGACGCTATCTATCACCTCATAAATTAATGTTTTGTCATCTCTCTTTAAATGCATAGGGATAGGTTCTCTTTCCCTTCTTATTGTAAAATAAATTTTCTTATAATCCCTTGAATAGTTTTCCCCTTCCGGCTCCAAGCCTATAAAAGTATCGCACATATTAGCCAGGTAAGAGCTTCCCAACAATTTATAAATCGGGGGAATATCCATTTCCCCCTTGGCCAAAAATCTCGGTTTTGTGTAATGGTGAATTAGAATCCAAAAACAACCGCAAATATTCTCTAATAAATCTTTGAATCTTTTTATATTCTCGGCCTTATTTATATCGAATCCTATAAACTGGCCTATCGGATCTAAAAAAATTATATCCGGCCTTACTATCTTTACAGCTTTTTTTAGATCTTCGAGCCTGGGATATTTTAAATCTAATATAATATCTTTCCCGTAATAAGTATAGAAATTCTCTAAATCATTCAAATCTATGTTAATATCAAAATTTTTTAATCCGGATATCTGCTTTTTTATAATTTCATTCAAGCCCGATTTAGTGTTTTCACGGTAGATATACAGGATTCTACATTTCCTATTAACCTTAAAATCTTCTAAAAAATTATTCCCCGAAATAAGGCTCAATCCTAATTGAAGGGATAGAAGGGTCTTTCCTTCTTTAGCCAAACCGCCTATTAAACCAAATCCGGTAATCTCGGGGATCAAACCACCACCAACCAGCATTTTATCCGGTTTTATCTTTGATTTTATTAGTTCTTTTATGGTAATTAAGTTTCTTTTTTCAATGGGGATTTTAAAAGCCTGGTCTATTTCTGAAGAAGTGAAGATTTTACCTTCTATAAGTTTCGGTATAAGGGTAGTTTGCATTAATTCAGGTAATTGTAAAAGCCCGGCACTTATTCTATCTTTTTCTATTTTTTGCATTTCCGGGGAATTTTCATATATTCCCCAATTTTTTATCTCAAAATCAACAGACCTTAAAAATTCACTTATTGCCTCATCTTGTTCCTTTTTGCTCATTTTCGGCATATTCAAACACCGCCTTTCTTCATTATTCAACCCGGCAGGATCAGTTATAGAAGACGGTAAAACCTTCACTGACCCCACCGGGCTTATAGCCCACTGGAGCGAAAAGAGATTAATGAACCAGCAGGCGGGTTATTCTGATCTCAATTTCTCGATCATCTCTATAAATCTATCGATCCACTCTACATTAAAAGTTATTCCTTTCCTGGTCGGGATATAATTTTTATCGATTAGAATGTTCTGTCTCAGGTCGATCCTTTCATCCCCTTTATATTCCCCGATAGAAAGCACCAGTCTTTTTTTATCCGTAACGTCTAAAATAGCGATTTCCTTCATTATCAAAAACACCTTTCCTCTATTGATATTTTTTTCAAAATCTGTTAGTATATAAAAAGCCGATAGTTTTGTGGCTTTCGGGTTATTTAATTTTTTAGAAAAGGGATCCTGATTTTTGTCAGTTCGGGTCCCTTTTTTATTTAGAGAGAAAAATATTACCTAAAAAGTTTATTAAACGATTGATAGGTTCTTTTTACGCCGGCCAAAGCCATCTCTTTCAAATTCTTCCTTCTTCTTCATAACCTGGCCGAATCCGTCTCGTTCAATTTCTTCCTCCTTCGACTTCATTACACCAAACCAATCGCGTCCCAGCTCATCCATCTGTGTTTTATGCTTATTACTGGGTGAAATATTTTTTAATACCACACCCAAAGCAAGTAAAGGATTTATCTGTTCTTTAATCTTGACCGTGAGTTCCTTCAGAATCTCATCCTTTAGTCTTTTAAATCCCTGATCCGTCATCTTTGTATCATCTCCTTTCTTTTGTCAAAAAAATAGCCAGACTAAAAAGCGGTTTTCTGCTTTTTCAAGTCTGGCGATCTGGTCGCTCTCGGATTATTAAGTTTTCTATTAATTATATTAATACAAAAATAAAAATTTTGCAAATTTATTTTCCCCCAATGGTTATCTTTTCCTTTTCCTTTTACTAAGAGAAATATGTTCCGGGCCGAATCCCAATTCAAGAAGATTTAGCATGCGGGTATTATCTAAGACCGCTTCCGAAGTATCTTTATCGATTTTCTTTTTTATATTTCTTTCTGCCCTTTGCGGGGATATTTCCTTTTTCAATTTCAATTCACCATCCTTTTATAATTCGATTCTTCTATTATCGCTATCACCGAAAACATCTCCATCATACGCTGGAGAAAAAGAAATTCCATTCTTTCTTGAAGAGGCTCTTTTTTTAAGACGCTCGCTTATTTCCTTTTGCTTTTTCCTTTCTTCCAAAAAAGCCTTGAGGTCAATTTCCGAAACAAAAATAGTGCCTTTAAGAGTTCCTTCTTTAAGACAATACCGGATATCTTCTTCCGACATCGGTATTTTTTTGGTTAATTCTTCAACTGTATAGTGTGTAACATTCTTAATTTTAACTGGCATAATTTAATTCTCCTTCCCCTCTTTATTCATAGATTTTATTTATATACAATTCCTTCTAAAAATTTTTCTAAATCCCTTTCATTTACATACCAATTTTTACCAATCTTACGGCCTTTGATCTTCCCTTTCCGGATATATTCCCTGATAGTCAACGGAGTAATAGGCAGTATTTTAGCTAATTCTTTTACTGAAAGCAACTTCGAGTTATTAAAATTTATAGGCATAATTTTCATACCCCCTTAATCATTTTTTTATATTATCATATTATAATATGCAAGTCAACATTAATTTATTAAAAAGATTGAATATCATAGTTACTTTGCAGAGATATGGGGATATATATGAGATTTTTATATGGATATAAAATTAGGGGAATTAACGGAAGAAAACACATTAGCGAATTATATTTTTAGCTCTATACCATGCGCTAAGAATTGATTATAGATAGTATCAAACAGCTTCTTTCCTGCTCCTTCTATTACATCATCATCTAATCTCAGGGCATTTATCTGCACTGCTCCCTCATTGATGCTTATTTCGATATTATTTCCGGTTCTCAATTTGCCTTCTTCGGTTACTACTTCTCTATCTTTTAATAAAGCCAGGCCTTCTCCACCGGGGATGGCAGTTCTGAATACTCCACCCTTATGTAATAATGGTATATTCGGGATATTAAATCCCCATACCTTCCCACCAAAAGGGTATACCCATTCAGGAATAGTTACTTTAAATTTATTCAGGGCATTTATAATCCAGTTTATGGCTTGAATAAACACATTGACAACACCCTTTAAAGCTCCGGTAATACCACCCCATATATTTACCAATCTCTGGACAAAATACTCCCATATTGAAACTCCATAATTACTTATGGATTCCCATATATTTACCAGGTAATCTTTAATTCCATCCCAGAGATTTTTTATCCAATCTCCGACTCCACCCCATATATTTTTTACTGCTTCGCTCACTCTTTTAAATACACCCGAAGCATAATCAACTATCCCGGGGAATACATTCTTGAAATAATCAACTACTTTTCCTACAGTATCTATTAATGCCTTTAAAGTTTTCTCAAAGAAAGCAGTTACTTTATCCCAATTTTTATAGAGTAATACGAGGGCTGCAATGAGAGCTATGATCGCTATCACTACCCAAGTCATGGGATTGGCTAATAGTGCGGCAGTAAAAGCCCATACGCTTTGAATACTGCTTACAATGGCAGGAATAAAATTACCATGTAGAATTTTACCAAGTAAACCCGAACCGACTGAAACCAGTTTCATGGCAGGACCGACTAAGTACAGGGCAGGAGCAAATTTTGCGGCTTGTTCTACTGTACCCGCAAATTTAAATCCCAATTCGGATACTGCATGCTGTAATTTCTGTATCGGGGTATATGATTTAGCGTGAATATCAGCATTTCTCTGGATAACTTCCGAACTTTTTACCACTTCTCCATTATATTGACTGAAAGTCTCTTCACCTATTCCCAGAATTCCCAGCAAAACTGATATCTCACCTCCAGATGCTACAACTGCCTGCATGAATTCTGTCCGAGCAGTCCGGGCACTCATACCGAATTCTTTTTCCAAGATTCCCAGGATAGACGCACTCTGATTGACATCCATGTTCATCTCTCGGAGTTCCGGTCCGCATTTGTCGAGAAACATCAAAAATTCACCAATCGTGCCGCTAGTGTTTTCAGTAATGTAACCAAAGGCGGCCAGTGCTTCTTTCTCATTCCCCAATTCAATGCCCATTCCCCGTAGAGCTGTCCCTGCCTTGCCCAACTGGACAGCACCCTCTCCGGTCGCATCCCCGACTGTATCCCAGAAAGTCGCATATTCTTTTAAGGCATCGGCACTTCTTAATCCTGCCTGTTTACCCAATTCCATTAAATCCAGTACATCTTTCAAAGGGAAAGTAACATTGGCGGTTTCGATAGCTAAAGCCCTGAATGCTTTTTCATTCATTCCTATCGCGGCTGCTATCTGTCTCGATTTCTCCAGCATAGGAGCCTGTTTTCTGGCAAATGCTTCGATAGCTGTAGCAGCCACCGCACACCCTGCACCGACTTTTAGCCAGTTCTTCTCCATGAATCCGGCTACCTTGTTACTATTCGCCCCTATCTTGTTTATGACCGGAGAAGCTTTATCTATTGCATTTATGATAATATCAAGACCTGCCATCTTTTTTACCCCTTATCATCTTTTTGAGTTTCTGATATTTATCAGTATTTTCTCTATCAATATCAAATTGCTTCTTGTATTCACAAGCGGATATGAAAAATTCTCTCTGCGCCCTAGTCATATCCTTCGGTAACTGCCACCAGGGGGATATTCCTAAAAAAACGCCATCAGGGGAAGAAATATTAAATTTCTTCGAAATGATGGCGTTCTGGACGCTCTCAGATTATTTAATTTTTAGCACAATTCTATTTTATTATATATCTTTTCTCTAATTTTTACAATCAGGATCACCCCAAAAAATTAAGATACTAATTCAACCCTACTTTTGCGTGCTTTTTGTATTTCAAACCTTTATGGCCTAAACCTATGTTTCTTCTCTGTTTTTCTGTCCTTTTCTGTCCCCTGGCTTTTAAATTAGGTCCGGTATTTTTACCGAGATTAGCCAACCTAATTTTTTCTATTGTTTCCGGGAATTGGTGCCAGCCTGTATGTTTCCCCTTTTGAGCCTTGCTTATTTTGTCTTTAGTCGCCTGTGTCATTTTCCGTTTATGAATATCATAATTATTCAAGACTCTCCGGTCGTGATATTCCTTTAGTTCTTTCCCAGT
>JABUBO010000702.1_pt1 | contig 11036 bp, 8 predicted proteins | sample 7240361 | NCBI WGS metagenome assembly JABUBO01 (sample SAMN07256346, study PRJNA390944) | subsurface metagenome | isolation source: Methane hydrate marine sediment | place: Pacific Ocean: Eastern North Pacific, ODP site
TTTGTTTTTTGTCGTAAAATCCGCCGATATAGGTGCCTATGCAATTGGAACTTCGTTCGGCAGGCATAAATTTTCGCCCAAAATCAGCCCTTCCAAAAGCTGGGAAGGCATGGCCGGTGCGGTTGGAGCCGCGGTGATAGTTGCTATTGGTTTTGCCGTGAGTTGTGATATAATGGTCTGGTGGTTAGCCGCAATCTTTGGCGTGTGTTTTGCGTTTATCGGGCAGATTGGGGATTTGGTCGAGTCTATGATGAAGCGGGACGCTGAGCAAAAAGATTCGTCAAACAATGTGCCGGGCTTCGGTGGAATATTAGATATAATCGATTCGCTTTTGGTAGCGGCACCGTTTGGTTATTTGTTCTTTATTGTGAGCCTTCGATAGAGGAAAGCTTTGGAAGTTACGATACAATTAGATTCAACCGATAAGCCGCTTGAATTGTTCGGCCCTGCCGACAGCTACCTTCGTCTTTTGCGGGAATCGCTTGGGGTGCAAATTACCGCCCGGCAGAGCAATTTAATAATCAGAGGCAACGAGAAAGATGTAAATACGGCTGTTGAGGTCATCGACAAGATGCAAAAGCGGCTTATCAAACGCCACTCGCTGACTGCCGCAAATGTAACTGCTTTTATAAGCCAAAGGGACTCGCACAGCACTCCTGAGAGCAGCGAGGCTATTGCCGTCTATGCCCATAAAAAGGTTATTGAACCGTCCACGAAGGGACAGGTAAAGTACATCAAAACGATGTTGGCCAACGACCTTACTTTTTGCATAGGGCCCGCCGGGACGGGCAAGACATACCTGGCCGTTGCAATTGCGGTATCAATGCTAAAGAAAAAGCAAATCAGGAGGATTGTCCTTGCACGGCCTGCAGTGGAGGCAGGTGAGAAGCTCGGCTTTTTGCCGGGCGATATCCAGGCAAAGGTCAATCCGTATCTTCGCCCTTTGTTTGATGCTCTCGAAGATATGATGGACTTTGCTCAGATGAAGAAATTTATGGAGCTTGATATTATCGAGATAATTCCGCTTGCCTTTATGCGAGGCCGAACGTTAAACGAAGCAGCTATTATATGCGACGAGGCCCAAAACACCTCGGCCCTGCAGATGCTAATGGTCTTGACAAGACTGGGACATGGCTCGAAAATGATAATAACAGGTGATATAACACAGATTGACCTGGAGCCGGGCCAGAAAAGTGGAATGGTCGAAGCAATTGAAATATTGCGACGAGTCAAAGGTATAGGTTGCGTAGAATTAAACCAGAGAGATATAGTGCGACATCGACTGGTTCAAAATATTGTGCAGGCTTACAAGAAAAAAGCAAAAGCTGATTAGGATAAACAGATGCCGTTTATGAAGAAAATAAGTCCTCGCCGAAGCCAAGTGCGCAGGAATATATCTGCTGAGCGATTTTCGCGATTTGGCCTGCTGCTCGACACCGACTCTTTAATCTCTATTCTGCTGTGGTGTCTTTTTGTGGTGCTCTGTGTTCCTATTTTAACTTTTGAGCTGATTCAGCAGGTCCATTACTTCGACCTGATATTAACAACGATAATAGTATTTTTAATCTGTCTTGCTATAGCTTTCTATATTCACCACTACCAAAAGCGAATAATAATAAACCACGCCAGAGCGCTTGCACTGGTCGGCTTATTTATTTTGCTGCTGGCGGCAACCAAAGTTACCGCTTTGTTGTTCAACCATACCTCCGGTGCCACCGGAAGCGCTGTTACTGCAGCCATTATTTTGACAATCGCATATAACCAGCGTTTTGCGATAGGTATGATTATGTTTTATTGTCTGCTTGGCTGTTTTGCCACAGGAATAATTAACGAATATCAACTGACAGATATCAACCTGTTTTTGACGATGCTTGCCGGTGCTCTTACGTGCTGTTTTTCGTTGAGGGAAATCCGTACAAGAATGAAGCTGCTTCAAGTGAGCACCTTAGCGGCAGCAGTTATATTTCTAACAGCGTTTTCCCTGGCCTGTTTGGACTATTTGGATGAAAATTTGGCCCAAAAGCCGTCGTCTATGGGTGAAGTTTTTAATAATGCAGGCTATCACGCATTGTTCGCCTTCATTGTCGGTCTGCTCATCCAGAGTTTGCTTCCGCTAATCGAAAAAATCTTTCATATAGCAACAAGCATGACTCTTCTTGACTATAGCGATGCGAATCAGCCTTTGTTGAAAAAACTTGCTATGGAAGCACCCGGAACGTTCAGTCATAGTTTGTTGATAGGCTCCATTGCCGAGGCAGCGGCCGAGGCAATCGGTCGCAACGGTCTTTTGTGCAGGGTCGGTGCTTACTACCATGACATCGGCAAAATCAACAAGGCAAGCTATTTTATTGAAAATGAAATCGGCTCGGCGAGCCGGCATAAAGAGCTTTCGCCTACGATGAGTCAACTGATTATCGTCGGTCACGTTAAAGATGGAATAGAAATGGCCAAGGAATACGCTTTGCCCAACGTGCTTCGGCAATTTATCGAGACACATCACGGCACGACATTAATCGAACATTTTTACCACGAGGCCAAAAAATTAAAGACGAAAAACTCAAAAGCAAAAACTGTTGACGAGCCTTCCGAGAGCGAATTCAGGTATCCGGGGCCAAAACCCCAAATAAAAGAGGCGGCGATTGTAATGTTAGCCGATACTATAGAGGGTGCGGTCAGGAGTTTGCCGGAAGTGACGCCGACAAAAGTTGAGGCGGTCGTGCATACTATGGCCATGAGACGTCTGCAGGACGGCCAATTCGATGAATGCGACCTGTCTCTGCGGGAATTAAGCCAGATAGAGAAAAGTATATCAAAAACTCTTGCGGCACACTATCACGGTCGAATCGCATATCCCAAACCACCGGATGCGCTGGAAGAGGTTAAATCTCAAGCTGAGCAATCCAAGAAAAAAAGCAATTAACAATCATGGCCTCCGCTAAACAAGACCAGGAAATAATCGTTCACATCGCCAGGGATTTTAAAGATATAGAGGTTCGCCTGCCTAAGCTTAGAAAATTGGTCAAAGCTATCTGCAATCGTTTTAAGCTCTCGAAAGCAACCGTTAGTATTGCAATAGTTGACGACGCCCGAATCCTGGAATTAAACAAACAGTTCCTGAACAGCAAATTGGCCACCGATTGTTTAAGTTTCGACTTGTCCGATGACAAAGGGCCGCAGTCGCCCAAATTATTCGAGCTGATTGTCAACGGCGAAATGGCCGTCAGAGAAGCAAATCTGCGAGGGCATTCGAGCGAGGCGGAGCTGGCACTTTATATAACACACGGGCTGCTGCACCACCTTGGATTCGACGACTCCACAGAGAGCCAGGCACGAAAAATGCACGATATGGAGGATGAAATTTTACAACAATTCGGCTACGGTTTGGTATATAATAAGGGCGAACGAATATCGAATATTGAATGACGAATCCCGATAGACAAAATCGGGACAGGTAATGAACTTCGACATTCGATATTTTCTGTTCGACATTCGATATTCTTAGTAGAACTGAAAGGATATTAAAAAGTGGGTTTTGTTGGTTTGGCAGTGTTGCTGATTTGTTTTCTTGCGGGAGGCACGTTGTTCTTTTCCGTCAATGCCATTGCTCTGCGAACATTCTCACACGTCAAACTGCAGGAAGCGTTCAAGGCGGCAAATAAAAAGACGACCCCGGAAGAGCTTACCGAGCAATTGGCAGAAAAGGCTGAAGAGCTGATTTTGACGTGCTATTTATATAGGCTCATTCTGAATATATGTATATTACTGCTGTTGGTAGCTGTTTTCGCCGGTCCCGGAGCAACGGGAGAGCCGGTCGATACTGTAGTCGGCTATCTTCTTATATTTATTGCTGCGATGGCAATATTTTCGATATTCAGTCTGGCGATTCCTCATGCCTGGGCTAAATACTCCGGGGAAAAAATTCTGAGCCGAACGTACAAGCTGCTGGTGGGATTTTCGATTGCAGCGTCTCCGTTTATTTATACCTTTAGATTATATGACGGCTTCATCCGGCGCCTGGCCGGCGTAGCTGAAACAACACCTGAAGAACAACATGAAGAAAAGCAGGAGGAATTTATAACAGGCCTGGAGCGGCGCAGGACCGAAGGGGTGCTTGATGAAGAAGAGCAGGAGATGATTGAAAATGTCTTAGAGCTGAGCAGCAGCACCGCTGATGAGATTATGACGCCCCGCACGGATATTGTGGCTGTAGAAATCAACTCTGATTTGCAAAAGGTATTAGAGACTATTACTTCGGCAGGCCATACGCGTGTTCCGGTCTATGAAGGAAATATAGATAACATAATCGGCCTTGTTTACGCCAAGGACCTGCTGGCCGAGATTGGCAAAACGGGCGGCCAGTTCAAATTACGCGATAAAATCAGAGATGCCTATTTTGTTCCTGAAAGCAAGCCGTTGCGAGCATTGCTGCGCGAATTTCAAAATCAAAAACTGCATATAGCAGTAGTGTTAGATGAATATGGCGGGACGGCCGGGGTCGTTACCTTAGAGGACATTCTCGAAGAGCTTGTCGGCGAAATAACCGATGAATACGAAGAGACCCCGCCCGAACCGATAAAGAAAATCGACCAAAACACGATTGAAGCCGACGCGAGAACGTACATAGACGACCTAAACGACCAGCTCGAATTGAATCTGCCCGAAGATGAGGACTATGAGACCATAGGCGGCTTTGTCTTTGCGCGCCTTGGTTATATTCCCAAGACGGGAGAAAACTTCGATTACAAAAATCTTAAATTCACTATCGCCTCAGCTGAGGCCAGAAGGATAAAACGCATCAGGATTCAGAAGGCAGAAGACAGATAACAGAGGGCAGAGGGCAGAAAACAGAGGACAGAGGGCGCAGTGTTTAGCCCCCACACCTGTAGTGGGGGTCAGTGTCAATCAGTGTTATAGTCAGTGTTAATCAGTGTTAATCAAAGATACCGCTATCTGCATACGCGCTGTTGATTATTCCGAGACGTCTCAGATAGTAACATTTTTCGCCAGGGCAGCGGGCAAAATCAGCGCCATCGCCAAAGGCTCGAAACGGCCCAAATCGGCGTTCGACGGCCCTATCGAACTATTTTCCTATGGAAAAATTGTTTTCTCCGACTCCAACAAGGAAAAGCTCGCCACATTAACCGAATTTGAATCCGCCTATGGCGGTGCGGGTTTTACCATTCTGAGCAATAACCTGTCGGCCTTAAATTCCTGCCTTTTCGCCGCCGAACTTCTGAATAACCTGACACACGATCACGACCCGCACCCGCAGCTTTTCGATGACTTCTTGCAGTTTTTGGAAAATATTCAGAACGTCAATAACAAACACCAGATGTTGGCGCTCCTGATATTGTTTCAGCTTTCTCTGCTCAAAGAGGTCGGCTTAAGGCCGGTCCTGAATGCATGCGCAAACTGTAAAACAAGATACAAGAGACGAGAGACAAGAGACGAGGGACGAAAGACGAGAGACGAGATTTATTTCAGCAGCTCGGCCAACGGCCTGATTTGCAGAGATTGTGAAGCAAGTTTCCCTGACAAGCTCAGGTTGACCCAAACGGCTGCGAATTGTCTGAGCAATCTTAAATTGTTAGCCGAATCGCAGGAAAAAACGCTGATTGAAATTGAGACGGTTTTAGTTCACCACTTCACCGAGTTCCTCGGCCGAAAACCAAAAATGGCAAAATATATCCTTAACCTTTCACCCTGAGCGGAGTCGAAGGGCTCAATCCTTCCCTTCGAAGTTCGACATTCCTTGTTAGATATTCGATATTTCTTCTCTCCATCCTGCTTGTCGTCCCAAGCTTATGCGAAGGTGGAAGCAACGTCGAATGGGTCGAAGGGTCGAACAGAATAGCTCTTGTTTTTAAATAAGCTTTTTCTTACACTACGTCCTATTGAAACTAAAACTAAGGACAATCACCTATTAAACCTCGCAAGAGCCTGCCCTGAGCCCGTTCGTCTACCCCTTCGGCTGCGCTTCCCACACCAAATGACGGCAGGGGCCTATTTGGTAAGGGACAGGCAGGGCTGTGGCTAATTCCGGGTAAATTCCGTCGAATGGGTTGTCGAAAGGGTCGAAGGGTCGAACAGGATAGTTCTTGTTGTTAAAATTAGCTTTTTGGAAATTTGTAATGGTCATACGTAAAGCGCGTACGCGCTTTACGTATAAGCATTTTTCTTGCAATTGATTGTTAAGGCCAAACGAAAGAATGAGTAAGGATGAAATTACAAAGCACAAATCAGAAACACACGAAGTAGCGGTAGTTAAATTCGAATGTTCAAAATAAGAAATGCCATATCAGGGTGGGGCTTTCGTCCTTCGCATTAGCTCTGCTACGGAGAATGGATGCCCCACCATTCTGAGCTAAGCGATGTTAGGAGCGGTCCATTAACTTTGTAAAATCATCGAATAAATAATTCGAATCGTGCGGGCCGGGTGAGGCCTCGGGGTGATACTGGACGGAAAAGGCGGCCTTTTTTTTGCAGCGAATACCCTCAACCGTATTGTCATTGAGGTTCAGGTGTGTCAGCTCAACGGCTTTATTGTTCAGCGAGTCCATATCGACACAGAAGCCGTGGTTCTGGCAGGTTATCTCAATCTTTCCCGTCCTGATGTTCTTTACGGGATGATTCGCCCCTCTGTGCCCAAATTTGAGCTTGTATGTTTTAGCGCCGAGAGCAAGTGCAAGAAGCTGATGGCCGAGACAAATCCCGAAGACAGGTACTTTGCCGAGAAGCTCCTGCAAGGTCCTGATGGCATAGCTTACGGGGGCAGGGTCACCGGGGCCGTTGCTTAAAAACACCCCATCGGGCTTTTGCGCCAGGACCTCTTTGGCCGTGGTGGCCGCCGGCACAACATAGACGTCGCAGCCGTGGGAACGAAGTAATCGGAGAATATTGTGCTTAATCCCATAATCAAAAGCCACGACCCGATACTTTTTATCCGGCCTGATTTCCCGATTGCTCAAGACGTCAATCACTCCTTTGTCCCAGCGGTAAGGTTTTTTGCCGGTCACGTTTTTGACGATGTCCCTCCCCACAAGGCCGGGATACTTTTGCAGTTTTTTCTTCAGATTTGCGATGCCAAATTCGCTCGAAGAGATAATGCCTTTCATCGCCCCGGCGGTTCGGATATGTTTTACGAGCGCCCTGGTGTCGATACCTTCGAGGCCGACAACGTTATTGGCTTTGAGATAATCGCCGAGCGATTGTGTATTTCGCCAGTTGCTCGGATAATCGCAGTTTTCCTTAACGATTAAACCGCGGGCGAAAATCTTCCTCGATTCCCAATCGGCTTTGTTCGTTCCGTAGTTACCAATCAGGGGGTATGTCATTGTAATTATCTGCTCGTGGTAGGACGGGTCGGTTAGTATCTCCTGGTAGCCGGCCATGCTCGTATTGAAGACAACCTCCCCGCACTTTTGGCCTTTGGCGCCGAAAGATGTGCCTTCAAAAACCGTTCCGTCTTCCAGTAACAAAATCGCTTTCACTTTGTCCTCTGTCCTCGATAGTATAGCTGAATCGGCTTTACGCCGACCTTTCTTTGTTTGAGCGCCTCGATGGCCTTTGTCACGGCCATAGCGCCCCTTATGGTTGTTACATATGGCACCTGCCTGTCGAGGGCACTTCTTCTTATCGAAAATGAATTCCTAATCGACTGCTTGCCGAGCGTGGTGTTTATAATTAAATCTATTTCGCCGTTGATTATGGAATCGACTATATTGGGCCGGCCTTCGGTCATCTTCAACACGAACTGCGAAGGAATATTGTTCCTGATAAATTCGATGCAGGTGCCTTTCGTAGCGATAATCTTAAAGCCCATAGAATGCAGTTTGCGTGCAACCTCGACCGCCCTTGGCTTGTCGCTGTCTTTAACACTCAAGAGGACATTGCCGGAGGTCGGCAGAGTGTTTCCCGCCGCAATCTGCGACTTCGCGAACGCGATGCCGAAATCATCGGAAATGCCCATCACTTCTCCGGTCGATAGCATCTCCGGGCCTAACAGAGTGTCTATGCCGGGGAATTTAAGGAACGGGAACACCGCTTCTTTAACGCAGAAGTGGCTGCGCTCGATTTGTTTGGTAAATTGCAGCTCGTCCAGGGTCATCCCCGTCATTATTTTTGCCGCGAGCTTTGCCAGAGGCACGCCGATGGATTTACTCACAAACGGAATGGTGCGTGAGGCCCGCGGATTGACCTCCAGAATATAGACCTGATTATCCTTGACGGCGAACTGGATATTTATAAGGCCTTTGACTTTTAATTCGAGGGCGAGGAGCTTCGTCTGTCTTTTAATCTCGGCCAGGACCTTTTTGCTTATCGAGACCGGCGGCAGTGAGCAGGCGCTGTCGCCGGAGTGGACGCCGGCCTCTTCGATGTGCTCCATTATTCCGCCGATTACGACTCGTTTGCCGTCGCTGATGGCATCGACGTCCAGCTCCGTGGCGTCGTCGAGAAATTTATCAATCAAAATAGGATGCTCGCCCGAGACTTCAATAGCCTCATCTACACAGGCCCTTAATTCCTGCTGGTCATAAACAATCTGCATTGCTCTGCCCCCTAGGACGAAGCTGGGTCTTATCAGCAGGGGATAACCTAATTTTTCTGCAATTTTGAGTGTCTGTGAATAGGTTTTCGCCGTGCCGCTGTCGGGCTGGCGCAGTTTTAATTTTTTGACCAGCTTGTTGAAGCGTTTGCGGTCTTCGGCGCGGTCGATGCTGTCGGGCGAAGTGCCGATTATTTTTACGCCGGCCTTCTCCAGCGGCACCGCCAATTTTAGCGGCGTCTGTCCGCCGAACTGCACGATTACGCCGTCCGGCTTTTCCTTTTCGACAATAGACATCACATCCTCGAACGTCAGCGGCTCAAAGTAAAGCCTGTCCGAGGTGTCGTAATCGGTACTGACCGTTTCGGGATTGCAGTTTACCATAATCGATTCGACGCCGATATCCCTCAGTGCGAACGCGGCGTGAACGCAGCAGTAATCGAACTCAATCCCCTGGCCTATACGGTTGGGGCCGCCGCCGAGGATGATGACTTTTCTTCTGTCGGTAGGGTTCGCCTCGCACTCAGTTTCATAAGTCGAATAAAGATACGGCGTGGTCGCCTCGAATTCGGCGCCGCAGGTGTCAACAATCTTGTAAACCGCATTTATGCCGAGGGCCTGACGGTCTTTGCGCAGCTTCTGCTCTGTTACGCCTGAAATAGAAGCTAAGTATTTATCGCTGAAACCATATTGCTTGGCCTTTCTCAAGAGACCAGAGGACAGAGGACAGAAGACGGACGACAGACCTTCTGACTTCCGACTTCCGATTTTTGTCTGCTTCTTTATTTTTTCTTCGAGCGTGACAATATCCTTTATGTTGTTGAGGAACCACGGGTCTATCTTGGTAAGAGAGAAGATTTCCTCAATCGATATTTTTCTTCGCAGGGCTTCGGCCACGTACCAGATTTTGTCCCAGCGGTTGGTTCTGAGTTTTTTCTTCAGCTCGTGCAGAGAAAGCGAACCGTCGATATGCCGGCCATCGAGCGAATAGCGGTCTATTTCGAGTGACCTGATGGCCTTCTGGAACGATTCCTTGAAGGTTCTGCCGATGGCCATCGCCTCGCCGACCGACTTCATCTGCACGGTCAGCTCGGGATTGGTCCTCGGGAATTTTTCAAACGTAAAACGCGGCCACTTCACAACGCAATAATCTATGGTCGGTTCGAAACAGGCCGGGGTCTTTTTTGTAATGTCGTTTGGAATCTCATCGAGGGTGTATCCGACGGCCAGCAGTGACGCAATCTTGGCGATGGGAAAGCCGGTCGCCTTGGAGGCAAGGGCCGAGCTTCGCGAAACACGCGGGTTCATCTCAATCACATAAAGCCTGCCGTTTTCGGGATTGACGGCAAACTGAATATTCGAGCCGCCGGTTTCGACGCCGATGGCCCTTATGATTTTAAGCGAGGCGTCCCGCATTATTTGATATTCCTTATCGGTGAGCGTCTGGGCAGGGGCGACCGTGATGCTGTCACCGGTATGAATACCCATAGGGTCGAGATTCTCGATGGAGCAGACAATGACGACGTTGTCCTTTTTGTCCCTCATCACCTCAAGCTCATACTCCTTCCATCCGACAACGGACTCTTCGACGAGGACCTGACTTTTCGGGCTTAAGTTCAGGCCCCAGTGAATGTATTCGTCATACTCTTCAGCATTATATGCAACGTTTCCGCCGGTGCCGCCCAATGTGTATGAAGGACGGATAATGGCAGGGTAGCCGACGTATTCGATAATCTTCTTTGCTTCTTCCCAGGTGTGGGCGTAGCCGCTTTTCGGCACTTCAAGGCCGCACTCGGCCATTACCTTCTTGAAGCGGTCTCTCTCCTCGGCCTTTTTGATGGTCTTCAGATTCGCGCCCAACATCCGGACGTTATACTTTTTTAATACGCCGGTCTCAGCCAGCGCTACGGCGGTGTTTAGGCCGGTCTGTCCGCCCAATGTTGGCAGGAGGCTGTCCGGTTTTTCTTTAGCGATTATCTTGGCGACAATCTCAGGTGTGATGGGCTCGATGTATGTTCTGTCTGCCATCTTGGGGTCGGTCATTATAGTGGCGGGGTTGCTGTTGACGAGAACTACTTTATAGCCGGCCGCTCTTAGAACTTTGCAGGCCTGGGCGCCGGAATAATCAAATTCACAGGCCTGGCCTATGACAATCGGCCCGGAACCGATGAGCAATATCTTTTTTATTGATTTATCTTTTGGCATTACGTTTTCCTGATTGCCTACACTGATTCCCCATTTATCGATATGGTGCATAAAGGAATCCTGAACACTATACCGACCAAGGCCCGAATCCACAAGTGCAATTTGCGGATTCTTCCGCCTTCGCTATCCGTCTTCGCCAAGGCTATGAAGGAACCAGCTACGGCGGACAGGACAGCGGACAAGCGATGCTTGATGCCCGATGTCATTGCGAGCACCTCACCTGATTCTCAGGAAGTATGCAGAAGAAAATGGACCAACAATGTCATTGCGAAGGAGCCGTAGGCGA
>JABUBO010000703.1_pt1 | contig 11034 bp, 10 predicted proteins | sample 7240361 | NCBI WGS metagenome assembly JABUBO01 (sample SAMN07256346, study PRJNA390944) | subsurface metagenome | isolation source: Methane hydrate marine sediment | place: Pacific Ocean: Eastern North Pacific, ODP site
CGCGATCATTCCTTGGGATGTCCGGGAACACACCCAATCTGTAAGCATTGAGGGGCTACCAAATGCTTTGCAGAATCCCCCGAAGATCCGCAACAAGAGCATAAAATTTGCCCAGAGCCACGACTGGGGGGCGATGGTTGATGCGCACGTGAAAATCTACGATGAGGTGGTGGGGTAATGGGCATCGATTTCTACAACAGGGTCGCACCGATTGCCGCGTTCAGGGTCGACAAGAATCAGCTCTTGCGCCGCGCCGCCACACTGGAGATGGTCGGGGACGTTCACGGCAAAAAGATTCTCGATGTCGGCTGCGGCTGGGCCTTCGTGTCCGGGGAGCTGGCGAAACGCAACGAAGTCTACGGAGTAGACACATCGCCGCAATTGCTTGAACTCGCGGCAAAAAAGGGTCTAAAAATCAAGAGGCGGGACATCCGGAAAGGCCTGCCGTTTGATTCCCGTTCATTTGATATCGTTCTCGCCAGCGAGGTGCTTGAGCACATTTTTGACACAGACGCGCTGATCTCCGAGTTCTCAAGGGTGCTGAAGGGTGGGGGGACTTTAATCGCGAGCGTGCCCAACTGTTGCAGCTTGGCCTCGCGTATCAACGTGCCGTTGGGCCGCCTGCCCAGCTACATTGAGCACCACACCCGGGAGGGAATGGCGGGACACATCCGAGGGTACAACCTCTCGGCGATAAGGAAGCAATTGAAAGAGAACGGTTTCAAAATAGAGAAAATAAGAACGAACGCGATTTGTTTCTGGAGGGTTCTCGTTCCTTGGCGTTGGCGGTTCCTGCGGAGTTTCGGCGAAATTATCATCGTGAAAGCGAGGGCGGAAAAATGATGGACGAAATTAGGAGTGCCTATACTAAGGAGGCCGAAACCTACGACAAGGTGAGGTTCGGGTCGAAGGCGGGGAGACATCGCTTCAAAGCCGAGAGGCTGAAGATATTACATCATTTGAAGGGATCTAAAATACTGGAACTCGGAGCTGGAACCGCGAGATATGGAATCTTTTTTGCGAAACTCGGATTTGATTATACTGGAATAGACATTACCCCTAAAATGCTTGAAGTTGCCAAAGAAAAGGCAAAAAAAGAGGGACTACACCTCAAATTGCTCGAAATGGATGCCCATGAATTAGGTTTCAAAGACAACACATTCAACAGCGTGTTCTGTGACCGAACAATCAAGTTCTTCCAGGAACCTGTTAAAGCCCTCAAAGAAGCCTATCGAGTTCTCAAACCAAAGGGAAGGATGATTGTTAATGCCGAAACACCAAAAATGGAAGCAACGTATTGGGCTAACTACCCGCCGATTGCTCATATGCTTGAAAAGATGGGGCTTTATGCTAAGATTGGACATTTTCCTTCAAAATTGAATGAACCTATGGGGATAGCGCGATACTACTTCAAAGAAGAAATCGCAGATATGTTTAAAGCAACAGGATTCGATGTGATAGCTACTGAACACACAGCCCATCTTCCTCTCTTCTTGCTCCCGTTAATCCCGTCCTGGCTCTTAGACCGATTGCTCGTGTTTGAGGTCAGATTGAAACGGGGGGTGCTTGGGTCGAAGATTTTGGTAGTCGGGGAGAAAAAGGGATGAGGAAGCTCCTATTCCTGTCCGTTGCCGTTTTCCTCGTAGTCATCGGCGTCGAAGCGGTGGGGTTCGACTACACCCTTCCGGGTCACATCTACTATACCGCCACCGGGCAGCTCGGCGAAGGGCACGATCTGGCTCTCCTAGTGTTGAGGCCGATGGCAATATTCGGGGACGCCGCGCTCCCGATATTCATCAATTTTATGTTCGCTTTGAGCGTTTATTTCATGCTCAAGCCCTTCATAAAATATCCTGAGTGGGCTTTCATACTGGCTCCCATCACGCCGTTAGCTGTCGTCTATGCCCAAATCTTCGCCATCTCCTTGTTCAACTTCGGACTCGGGTTCTACTTCAGGGGCAAGAGGGAGATCGCTCCCCTGTTTCTTGTGCTGGTCTTCCTTGCCCATTATTGGACTGGGCTGTTTGTCACCGGTATTTTTACGTTATATGTGCTAGCCTTTGATAGAAAATTCTGGGCGACATCTCTGGTGCCCACAATTATAATTGCCGGGTTCTTCTTTTTCTTGATGCCCCAGAGAATGGGGTTCCTGACCCAAGCCCCGGCCGTTGTCCCCCCCGGATATGTAAACACAATCGACTTCTTTATCCTGCTGAGCCGTGGGGGTATTTTCCTCGTCTTGTCTTTTTTTGGGCTGTGGCGGCTGTGGATGAGGGACCGTGGCTTCTTCAAAATCAACCTGATGCTGCTCCTTATCCCGCTTTCCATCTTCGTTTTGCCCACGTCTCAAGTCTGGGATTGGAGACTACTCTACTTTATGCCGTTCCTCGCCTTGGTCAGCGTCCTGATATCCTACCTCTTTGAGGGAAAAAAGGAATAATCGCATGAAGAATTATAACTGAGGGACATTACAACCAGAAGGAATACCTTTTTAAAGTAAGCGTTTATAGTTGAAAGTGGACAGTAGTTAGACAGCTACTGGACCAAAAGGGGGGAAAAACAAATGGCAAACATAAACGTTCGGTCCATTATCGGTGTGCTCGTAGTGTTAATCGTTGGACTGGCAGTAACTCCCATCGTAATATCGTCCGTGGCAGAGGCAGCCGCTTGTTTGACAGGCGCAGCCCAAACAATGGTCAATTTAATTCCATTGTTCTACGTCATCGCGCTATTGCTGGCAGTGATCTACTGGGCCGTCGGACAGGCAAAAGAAAAATAGACACGCTGGTAGTGGGGGGAGTGCGAATGCGGTCGCCCGAAACCTTTTTAGCGTTGGGCGTAGTGGTTTTGCTTTTTTTATTCGTCAGCCTTGGTTCCGTTTCTTTAGTTTCTGCGACCCCCTCTTCGCTTGCCATATCCCCTTCAAGCGGTCCCGTGGGGACACAAGTGACATTCACAGGGTCCGGATTCACTCCGAACGCTGAGGTGAACATCTACTATCTTGTCAATACGGAGTGGATCATGAAAATTTCGGCCACGGACGGTGCCGGAAGTTTCGTATCGGGCCCCTTCACTATAGACGGCTCCCACGGAACAGATATTCAATTCATAGCTCTTGACTATACCACGATGATATGGTCGAATGTTGTGCATTTTAACTTAGAGGAAGCACCATCCCCAGACATCTGGATAAGCCCGACCGGGGGGCGCACAAATGTTACAATACTAATCACGGGTACGAACTTTACTCCGTATTGTTTTGTCGGCATATTTTATCAATCGAGCAGGGTTATGTATTTTGGGTCAGGTAGTGGCGGAAGCTTCACCAAATCTTTCATCATTCCTCTAGACGCGCCCCTGGGAGCAAATGTATTCACGGCATATGACTACACGTCTAATACATGGTCGAATGACGCGGTTTACACCGTTACTTCACAGCAACAAACGGGAACTCTGAAGGTCGATACGACGCCCGTAAAAGGGTGGGTGTATGTCAATGGCGTTTCATGGGGGACCGCGCCCAAGACGAAGGAGTTGGACGTGGGAACCTATACGGTTTCTTTCGGGAGCGTCGCCGGATACATTGCCCCATCCGATCAAACAATCACTCTCGCGGCCGGGGAAACGAGAACCGTAGTGGGCACCTACACAGCCATCCCACAAGAAGAAACGACTCTATCAGTCGGCACGACACCAATAAAAGGCGAGGTATTCGTCGATGGCGCCTCATGGGGGCTTGCGCCCCAAACCAAATCAGTAGAACCGGGAACCTACACCATTTCTTTTGGAGATGTCGAAGACTACACCGCACCAGCCAATCAGGTAGTTACACTTGCAGAAGGAGAAACAAAAACCGTAATAGGCACATATGCTTTAATAGAAAAAGCAACTCTGACTGTTGACACCACCCCAATAAAAGGGTACGTGTTTATAGATGGCGTTTTATGGGGAACTGCACCCCAGACTGGAGAAATCATTCCGGGCACATACACGATTTCATTTGGAGATGTCGAAGGATATGTCACGCCCCCGGACAATGTCGTCACGCTTGCAGATGGGGAAGAAAAGTCAATGATGGGAACATATGAAGAGGAGATTTCCCCAATACTCACGGTGTCCCCCGAAAATGGCCCGGTGGAAACAGATGTAACATTCACAGGATCCGATTTTACCCCAGATGCAGAAGTGAACATCTATTATCTCGTAGGTCCGGAGTGGATTATAGAAATTTCAGCCACGGACGATAACGGGTGTTTTACATCTAGTCCCTATGAAATAGACAACCTTCATGGAACAGACATTCAATTTGTAGCATTGGATTACACTACAATGATATGGTCAAATGTGGTGCATTTTATTGTGACCGATGAACCAACCCCCCACATCGAGATAAGCCCAACAGAAGGAAGTACCAATGTCATCATCACGATTACAGGCACTTATTTCACTCCTAACTGCGCTGCCAGCATATTTTACCGGGAAAATCGAATTAGGTATATATTTGTTGATAATGGCGGGAACTTCACCGTGTCATTCACCATACCATCAAACGCACCGATGGGGGCAAACGAATTCGTAGCATACGATCACACATCAGACGTATTCTCAAATGAAGTCGTCTACACTGTCACTTCACAAGAAACGATAATCCCGATTCTTTCAATATCCCCAATAGCCGGACTGACCAACACTCCCATAACATTCACTGGCTCGGATTTTACCCTCAATGGTCTAGTGCAAGTCGCCACCTATGATTCACTCGGCACAATCGTTGTTATAGCTCCGGTCTACGCTGACAACACCGGGGCATTTGAAACAACCGTGAATCCATGGAGCATGCTCGACATTGGCAAGTATGTCCAATCCATGAATTTTTACGCGTTGGACGTCTCGACGGGAATAATCTCAAACGAAGTGACGTTTTCAATCGATACCTACACACGGATCATGCGAGCAACGTTATGGACTTCTGACTGGGAGCCCATCGCCATTTTTCGAGGCCTCGAATCCGATTGGCCCCCAGGGACGGCACTTGAAATTTACGCGGGCTCCATGCTGGGCATAGTTGAGGTCAACATCCACATACTTAAGGAGTACGCGAGCACAGCACAGGAGGCCATTGATTATACCAAAGTCAATGTTACCATAGTCGATCCCGCCAGCAACATCATATTTGCCGGTAACATGGACAATATCTCACTGGAGCCCGACGACATTCTTGCGAACAGGTGGTTGCTTGATCGTTATGCCGAATTCACGCCGAAAAAGCTAGTGGAAGGTATTTACATGTTCGACATTACATATGAAATTTGGAACGGGGACAGATGGGTGATTGTGGATTCTCGTGTTTATCGCCTATTGTGCAGTCCGCCCCTCGAATTCCCCCCGTTCCAAGAGTGGATCCCGATTATGATGTCATTTGGCGTCATCATAGGCATGACATTTATCGGCCTTAACCTATCGCGGAAGGATGACCCCACTCCGTTATTGTTCATGTCGTTTTGCGGCATTACCCTAACTTGGGCGATAGGGTGGCTTGATTTGTGGATATTCCTGACGGCTGTTGCGTTGATCGCCCTTGCGACCGCCGCAACGTGGAGTAAGTTATTCGGGAGGGGAAAGTGAATGGAATCAACCGAGATATTTGTCTTCTGTGCGATCTATTTGATTGTCTTCGGAGCGATTGCGGGGCTAGCTGGTCAAAGTGTGGTTGTCTTTTCAGTTTCCGAGTTTATAACGATGATTCTTGTTACTGGTGGCATCACAATCGGAATTGCGGTGGTTGTGTCTGCCGCTGCTGGAATCGGGGTAGTCGGTTCTGGTTCGCCAGAGGCGGGAAGATATGTTTGGAAGGGTGCCCTGTTCGCAATGCTGGTGATTTGGGTGGCATATTTCACTGATAAGATAATGGCGATGTTGCCATCTGAAACACCTGTGGCGATAGCGGCATTACTCCTTGGACCCCCAATAGTTGGAATCATTTGGGGGGTATTCAAAGTCTGGCAAGGTGCGAGGGAATGAAGAATAAACGAGTATCAAAAATGGGGCAAAAACTACTGACCTTGGCGCTCGCTGTCGCGCTGGTTCTGAGCCTTGTGCCCTTGCTGTTGGTCTCCATCCAGCCCACTGTTTCCGCGGCGGAGGAGAACACCCCAACGAGTTGGGGTCTTGGCGCAGTCAACAGTTTTGAATGGAGCTTCACGGACACGATACAGAGAAAGTCATCACCAGAGAACTACATTGAGACTGGAAGCATCCTGATTGGATAAACTTTGGCAACGACACCTTTGTTTCATTCAGAAGACCTGCCGATTCCATTTGGGTTTATGATATCGAAGCCACTGAAAGCAAGGTTCAATCGAGATACTATTGCGGTATAGCGAAGAAAATCCAAGTCAAGTGGGAAATATCGCCAAACGCTGTTACTGAGACGCTATGGGTAAAGGGTACCTCTGGTAGTCCCGCCAAGTTCAATGAGGAATATTATTATGACAAAAGAAATATCACAATGCCAGAATGGGAGAATCTACGAAATGAACTCGCCGAAGTCCCAGTTTCCATACATATCGGAGACATCGATGACACTAACTCGAGAACTCTCTGGAATCTAGATGCGAACTGGAGTGCTGTGATTCCCCAAAAAATCACAACTAATATTCAGCTACACAAATCGCACACAGGATACGCCTTAGCGGAAGGGAAGTTCGGCTCGCACTCGGTTACTTGGACAGTTTCGAGTGCAACAAATTGGGGAGATGCGAGAGCGAGCAGCAGTCAGGTCACGACAAGCGGGGGGGTGTTACAACTTAGCACTTACGCTGTGTGGAGCGGCTGGAATTTGAAATGGTCTGATTCCACTGCGTACTGGACGGGCTCAGAAAGTTATGTAGCGGTGACCACTGTTGGGGACGTACCTTATTATCCCGACTACAAATGGACCACAGAGATACATGTTCCTTACGGAGCACCAGGGGATGTTACGGCCGATGTTAAACTTGTGTATCATGGATTCTTCACCTACTCCACTGAGTGGGACGCTCGCTCTACGTCCGTAAACTACCCAAGTGAGGAGCACATATACCTGAGGACAAGTGACAGTTCTTGGGCAGCGTGGACGAGAAATAACAAGGTTTACGAGAAGCACATAACTGGATATCCTTATTACAGTTCTGGTTCTTGGACATCCGTCTGGCACAACTGGGGGGCGGAGCAGACGGTTGTTGACGACATTAATATGTCAATCGGCGCGGTCGGCGGGGGTCTTCAGGTCAAGGTCCAGTCCTCGGACGACGGGATCGCCGTGAAGGGCGATTCTGGCTGGATTCCGGTGACCTCGACTGGCTCCGTCCTCAAAACAATCTCTGGGGTTAGCGGACGATATGCAAGGGTTCTCTTCAACCTAACAAAGGGAAGCACGCCGCAAGTTAATGACTTCACGGTAAATGCAACCCCGCCAGTTTCAATTCCGACAGTCACCACCATAAGCGCCACCAGCATCGAAGAAACGACTGCCAACCCCCGGGGGAACGTGACCAGCACAGGCTGGGAGAACCCGACGAGGTACATCCAATATGGAACCAGTTCTGGCAGTTACACATGGTCCAAGAACTGCGGAGTCGGCGGAACTGGGTACTACAACAGCAACCTCACCGGCCTGACCCCAGGAACAAAATACTACTACAGGGCAAAGGTGACGAACTCGGCGGGGTCTAGCTATGGCGGCGAGATGACGTTCACGACCAAGCCGGCGGCACCCACAGCCGTCCAAGCGACGGACGACACGCACACCGACAAGGTTGTAATTACTTGGACGAAATCTACAGGGGCCACCGGGTACCAAGTTTACAGGGATGGTGCTGCTTTAGGTTGGATTGGGGATGTGGCCACTTATGACGACATAGGGGCTGCTACACCGACCATCACTCCAGGCTCGGCTTCGGCTTCAGGCGGGACTTATAACTATGTGGCTTTGAGTTTATCTGGGCAGTCCGCGAACAGCGGAACCACGCACACATACAAAGTTCGCGCCAAGAACGCTACGGGAGAAAGCAGCGATAGTGGTACTAACACAGGTTACAGGGGGGTTGGTGCCCTCGCTTACCAGTGGCAGAGGAGCGCCGCCGACAGCGATACCGATTACTCGGACATCGACGGGGCGACCACCGCGAGTTACGATGATACGGGTGCGCCGGAAGACGGAAGCGGCAGGTACTATCGTTGTGTCTTGAACGCTGCTGGCGCTACTCAGCAATTATCGACCAGTGACAGGGGATACAGAAATGTGTCACCAACCACAACTAACCCGTTGTGTGGGGGGCAGATCGATCCGACTGAAATGACAAACCCGACCCCGACATTTTCTTGGACCTACGGTGACTCCGAGAGCGACCCGCAGAGCCACTGGGAGATAGAGGTTGGCACAACGGAGGGAAATAACGATATGTGGGACACTGGCGAATTGAGCGGAAGCGACGGCTCCGATGTTTATGACGGTTCGGAACTCCAAAACCCGTCCACCTACTACTGGAAAGTGAAAACGAAGGATGGCTACGGATGGTCGGACTGGGCCACTGGTCAGTTCACGACATCGTTTTCCCCGACAGTCGCCACCAAAGCCGCCACGGACATAACAATCTCCGGGGCCACCCTCAACGGAACCCTCTCAAGTCTCGACAATTATTCGTCCGTCGACGTCTTCTTCGAGTACAGGGGGGTGGGCGAGGGTCCTTGGGTTGAGACGGGCAAGATAACCATGACAGCTCCAAAGGATTTCGTAGCTGTCGTTCCCGGGCTGGCCTCTGACACCACCTTCGAGTTCAGGGCCGTCGCCGAGTACGATAGCAACTACACGTACGGCGCAATCAAAACGTTCACCACACCCAGTCCGATGGGATTACCGTTGAACGAGATTCTGGCCCTCATGATCGCCCTGATGTTCGCAGCCGTTGGGTTCGGGCTGGTGAGGGGAAGAAAGATGGAAGCCGCCCTGACGATGTTTGTCACCGGACTGTTCGTTTCGTCATTTGCGGGGTTGATTGAACTGTTTATCCCGATAATCCTAACGGTGGCATTGGTATTGTCCATCAGTTGGAAATATGCGAGGGGGACTTAATGACATCTGGCATAATCGTCTGGGTCATGTTTGTGGTTAGGCTTTTGTTCATATTCGGCCCCCTCGGGTTCATCGCCTGGAAGTTCACCAAGATAAAGGATCCCGTCACCGGGGCGGAGGGGGCGGTACATGTGGCGCTGGGTTGTATTGCCATTATTATTCTCTGGTTCATAGCTGATGCCATCGAGGCGGTTGTGTTTGCGTTATAGGTGGTCGATTATGGTCTTGTCATCAATTCACGGTCCAGGGTTGTCATCCGGGGCGAGCGACCGCAGCTCGACGCGCGAGAGCGTGTTCGAGAGCGAATTAATCCTCGGTGGCAACCTTGGACATATGGGGGGGGATAAAATGCCGGAACAAATATTCCTCCTCGTGCTGCCGTTCATCCTGATGGTCATAGCTCTGGCCTTCGACAGCCCAGTCTTCGCCTTCTTCTCGGGCGTGGCGGCCACCTTTGTTGGGATCTCGCTTTTGGACACGACGATGTGGGCCGCGATGATTTACTTGGGTCTCGGGATATACTTCATACTGATATCGTTCCTCGCCGATTGGGAGGAATGATGATGGGCAAGCACACGAAATACCCCAGCCCAACTCGGCGAATTTTCGGCTTGATGGTGGCTTTTCTGCTCGTCGCCAGCCTTCTGCCCCTTGTTGCGGTCACGAGTGAGCTAGCCCAAGCACAGCCCGAAACGACCAAGTATCTACTGACTAATGAAGAGTTAGAGACTACACTCTACCATCTATGGAAGCTCCGCGAAACCAACCCAGAGTACTCGGAGGACTTGACAACGAAGGCCGAAGTGATGAAAAGTGCGGCCTGTACTTACTTTGTATTTAGGCCTGGCTTGGAGATATGTTATACAAACTTTCCAGGCATTGAGAGGAAGAAGGAAGGGTGGATGCTGCCCAAGGAGGAAAAGGACTTCCTGACAAATACCTCTTATGATAGCGAGGATCCAGTGTCAAGTGACCTTAGGTATTCAGGTCAAAGACTTACCATTTCAGGCAAGTGGGTTCAGTCAGTTACCTACTTACTAAAGAAAGTGGGCAATCCTTCGGGTTTTTGTGATGCCACAATCAGGAGACCAGATGGCACATATATAGGTACATCGAATACTGTTGATGTCGGGACAATCCCAGACACTTTCACTGAAGTTACATTTTATTATAAATCCCCTAAATATTTAAACGAGGAAGTCATTCTCTGGTTTGAGTATCCCAGTGGAAGTTCTACGGATTACATCTCTTGCGCATACCTTAAGTCGGATGTGATTTCGGGGCATTATTGCCGTGGTCCCACCGATCTTACCGAGTACCCTAATTACGATGCTTACATCAAGGTAAACGAAATAGTACCTTTCACAGGTTCATTTCCCCCCGGGGATTGGACATTTAATGTCAGGTTTGAAAGCGATACAAAGAATGGATTTTCCGTTAAAGTGTCCAGCAGGGTGTCAATATCTACCGATGTCGAAGGGAAAGATGGTACTCTCATCGCTATAACCGAGAGCCCTAATATTATAGATATACCTTCTGTTGTAGGGGGTTCCGTCTCTGATACTTGGACTTGGAATGCCCCGGAAATTACCCTTGATGACGAATTTTTATTCATAGAATTTAGAATCCATATCGAAGTAGCTGCGGGCAAGGCGGGGGGAACGTGTTCATTTGCCTGTGATGAAGACCCCAGCGTGGCTGATGAATCAGTCGAAACAACAGTCTTTTCAGAAGGTATAGTAAACACTACCCCGAACACTCCCACGAACCTCCTGCCCTCGGCCCGCCAGACCACGACCTCTGTGACGATAAGCTGTGTAGTGACGGATAACGACGGCGACAGGATCGACGTCCACTTCTTCGACAACTCCGGCAATTCCTTAATCGACAACATTTGGATCAACAATGGGCAAACCGCACAT
>JABUBO010000704.1_pt1 | contig 11031 bp, 8 predicted proteins | sample 7240361 | NCBI WGS metagenome assembly JABUBO01 (sample SAMN07256346, study PRJNA390944) | subsurface metagenome | isolation source: Methane hydrate marine sediment | place: Pacific Ocean: Eastern North Pacific, ODP site
CTGGTGCCCAGGGTTAACCTTTTGTCATTGAAGGGGACTACTAACGAGGCACCTAGCAGTGAGGCGCGGACATGGGAGTATCCATTGCCATCACCCCAGCGGAGGTCGTGGTTATAGGGGATATTTTTAGGGATATTTCGCTCCCACATACTCTGGAAGTCAGAGAGTAAGCCAGACTCAAATTCAATAGTAGATACTCCAGCAGTTGAACCGGTGACAAACACGGTAACCATTCCACTATTTATTTTCGCCTCAGCGACCTGCTGTTCTACCTGAGGAGTAATGTCAATAATATCACAATGGCCTTTACTTTGAAGACTAATTTTCTTGGTAACTACCATAATTATTACCTCCTGTGGCTAAAAATTACCGATTCTAACCTCACCCCCTTAATCCCCCTCTCCTTTGAAGGAGAGGGGGAGTTTTTGGAAAGAGGGGCGAAGCCCCTCTTAAACGCCCGTCAGAAGTAGTTTAGTTCGTCCCAGAGAATATCGTCTAAATCAAATACCGGTCCATCCTTACATACCTGCTTCAGCCCGCTTTTTGTCTTCACTGTGCACCCGTAGCACACCCCAAGCCCGCACCCCATCCTGACCTCCAGAGAAATCTGAGGTGACTTTGCTTTCAGGAGTTGTTGCTTTTGGTCAGCCATAGCCCGATACATTGAAGTAGGTCCACAGGCAAAGATTTGGTCTGCCCAGCCAACAAAATCTGGTAAGAGGTCAGTTATCATGCCCTTCTTGCCAGCGGTTCCATCCTCGGTAGCAATAATAAGCTCGGCTTCAGCAGGTAGGAAGTGTTTGGGGTAAAGCTGGCTGGCAGTTGATGCGCCTAACAGCAGCCTTACCGAACATCCTTGATTCAGGGCTTCCTGAGCCAAGAAGCATAATGGTGCAATGCCAATGCCACCAGCCACCAATAGCAAGTTGTGTGAGGCGGGATGAATAGAAAAGCCACTACCCAGCGGTCCGAGTAGGTCTATATTTTTACCGGCTTGGCGTTGAGATAGCCAATGTGTGCCTTTTCCTACCACGGTGAACAAAAAAGCAAGTTTAGCCTTCCTGCTTTCATTAGCTAACTGGTGGATACTCAGTGGACGGCGTAGCAAAGTTTCCTCTCCGCAGCGCACCATGACAAATTGTCCCGGCTGGGCTTCAGTGACTATCTGGGGAAATTCCAACCAGATGAGGTAGACCCCTGGCATGACCTCGGTGTTAGCAATAACGGGAGCAAAGCCTTGCTTCAAACGGGCTCCTTTCTGCGGTAGTCTGGTAAGGGTTGAGCGCTATAAATTTGGCTTCCATTGACAAGTGCCTCCACTGCAGCCCGAGCGGTATCAAGGGAGGTAAAGCAGGGAATACGCTTCTCAGCCGCCGCCCGACGAATATAGAAACCGTCTCTTAGTGAGATGCGACCTCCGGTAATGGTATTGACCACGCCGTTTACTGTCTCGTCATTGATGATGTCAATAACATTGGGATGCCCCTCACTCAATTTCTTACTAATCATTCTTACCGGGAGCCCGGCTGCCTCAATCATGGCTGCGGTGCCTTCGGTAGCATAGAGCTTATAGCCCATTGACAAGAACTTTCTGATTATGGGCAGCGCCTCAGGCTTATCCCGGTCGGCAATACTGAAAAGTATGGCTCCTTTAGGCAATAGCATTAGTCCAGCGGCTAGAAGTGCCTTGGTTAGAGCGGCATCAAAGGTATAGTCAATTCCCATTACCTCCCCGGTGGACTTCATTTCGGGACCGAGGTAGGTGTCAACACCAAGTAATTTTGACATAGAAAAAACGGGAGCTTTAATACCGACTAGATTCTGCCTTGGCCATAGTCCAGTGGTATAGCCTTGCTCTTTGAGGCTCTTACCCAGCATAACCTTGGTAGCTACATTTACCATCGGCACTCCGGTAACCTTGGAGATAAACGGGATGGTGCGGCTAGCCCGAGGGTTTACCTCTAATACATAAACTGATGACCCTTGAGTGGCACTACCAGGCATAATAACAAACTGGATATTCATCAAGCCTTTAATTTTAAGTCCCAGCCCTATTCGGATGGCATAGTCAACAATGGTTTCTATCTCTGGCTCGGTCAGGTTTACTCCGGGATAGACCGCCATTGAGTCTCCACTATGCACTCCCGCCCGTTCAATATGCTCCATTATCCCGGGGATGAGCACACTTTCGCCGTCACCTATGGCATCAACCTCTACCTCTTTCCCCTCCAGGTATTTGTCAATAAGGACGGGGTGCCTGGTATCCAGTTCCATAGCCAGGCTCATGTAACGGATTAGTTCACTGGCGTCATGCACTATTTCCATGGCTCTACCGCCGAGGACATAGCTAGGGCGAACCAATACCGGGTAACCGATAAGCTTAGCCACACTGAGGGCTTCGTCTACAGAGGTTACCCCGGCGCCTGGCGGTTCGGGGATACCCAATTGATTAAGGAAATTCTCAAACCTGCGCCTGTCCTCAGCCAGGTCAATAGCCTCAGCGCTGGAACCAAGAAGAGGCATGCCACTGCGAAATAGAGGCTCAGCCAGGTTTATGGCGGTCTGACCACCAAATTGAACTATAGACGGTGGAAAAACATTGCCCGAAAACTCGGGTCCGGTTTCATTTTCCAGAATGTCACGCAGGCTTTCTTCATCCAGGGGTTCAAAGTAAAGGCGGTCACTGGTGTCAAAATCGGTGGACACTGTCTCTGGATTTGAGTTGACCATAATACTCTTGAAGCCAGATTCCTGCAGCGCCCAGGCAGAATGGACACTGCAATAGTCAAATTCAATGCCCTGACCAATGCGAATAGGGCCACTGCCGATAACTATTGCTTTGTTTTCTTGGATAGGCTCAGCCTCATTCTCCTGCTCATAGGTGCTATAGAAGTAGGGGGTATCAGCACTAAACTCAGCGGCACAGGTATCCACCATCTTGTAAACGGGGCGGATATTCCAGTTATGACGCACTTGCCTCACCTGTTCGGGTAGCCTATCGGCTAGAGTTCCAATCTGCTCGTCGGAGAAGCCGAGCCGTTTTGCCTGCCATAGAAGCTCTGGCGTCAGTGGTTGAGACAGGAGCTGCTTTTCCATATCCACGATGTTGCGTAGTTTATCTATGAACCACAGGTCAATCTTGGTGTGCTGGGATAGCTCTTCAGCAGTTATCCCTCTTCTGAGGGCAGCCATAATTGCCCATAATCTCAGGTCGCTAGGGTGTAATGGGTAAGAATTGATATCTGTTCCCAGCTCCCACTTTGGGTCTTCCCATAATAACGACCTTCTACCAAATTCCAGGGAGCGTACTGCCTTCTGCAAGGCGGCCTCAAAGCACCTATCAATAGCCATTACCTCACCGGTGGCTTTCATCTGTGTCCCTATAACCCGGTCGCCTGAAGCAAACTTATCAAATGGCCAGCGAGGAATCTTGACCACCAGGTAGTCCAGTGCCGGCTCAAAAGAAGCCATGGTTTTTCCGGTTACCTGGTTTGGGATTTCATCCAGCCTTTTGCCCACAGCTATCTTGGCGGCTACCCGGGCGATGGGATAGCCGGTAGCCTTGCTGGCTAGGGCTGAGCTTCGGCTGACGCGGGGATTGACCTCAATTACATAGTAATCGTTGCTATAGGGGTCAAGGGCAAATTGTATATTACAGCCACCCTCAACCCCCAGGGCGCGGATAATCTTGAGGCTGGCCGTCCTTAGCATCTGGTGCTCTTTGTTGGTCATGGTCTGGCTGGGAGCGACCACAATGCTATCGCCGGTATGCACCCCCATCGGGTCAACGTTTTCCATATTGCAAACGGTGATGCAGTTATCGGCGGCATCACGCATTACCTCGTATTCAATCTCCTTCCAGCCGACTAACGAGCTTTCCAGTAGCACCTGGTGAATGGGGCTGGCGGCTAATCCTATCGTTACCGCTTTGTCCAACTCCTTATGGGTAGTGGCGAAGCCACCCCCCGTCCCTCCCAGAGTATAAGCCGGGCGGATTATCAGCGGCAGGCCTATCTCCATGGCTACTTCTCTGGCTTGCTTAAGGGTATTAACGGTAGCGCTCTCCGGTACCGGCTCGCCAATGCTAACCATCATCTGCTTGAATAGTTCCCTGTCTTCGCCATTTCTTATCGTTTGTATTGGGGTGCCCAGGCTTTTTACATTGTATTTATCCAGGACGCCGGCATCAGCCAGGTCTACGGCTAGGTTAAGCCCGGTCTGACCGCCGAGGGTGGGCAGTAGTCCATCGGGGCGCTCGCGTTCAATAATACGGGCGACCATATCTACGGTAAGCGGCTCAATATAGACAATATCGGCGATGCCCTCATCGGTCATGATGGTCGCCGGGTTAGAGTTGACCAGCACCGAGATTACCCCCTCCTCCCGCATCGCCTTGCACGCTTGAGTGCCGGCATAGTCAAACTCCGCCGCCTGCCCGATGACTATCGGTCCCGACCCAATGATTAAGACTTTAGACGGTTTCAAGTTTGCTCCTATTCTTGCGGTTTAGTTGCTCTCAATATTCCAAACTCTACTAGTTCTCTTGCTATAGCTGTAAAAGCCCTGTCCATACTTTGACCTACAAATGGTTCGTGAGTTAATCCGCTTATGTTCGATGGTAAATCTACTCCTTTTTCAAGGAGAAGTATGGTTTTATCGGGGAAGGCGGCTCGTAATCTTTCCAGTTCATCGATTACATTTAATCGTGGAAGTTGTTTAGTTTCCTTACCTTTGGTGTCGATTATGCCCCCTTTTGTAGCCAGCACTATTCCGAAATCTGCATCTTTGATATATTTGCTTACTTTTTCATCAACAGTCATTCCTTTCGAGGGAGATAACTCGACGATAATAGGTTTTATTCCAAGAGCTTCTATGAATTCACGTAGTTTGTCTAGAATACCAGATCTCCCACCATGAGCTATAAAGGCTTTAGGAGGTTCTTCGTGAATTCTTGGTGGCGTTTCTTTTAAATTCCCATATTTATCTCTTGTCCCAGTCTTTATATCATCTTCCAACTTTCCTATGGCTCGATTCGTTGCTTGTATGCAAACTCCAAGTGCACTAGACGCAAGTTTGTCGAGAGGGACTCTAAGAGCTATAGTCCACATGTCATATTCTTTGCCGTATACATCTACTTTCTCTATTCCAGTTAATTCAGTAATTAACTTCCCAAGGTATCCTGCCTGACGTCCAATGGTCTCAAATAATTCCGCCGTTCGGTCTTTTTGCTTATTAGTAAGACTTTCCTTATTTAGGTGGCGTCTAATAAGACCATTGTATTCTATTAGTTTTTGATAGAAATCTTTTAACTCGCTAACCTTATCTATATGTGTTGGCATGCTACTTCCCTCCCCTCACCATCTTTAATCTACCTCACCCCCTTAATCCCCCTCTCCTTCTCGTTCGTACGTCATTGCGAGCCGAAGGCGAAGCAATCTCATGTTCATCTTCTAGTTTGCTTCGTCGCTCTGCTCCTCGCAATGACATATGGTCTATTTCTCTCCCCTCACCATCTCTAGAAACTCTTTGAACAGGTAGGTGCTGTCCCAGGGTCCGGGGGAGGCTTCGGAGTGATACTGGATGGAGAAGATGGGTAGCTCTTTGTGGCGTAAGCCCTCCACCGTGCCATCATTTAGGTTGATATGGGTAACTTCTAAGCCATCTTTGAGGCTATCGGGGTCAACGGCATAGCCATGGTTCTGAGCGGTAATATAAACCCGGCCGGTAGCCACGTCTCGGACGGGGTGGTTAGCACCACGGTGCCCAAACTTTAGCTTGAAGGTCCTGGCACCAAAGGCCCGGGCGATAAGCTGATTACCCAAGCAGATACCCATCATTGGCTTTTTGCCTATAAGCTTCTTAACCGTAGCCACTATGTAATCCAACACCTCGGGATTGCCCGGACCGGGGGACAGCAGAATACCATTGGGTTTCAAGTTCAGGATTTCATCAGCCGACATAGTGCCGGGAACTACCGTCACTGTGCAGCCCATACTGCCCATAATGCGCAGTATGCTATATTTCACCCCCAAATCTAGGACTACCATCTTACGTGGTGGTGAGGCTGCCTGGCTCGGCTCTGGCTCCCATTGGTAGGGGGCGTCGGTGGTTACCTGTTTGACAAAATCGGTTTCACCATATCTGGGCAGCTTCTGTACCTCTTCTAGAGCCTGCTGTGGGGTTTTATCACTGGTAATAACGCCCATCATTACCCCTGCCGAGCGCAGTTTGCGGGTAATCGCCCGGGTATCCACACCATAAATTCCGGGTATACCACTTTCGGTTAAATATTGGTGGGTGGTCTTGGTGCTGAGATAATGATTGGGCTCCAGGCACTCCTCCCTGACGACAAAGCCCCTAACCTGGATTTTATTTGATTCAAAATCCTGCTCATTGATGCCGTAGTTGCCGATGAGGGGATAGGTGGGAACTACAATCTGTCCAGCATAAGAGGGGTCGGTTAGCATCTCTTGGTAGCCCATCATGCTGGTATTGAAAACGACCTCACCGTAGGCACTAGCCTCAGCACCGAAGGTGTAGCCTTGGTAAACCGAGCCATCTTCTAAGACCAATATTGCTCTCTTAGTCATGGTTTAACCTTTACCTCAAGCTTAATGGCGTCTTCTTTATAGACTAGCTCCCCCTGAAATATGGTTGCCATTACCTTGCCTTTAAGCACAGAGCCAGCCAGCGGAGTATTCTTGCCCTTGGAGGCGAAAGCCGTGGTGTCAACCACCCAGTTCATATCAGGGTCAAAGATAGTAACATCAGCCGGGGCGCCAATAGCCAGCGTCCCCAGTTTCCCATATTTATCACCGATAATCCTGGCCGGTTCATAGGTAAGCTTGGAGACAAAGGTAGCCAGGGTTAGCTGCCCATCGTGCACCAAGCCCATAAGACTGCCTAACGCGGTTTCAAAGCCACTGATGCCAAAGGCGGCGAGGGCAAACTCACACAGCTTGTCAGCTTCGGTGTGAGGGGCATGGTCGGTAGCAATAATATCAATTACATTTTCCTTGAGACCCTGGATTAGGGCTTGAGTGTCTTCGCTGGTTCTCAGCGGCGGATTTACCTTAGCGTTAGTATCATAGCCCATGACCATTTCCTCGGTCAGGGTCAGGTGGTGTGGTGTAACCTCGGCGGTAACCTGAATGCCTTTCTCCTTGGCACGACGAATAAGCTCAACCGAGCCTTCAGTGGTGACATGGGCAATGTGTAGTTGGGCTCCGGTCAGTTGGGCAAGAGCCAAGTCACGGGCGACCATAATCTCCTCAGCCGCCGCCGGTATGCCGGGGAGACCGAGCTTGGTGGATATTATACCTTCGTTTATCTGTCCGCCCTCGGTGAGGACTGTATCCTCGCAGTGGTCAATAATGGGCAAGCCGAAGGCACGGCTATAATCCAGTGCCTGCCGCATAAGGCGTGAATCCACGGCTGGCTCGCCATCATCACTAAAGGCAATCACCCCGGCTGAAGCCAGCTCACCCATCTCAGCCAACTCTTCTCCCTTTCTACCCTTGGAGATGCAGCCTATTGGTAGAACACGGACTAAGCCTTCTGTAGTCGCCTTTGATTTCACAAACTCTACCGTAGCCTGATTATCCAGAGGTGGGTCGGTATTGGGCATGCAGCAGATAGTGGTAAAGCCACCTCTGGCTGCGGCTCGGGTTCCAGTGGCGATGGTTTCCTTCTCCTCAAAGCCGGGCTGTCTAAGATGGCAGTGGAGGTCAATAAATCCGGGGCAGACTATTAACCCCTGGGCGGGGAGGACATCATAATCTGGCTGGGGTGGGGTTACCTCACCCTTGCCCAGCCATGAGATTTCGCCCTCGGTGATGAGCAAACTGCCAATTTCATCTATCCCCTGGCTGGGGTCAATTATATGACCACCTTGGATAAGTAAAGGCTTCATCATTGTTCTTTGCTCCCGGCTAGCAGGTAGAGTAGAGCCATACGCACTGCTACCCCATTGGTTACCTGCTCATTAATGACTGATTGTCGACCATGAGCCACGGCTGGGGAAATCTCAACCCCTTCATTCATCGGACCAGGGTGAAGAACCAGAGCATCGGGTTTAGCCTTGGTTAGCCTCGGCTCGGTCAGTTGGTATAGTTGGATATACTCTCGGCTGCTGGGCAATAAGCCACTTTGTTGCCTTTCTAATTGCAGGCGTAGCGCCATCACCACATCGGCACCGTCAAGGGCAAGCTCAATGTCAGGTTCAATGCTGACCTGGGGGAAGTGGTGCTGTTGCTTATCTAAGCCGATGGGCAGGAGGGTAAACGGGCAGCACAGTGTTACTTCCGCCCCCATGGTGGTTAGCCCCCAGATATTGGAGCGAGCAACCCGACTATGCCTGATATCCCCAATAATAACCGCCTTCAGTCCCTTGAGGTTTCCTTTATGCTCACGGATAGTGTATAGGTCGAGGAGGGCTTGAGTAGGGTGAGCATGCCAGCCATCTCCGGCGTTGACCATGCTTGCTTCCAGGTATTTGGCAGCTATATTGGGGGCTCCTGACTGTGGATGCCGCATTACCACTATGTCAGCCCCCAGTGCTTGCAGTGTGCTCACAGTATCAACCAGGGATTCCCCCTTGGTTAAGCTGCTGGTTGAAGCACTCAGGTTAACTACATCGGCGCTCAAATTTTTGGCAGCCAGCTCGAAGGATACCCTTGTCCGGGTGCTGGGTTCATAAAATAGAGTTATGATGGTCTTACCCCGAAGGGTAGGCACCTTCTTAATTGGTCGGGACAAGACCTCCTTCATAGCGTTAGTTATGTGGAAGACAAGTTCTATTTCCTCTGGGATGAAATCGTCAAGGTCGAGTATGTGGTGATGCTGCCATAGCGATGTAGTTAATGGTGTCCTTGGCTTTATTAGTAGAGTCGGGTCATCTCTTTGCCGGGTTGTCCTCATTGTCCCTCCTTAACTTCTGGTGTAGGAATGATGGCTACCTCATCTATGCCATCGGTTTCCATCAATTGAACCTGTATCTCCTCGTGTCTGGAGCTTGGTATGTTCTTACCTACATAGTCAGCCCGAATGGGTAGCTCACGGTGACCACGGTCTATCAGTACGGCTAATTGAATTGACTCGGGTCGCCCCAGGTCAATAAGGGCATCCATGGCGGCACGAATGCTGCGCCCGGTATATAGAACATCATCAACTAACACTATGGATTTACCATCAACGCTGGTAGGGATGTCAGTGCGTTTGACGATAGGCTGCAGGTCTAGCGAGGAGAGGTCATCTCGGTAGAGGCTGATGTCCAGAGCGCCAACCGGTATTTCTACCCTCTCAAAGGCTTCTATGTTGGCGGCTAGCCGCTTAGCCATTGGCACGCCACGAGTGTGCATGCCAACCAGTATCAAGTGCTCGATAGCCTTATTTCGCTCTATAATTTCGTGGGCAATGCGAGCCAGAGTTCGCCTGATATCCTCCGGGGTCATTATGATTTTTTTAGCCAATAAAAAACCTCTTACCTTTGCTGGCAAGAGGTCTTACCTACTTTGCTTTCTTTGTTTTCCCCTTGCCAGCCTCTCCGGACTAGCTTAAAGGTCGAATTTCATGTTCCTTAAATAAATATTATACCACTTTAATCAAATTATTGCAATATTTTGAATGGAGGTTGCTAAATAATCTTTCAAGGTGGGATTTCCTTTACCTATGAAATGCGAGGGGTTATAATAGCCTGGTATATTCGGATTTTGTGAGGTGCAGCTTGGGCGCTTTATATGTAACCTCTTTAGAGACGGGTGCCGGGAAAACCGCAGTTTGCGCCGGATTGGGCAAGCATCTGCTGGCTGATGGCAAGAAAATCGGTTTTTTCAAACCGATTATGGCTAAAGATATAAAGGGTGTTGACAGCGATGCTGCATTTATGAAGCACATTTTTGCTTTGAAGGAGCCGGTAAAGTCTCTCTGCCCGGTTATCAGCGATGAGAGCAATCTGATTAGTCGGATTAAGGAAGCCTATGACAGGGTTTCTTCGGGTAAAGATGTGGTTATGGTAGAGGGTAGGGGTGAACTGAGCATAATAGAGGCGCTGGATGCCAGGGTGATTATTGTGGAGGGCTATTCTGGAGAGTTATCTAAGGAAAAGATTAACAGCTATAAGGATTTTGGGGAGTATTTACTGGGTGTAGTGTTGAATAAGGTGCCAAAAAGTCAAGCAGAACGCGTGTATGGCGAGATGACTACCCAGTTTGGTGAAGCCGGGATAAGTATTCTAGGGGTGTTGCCTGAGGAGAGGTCGCTATTTACCCTGACTATAGGCGAGCTGGCTGAGCATATTGAAGGAGAAATATTGAACAGCACCGAAAAATCGGCAGAGTTGGCAGAAAACTTTATGCTAGGGGCAATGGTTGTTGACCCCGGTCCAGAATACTTTGGTCGCAAAGCTAATAAGGTGGTAATAGTCAGAGGTGAGCGCCCGGATATGCAACTGGCAGCTCTGGAGACCTCAACCAGGTGCCTTGTTCTCAGTGGTAATACGTCACCAATTCCGGACGTCCTTCATAGGGCAGAAGATAAAAAAATTCCCATTATTTTAGCCAAGGGTGATACTACTGCCCTAGTAACGAGTATTGAAGATGCTCTAGGCAAAACCAGATTTCACCAGGAAAAGAAGTTACCGAAGCTTACTGAAATTATGGAGCAGCACTTCAATTTTCAGGCTGTGTATAGAGAGCTGGGTTTATCCCGTTAGAGTTCCCCCTGGGCTACTGCGGTCACCGCAGGGGACAAGCCCTTAAGGGCAGAGCCTAACGGGGCTTATCCCCTTCCCCCTATTAAGGGGAAGGTATGATATTGAACATCTTCTTTTCATGGGGCTACACCCCACTAACGCTTCTCATTATTAGAGATGTTTATTAACCTCACCCCCTTAATCCCCCTCTCCTTGAGAAGGAGAGGGGGAAGAGACTTTAGAGAGGGGCGAAGCCCCTCTCTTACCTACACTCCCCCTTCCCTTATTAAGGGAAGGGGGTTAGGGGGATAGGTTGCTAAATGACCTCATTATTACCTCTT